>Ga0326728_10011851_pt1 | contig 19695 bp, 19 predicted proteins | sample MB3enrmetagenome_FD_207602 | JGI IMG/M metagenome (GOLD analysis project Ga0326728, IMG submission 207602) | Lab enriched peat soil microbial communities from McLean, Ithaca, NY, United States - MB31MN | ecosystem: Environmental > Terrestrial > Soil > Wetlands > Peat | place: USA: New York... | reverse complement strand
CATTGTCCTCTTTTCTGGTGAGAGTCTTCCCGATATGTATCACGAGAGGGTCCCATTGTACGAGAAGTATGCCGATATCACGGTCGACTGCGAAGATGAGGACTTCGAGGAGGTTGTGGGGAAGGTGATCGGGGAGATCGAAAGGTTCCGGGCATAGGGGGGAAGACCCAAAGGGATCAAAACATCCGTATTTTATGAGAAGAAAATCCGGGTCAGGTTACTACAGGTCAATGCATTAATATCCTCTTTTACCTATCTATTCTTGGAGAACAAAGAGGCGACCGGAATGGACATCTACGAGCTTATCGCTGCAAAAAAACCGGACATTCTTGCACTCGCGGATCGGTTTGCCGTAAAAAATATCCGGATCTTTGGATCGGTCGCCCGTCGGGAAGCAACTGGGAGAAGCGACATTGATTTCCTGGTGGAATTCCCCAAGGGCACGTCGCTTCTTACCCATGCTGCATTCCAGCGGGAACTCTCGGAACTGCTCGGGCGGAATGTCGATGTCGCATCAGTGAACGGGATCCATGAAAATTTCCGCCGGACTGTGATGCAGGAAGCCGTGCCCTTATGAGGTCCGACCGCGATCGTCTCCGCGATATTCTTGACAGTCAATAAGATCGAAAGAAAACTTCCGGACTCCCGGGACGATTTTGCCCGGTCTGAACTGGTTGTCGTACGGACATTGTACCATATCCAGATCATCGGAGAAGCGGCAAACGGTATCTCCCCGGATTTCCAGGAAACTCATCCGGCAATTCCCTGGAAGGATATTATTTCCATGCGGCATCTCCTGGTGCAGTGAGTATTTCGGCATCGATATCGATGAAATCTGGAATATGGCAAAACATGATCTGCCGCGGCTGGGCAAAGAGATCCAGCGGATTTTGAAACAGTAAAAAAGCACCGGCAGGGAAAAAGTATGGGATTTGAGGGGGAGCGGAGAGCCTCTCATTTACCGGGACCTTTTTCTCATACGCCCAAAGAACAGAAGTACCACAGCCACTCCGGTTATTGTTATTAACGATGTAAAGCCCGGGATTGTTGGCGGCTCGCTTTCCGCATAAATGGTGGTGTTGAAAAGACTGGTGCCGCTAAAATGCCATTCCGCCTTGTTGCCATTGACGGTTGTCGCGGTGGTATTGATAATGTTTCCCGGCATCTGCAGGTAATAATCCACCGTGATCCCGGAGAGCATCGTCTGCATCATTTCCTGCTGTTCTGCTGCGCTGAACATCGGGGCGAACGGCGTCGGGGTTATTTCAACCTGTTCGTAACTCTTAAGCGTTGTATTATACACCCACTTCGTCGGTACCGGGGTAGGGGTTATTATAATCTGCTGATAACTCTGCGAAGTCACATTCCACACCGTCACCGACGTAGGAGCCGGCATTGGTGTCGGCATCACCAGAGTTGATTCGGTCCCTATCCCGGTATACGCCTGCATTGCCTGTGGTGAATAAAAGGAATTATCCTGGAAAACAATATTATTGCCATCTTTCTGGATGCTTATTTTGGAATCCGCAGGAGGGGAATAGGTATCCGACCGGGTAAGCGAGATCGTCACCGTGTTGTTCTGGGCATTCACTATTTCATTGTAGTCTACATTCTCTGTGCCAAGAGACTTTGAGAGATTTTCCTCGACGGCATCTTTTACCGAATCGAATCCTTCGTGTTGTGCTGCCAGATCGAGAAGAGCATACGTCTGGCAATCCATGGTCATGTCATATTCGGCACTGGAAATCTGTGCATCATTGTTAACGGTGAATTTATTAGTGATTGCAAGGTTCAGGCACCCGGCCGTCAGGACAAAAACGAGGATGCTGCACACAAGTACGATGATAATTCCGGTTCTTTTCATAAAAATGAATTTATTTAAGCCAAAATAAATCTTCCTAAATGAATCTTCGGGGAGAACTGTTCCCGGCCAAAAGACCGGCGGACTCAAGGATGCCGTCATCCGGAATTTTGAGATCATCGGAGAAGCAACAAAGAACCTGCCGGATCTTTTAGAGGACGCTTCAACAGGGGCTCACCGCCCCACAGCCAGCGTGGGCTGGGGCCCGGGATGACGGTATAACAGCAGACTTCTAAAAAAAATGGAGTTACTGGGGGAAGTACTGCGAGAGGAAGACCAAAACCGGGGCGCATACCACAATATGGTGACTGAGAACGTCGATGAACTGCTGGTAATAGAAAAGATATTCACATGTTTTCTGCGAGTCTTCCAGTTTTTTTATCAGCTGGACCAGGTCCCTCTTGCGTTCGCTCTCGGGGATTTCCTCCTCAAGAAAACGGCGGGCCCCGGCAAAGTCATTGATCACAGCCTTCTTACCACTACAGATACTGGCAGCCATGAGTTTTACTGATATTATATCCTATTAATATTTTACCCGAAAAGATACGGCAATCCTCCCGCACAAAAAACAGGGGTCACGGGGGGAAGAAAGGTGATCCTGCCGATTCACGGTGGATTTTTCAGAGGACGCTCATCGGGGCTGACGCCCCTCGCCGCGTGGGCTAGGCCCCGGGGGAGGACGAAGATTTTCATTTGCCCGCCGGCATAATCAATTAAAAAATTTCAGCGAGCCGAGCCACCGTTCCACCGCCACCAAGGCGTTCCCGCCGCTTCTCTGGGCGTCCAGAAATACCGCCCCGACAAGGGCCTCGAATGCGGTATCGAATGCCTGGTTCCCCTGCAGCCAGACCTTATTTTTTTCCTCGCCTTTTCCCCAGCGGATGTACTGCTGGAGCTGGAATTTCACTGCAAAGGCCCGGGTCTTGTCCCGGTTTACTCCGCGGATTTTACCGGTGGTCAGGGTGCCCTTGTCCCTCTCGCCATTCTCGTACAACCGGGACACGACAAGAGCCCCGAGGACCGCATCCCCTACCGTAGCAAGCGGGTCCATGCAGTCTTTCCTCGCTATATGGTTATCATTGATATATGACTGGCGGAGGAGGGCATCTTCAAGGAGTGTTTTATCGTTGAAGGTGTACCCGATCTGTTGTTGCAGGTCTTTTAGGGAATTATTGGGGGAATTATGTTCATCCATTCACAACCACCTCTCCCGGTATCCGGGAATTGATTGGTGTATTACCCGCCGCGAACCATTAAGATTGTTTACGAATTGTTGGGGAGATTTTTAGAGGACGCTCATCGGGGCTGACGCCCCTCGCCGCGTGGGCTAGCCCCGGACGGGGGATTAAAAAAATTGGAATACGGGCCAATATGGAGAAATCAAAGTTGCATTTAGTTTTAAATCCAAAGAAATATCGGAGAAGGGCCTTACTGTGCGGTTGGATCTTGCTGGCCACTTCTCTTGACATAGCGCTCAAACAACCAATCAACAAATAACTGGTTGAATTGCGGATTATCAGTAATTTGTTTGTAAAATTTGAAATTGCTGTCAATCATTCCCTGAAGTTTATCTTCCACAACATGGTCGAAGGTGAGGCGGGCATTCTCAGGAGGATTGACTTTTACACTGTTTGCGAGTGCAAGATCTTCAGCCAGTTTGGCCTCAAGCTGTTCAATGAATACCTTATCTTGTTCTGTAAAGTCTGTACCAAACCGATCGTTTAATTCCTTGATGATCTGGGAGAGTGGTTCAATATCATCGGGCACTACGGTGTAGTCACCCTTGGGTTTCATGGGTTCGATCTCACCCTTTCCTCGCGTAAGCGGTATGCTCCCTGACATAGTTTTTTCTACACGATATGAATCAAGATCGATCTGGTTCTGGATTTCTACCGGTAATTTTTCCCTTGTAACCGGGAGTTTTCGAATGAGGAACTTGCCAAAAACATAGAGTTTCTCAAGATCTGCATCAGTGAACGGAAGCACCTGGGACAGGAATGCATAGAGCCGAATATAATCGTCAAGGGTTTTTCTGAAATCGGTTTGCATCTCTTTGGATACTGCCTTGTATCGCTCGACAATTGGGTACAGTGCCGCATGGAGTTTGTCCTGAGTTGTTTTGGGTGCAAAATACAACCGGGCGAATTGATCGATATCCTCTTTCGTAAAAAGATGGAATTCCGCCAGACGGGTTTCCTGATCGTAGAGGAGGTTCGGATCAGTTCCTTCCGTTAAGATTGTCCGATCGTAATAAGGCTCAAATGCTTTCTGGATCAGCTCAGCCTCATTGATGAAGTCAAGGACCATGGTGTCCTCTTTACCGGGATAAACACGGTTGAGCCGGGAGAGTGTCTGGACCGCATTAACGCCGCCGAGTTTCTTATCAACATACATGGTATGAAGGAGCGGCTGATCGAATCCCGTCTGGAATTTATTTGCCACAATGAGGAACCGGTACTGATCCTGTTTGAATGTTTCAGCAGTCTGGGTATCCGAAATCCCGTTCATTGTGGATTCAGTGTAACTTTTCCCATGATCTTTTACGGTGCCGGAGAAGGCCACAAGGGCTTTGAACGGATACTTCTTCTCTTTGATGATTTGATCAACAATGATTTTGTAGTGGACCGCGTGCATCCGAGACCGGGTTACGATCATCGCCTTGGCCTTATTGTTGATCCGGTACATCACCTGATTGGCAAAATGATCGAGAATAATGGCCACTTTCTTTTTTATGGCGTGATCGCTCAGATCGACGAACTGTTTGAGCAGGTAACTTGCTTTCATCCGCTCATAATGGGGATCATCCTTGATGGTTTTGAGGAGGTTCCAGTAGGTCTTGTATGTGGTATAATTTTTCAAGACATCAAGAATGAATCCCTCTTCAATTGCCTGTCGCATGGAATAGATACTAAATGCGATGAATTTCCCATCCGGCCGTTTGGTCCCGAAGAGTTCCAGCGTTTTTGGTTTCGGGGTTGCCGTGAAGGCAAAGAAACTTACGTTTTTCAGCCGGCCCCGTGCCTTCATCTCATCGATAATCTGATCTTCGATATCTTCCTCTTCGGCCAGTGCCTCAAGTTCTTCTGCTTCTTCGAGCGAGCTTGCGAGAAGCACTTTTTTCATGCTTTTCGTGCTTTCCCCGCTTTGGGAGGAATGGGCCTCATCGATGATGACGGCAAAACGTGAGCCAGCCAGTTTGCTGATCTCTTTTGAGATGACCGGGAATTTCTGGAGCGTGGTAACAATGATGGTTTTCCCATCTTCGAGTGCTTCCTTGAGTTGCCGTGAGGTTTTCTCGATATTTTCCACAACTCCGTCAACCTGCTCAAACTGGAGGACGGTACGCTGGAGCTGGCGGTCAAGAACCTTCCTGTCGGTTACAACAATGATCGAATCAAATACCCGCTTGTCTTTATCATCGTGAAGAATGGAGAGCTGGTGGGCGAGCCATGCGATGGAATTACTCTTTCCGGAACCTGCGCTGTGCTGGATGAGATACTTCTGCCCGGCCCCTTTATGCTTCGCATCGGAGATGAGCGAGCGAACAGCGTCAAGCTGGTGATACCGGGGAAATACGATCTGCCGTTTTCCTGTTTTCTGTCCTTTTTCATCTTCCAGTTCTACATCCTGTATGAAATGCTGGATGAGATTCAGGATACTGTCCCGGGACCAGACCCGCTCCCAGAGGTAAGCGGTTGCAAAACTCTTCCATGAAGGCGGATTTCCCGCCCCGCCATTGTATCCCTGGTTGAAGGGAAGGAACCGGGTTTTAAGGCCTTCGAGTTTTGTTGTCACATACACAAGATCGGGATCAACTGCAAAGTGAGCAAGGCATCTGCGGAATGCGAGCAGTGGTTCCTTTGGATCGCGATCGACCTGGTATTGGCGGATGGCATGCTGGACATTCTGGCCTGTCAGATGGTTCTTGAGCTCCGCAGTGAAAATGGGGATCCCGTTTAGGAACAACGCGAGGTCAAGGCTTTTATCGTTTTTTACGCTGTAATGGAGCTGCCGAACCGTTGAGAAAATATTTGCCGCATATTTTTTCTGTAGAGTTTCGTTGAGCCCGCTTACTGGATGGAAATATGCGAGCACAAATTTGCAACCATCGCTCTTGATCCCCTTCCGAAGGACATCCAGCGTTCCCCGCCGGTCGATCTCTGTGGCAAGCCGCTGGATGATGCGATCCTTTGCTCCCTCGCCATGCATCTTCTTGAATTTTGCCCACTCTTCCGGCTGTGTCGCATAAAGAAAAGCAATAAGGTCTTTGGGGAGCAGGCAGAAGGTACGATCGTATTCGTCGAAGGTCCGTTTGTGGAATTTGCCCGGGGGATAGGCGCCATAATCCGGTAAGGATTCAGCAATGACGGACAGGAAACCGGAATCCGCATCCGGTCCGCCGGCAAGAAGCGTTTGTTCAATGATATATTCGAAATTTTTTTCTGTTACATCGGTCGGCGGCACGCGAATCCCCGTAAATAGTCCTACAGGGTCAATATGCTGAAAAAGACGATAAAGGTTTCAGAATAATTTGTCAGATATGTGAAAAAGTTATAGTTTTTTTACCGGGTTTTTTGTCCGGGCCGGGGATTTCCCGGACGGGGGAGTAAAGAATTCCATCTCTCCCCGCTGATATGAGCCTTCGAGTATCTCTGTGAGCTTTGCAGCGAGTTGCTGGGCGGCAGAGTGTGACATGTATACTCTCGTGGCAGGAATCATCATCTTCCCGTCTTTTTTGATCCCGGGCATCTCAAGAAAATCAATGAAAACATCCCGATTTGTGCAGGTTAAGTAGGAGACATTGGAATATGAGGATGTTTTAATGTCGGGCATCATCTCTTCCGGCTTAAACTGGTACATCCGGCCGACATCGATAAGGAACTGCTGTTTGGTGTCCGGCTCTTTTGAGGGGGTTTGTTTTTGGTTTTTCATTTAAATCAGTCCTACGTCGCCACTCCGTTTAGATCGTGATATGTAATCCCCGCTCCCCCGGTGATAACTGGTGAAAGATTGCCGCTTCCACTGGAAATCCGATAAGGTGTAGTCGAGGCAACAGCCTGCGCCGCTATGCAAGAAGGAAGAATCGTTTCACAGTAATGCTGAATGGCGGTGTTCATGCAATCAGATCCTTTTCGGTCATCGAGTGTGGCATAGGCTAACAGCGTCAGCGCGACGAATGACTTACGGGATTTGTCGACAGTGTATGTCGGGTGTTTTCCCCCGGCAGACTTCAGCAGGCCGAGCTTGGTGAGTGTCATGAGCGCGTCACGCACACGAGGAGATGATGCTTCGGTCAGCTCTTCGAGATCACGGGGCCGGTAGGTTGAGTGAGGATCGGCAATGATCTCTTCTACTACCCGCGCAATCACGGTATCGCCAAAGAGGCCGGCATATGGGAGGTCGGAGAATTCCGCATCAGCCACAGGGGCCGGCACTGGGGTAGCTCCTGTCATAGGTGTCACATGTATACGTATACGATAAACGGTAAATAATGTTTCTGTATCAGCAAATTTGTTTACAGTTCGGTCCAGTGGCTGTGATGAGGGACTTCCTCGCCGAATTCGATCATTAGGTTATCGGCCCACACCAGATCGTCGAGCACGACCCACTTCTCCCCGGTCGAGGGATCATTCTGGACATGCATCATTCCCCGGGCCGGGCCACGGCAGATCTCTTTTATCCGGATCCCTTTCCGCTCCCATTTTTTCGTGCAGTAGATCAGCCGCTGCTGCGCTCCCCGTTTCTTGAGCCAGGCAAGAAAGCGTACTACTTCAAGCGTGGGTTCATCGGGAGACGGGGGGGCTGCCATCAGATCTCTTTTATTTACTCGAATGATTAATAAAGCGAGGATTGCGGTGTGAAAGTAATTTTATCTGTAATGTACAGGTTATCGGCGGATAAGAAAAAAGGGGTTAGATTTTTCGTAATTCAAATTCATGCCCGTTCCGGCGGAATTCGATCTGTTTATTGTACACCATAATCGCCGCAAGCATGGATGCAAACCTCGGGCTGTGAGATTCCCATACGTGTTGGTGATTCTGGAGATAATATCCCAATCCATCAACCGGAGGATTGGTCATCGAGGCGCCTAATGAATACCATGCATTGGTTTTGAAAAAGTTCCGGATAATATCGTCAAGCAATTCCCGGGGAAATGCCAGTGTTGTATTTTTCCAGGTTATGTAATAGAAATCTCCCCGCAGTTCTCCCGCTATTTCGTGTCCTTTATTGATTCCGCACAACCGGCTGAGTGGGAGGCATGTGAAGGAAGTCATACTTTTGAGTCTATCTGTTATGTATTATATTTCCGTCCACGAAATTACAAGAGAGATTTTTACAAAATCCTCCCTATCATTATCGTTCCAACTTGTTGTCCCGAATGAATCTAAAAAAATGACAACACCCTTTTTCATGGTCATAATAAAATCTATTGAACGAGTTCCCTGCTACCTGCCTGGTATGTTTCTTTTTTGTTTTTAACAAGCCGTATGGTAAACATCCGCCGGTCTAAAAGGTGTAATAATTTGCTTTCATTTGCTCTTGACGGAGCAATTTTTCCATCGATGAGTTCGATTACCACACCTTTGTCTTTACATTGTGCTTTGAGAAATCTTTCATCCGTCTGCGCAAGATCATCCCTTGCCATAATTGATGCAATGAGGCGGGCCCCACTGGGATGTTTTGATGCGTATTTTTTCAAACGTTCAATATTGAGGAAGGGAATTATCATACCAAGACGTTCTGTACTCTCACTGGCTTTCTCAAGAATAATTTCTTCAAGGTGGGCAAACTTCTCGAAGCCGTTAATTCTGAAGATATATATCTCATCTTCGGTAATGATAAAGTCAAAATCATTGTCAATCTTGAACAATTTTTTGTCATAATAGTGGAGGGTATCATCAATCCAAGACAGATATTTCTGTTGTGACGCGACTTTGAACTGGTATGCTCTTCTGACGGCGATAATCTTTTTTCCATCAGTTGTACGATAGATGCAGAAATAGGCAAACAATTGATCAATATGGGAAATCTGCCGGGCATCCGTTGTGATATTCCTTAGTTGATAGAAATGCCGGATCCTTTCCACAAGAGGATTTGCGATAGGGAGGATCAGCCTCTCGATTGAAGAGTATTTGTTCGCAGGGTTGTAAACGGCAGCCTCTGTAGCAACCTCTTTCCAATTCTGATAGGTTTTGTTGAGCATATGAAAGAGCAGATCTTTGAATCTGGCATCCGTTGGGATGAGATAATACTGATATCCATCGCCATTTTTTAGACAAATTCCGAATTCAATGTTTTGTGAAGTAATTCCAAGTTCGTTTTCCGGCATTTTTTCACCTAGGATAATTCAATAAAGATCGAGTCGCTGATACGATACATACTGATTTCCTGACCCTCAATGAGTGATGTTCTCCGGGTAATCACGACAAAACTGTCCCTTTGTGCTGTGTCTCCTGCATGGTTTTCAGGATCAACAGAATAGATCCGATATCCGAGGATTGTAAAGAAGAGATTCATGTAATGGAGGTCCAGGAGCCAGAAGATTACGATAACAAGAAGCAAAGCGACAATCAACACATCAATTTCACGCCAGGTATCGAGAGGCAGTGAATACACTGGAAGAAGTATGGCTAGGAGATAAATCAGAATATGATCCTGGTGGTTCCCATGATTTTCAATTGTAATGCCTTTCGTATCTTTCTGCCATTTGGCATACCAGATCCGTAGCCCAAGGAGGCAATTGGGAATTACGATAAGTCCTCCGCACACGAGGAAAAGGAGCTGATCTTCAATTATCGGAGAACCCCGGATTGCCCATAACAGAAAGAGCGGCCAGAAACTCGCAAGCACCATGCCGAAACGAGCGATGCCTAATCCAGGTCTTGCCATTACTCTTGCTTTGCTTCTGCCCGAACATCAATCTTTCCGGTAACGGCAGCGGAAATGAGGGAGGTGCGGTATTCTTGAAGAAGGTCAATTGATCTTTGTAATCGCTCTTTGAAGGTATCGATTTTTTTAGTTTCATTTTCAATGTAATCGACAATTTTCTTTTGTTCTTCGAATGGAGGAACGGGAAGAATAACTTCCTTAAAGGTGTTAAACCGGAACCTTGGTGCTCGTTCACGAACAGATGGACAGATAGCAAGAATGTATTTTGCTAATGCCATTTCCCTTAAAAACAATCCATAGTAAAAATTATTTACATCAGTAAGGATAGGTTCGCAAACCACATACTCCCCAGTACATTTCCCATCAGAATCAGAAACTCCGATTGCCCCTGCAAATGCATCCATCGAATGAATGACAAGATCTCCTTTTCTGACACTTTGGTATCCAACCTCCAGAATTGCATTCGTGAAGCCTTCGGTCCTTCGATTCTCCCTAAGTGTTACTTGACCATCTCGAAATACTGTTACGATTCCTGCATTCGATTGAGGGGGCAAAAATAATTGACAAAAGAGATCTTTGGCTTTCATCTCATTCCAATTATTAGGAATTTTTGCAATCCACTCTATAGTTGAATTTTTCATCTTTACATTTGGATTAAGGCCTTTCGTCACCGCATGGCTGATGAGAGCCGCCCGCTTCTCATTCAGGAGTTCGATCTGCCGCTCCTTTTCCGCAAACAGGGTATCGAGTCGGGAGGTTTCATGATCAAGGAAGGTGGCTATAGCAGATTGAGTTAAGTATGTTGGGAAAAAAACAGGGAGATTTTTAACTTTTTCAGCATTCAAATTATTTTGAGTATTGGTTGAAGAAATTTGGATTAGGTTTTTTTCAATATGATCGAACCAAAACTGAAGATATGCTTTTTGAATATAATGTTCATCGATCATAATCCCTAAAATTGCTTGATTTGTCACAGCAGGAATTCCAAGAATCGCCGTTTTACCTAGACTTGCATATATTGAATAAAGAAGGGTACCTTTGGGAAGAATTTGGAGCCTTTTTGAATTAAGTCCAAATTTTGTAATTCTTTTTTCTGTTGAATGGATGATCGACTCACTTGAAATATCTGAAATACTAACCCAAGAGATCCCGGTTTCATCATCTGACCAATATGACTGTTCCCCACTTTCAGGAGTACCGCCGGATACCAGTTCTTTTATTACGTGCTTAATTCGCTTGACTTCCCACCCTTCCGGCACCTCCCTCATCCACTCAACACCCGATGGTTTGTATTTTGGATAACGGCGCCAACAGCTCATGCAGAGATCTCCTGTCGGACATCAATCTTTCCGGTGACAGTGGCGGAGATGAGCGCGATTCGATATTTACGAAGCACCTCTATAGAAGACTGGATTTTTTCAACTACTGCGGTAATCCGCGAACTTTCGGTGTTAATGAAAGATGAAATTTTTTCTTGTTCGGCAAGTGGAGGGAGAGGTACTTGGAGTTTTCTTATGGTCTCCAACGATAGATTAAAAATAGTTGTCCCTGTTGCCTGATTCCTTAAATAATTCGCAATTGAAGCGGATTGAAGGAGGAAAAACAAATAATTCCTTGAAATCGATTTTCCGGAGTTAATGTAAGCTGCACTTTTTCCAAGAATTATTGACTCACCACGATAATAGGCCACGCTGCCGATAGTTCCGTTGATTGACATTAATATTGTGCTATCGTCTAGCAGAACCTTATATTTCTCGAATTCGCCTGCGCTGATGCATCGTGCGGATTCTGTTATTGTTATAGATCCGTTTGATAAATTGTTTCCATTGATAAAATAATAGGGAGATTTTTCGGTATATTGTGGTGTCCCATGTAATCCATCACCGATTTCGGTAGAGATAGCTGCTAATTTTGCCTTCTGCCAATGTGCTGGTATGAGTTCGATCCATTCAATCCCTGATTCTTTCATCCTCACATTCGGATCAAGTCCCTTTGTCACCGCATGATTTATGAATGCCGCCTGTATCTCTTGCAATAATTCGATCTGGCGCTCCTTCTTTGCAATGAGGGTGTCGATGCGGGAGGTCACTCGGTTGAGGAATGAGGCGATTGCTTCACAATTCTCCCGAGGTACTGTTGGGCAAACAATGAGGGAAAAATCTTCATAACCAATATTTTTCCCTTGTCTGATTCCCGTTGTTGAAATATCCAACATGGATATGAAAGGTTCAGACTTGAAAAGAAACCGGAAATAATTATCGCAAACTGCATTTTTTTTCCGAACAACGATATATGCGGGGCTAACAATTCCCTGAATAGAACTATATTCAATACCGCCCTGAAAAGAACGAAGGCTAATTACAAACTCTCCTTTTTTTACGAGTTTATACCCAGATACATTTTCCGTGGGATTCCATACATTTATATCAGATTCTTCTCGTGTCACAATACCGTTTTGCTGTGTTACTGAAAGGAGAGGTTCCTCCGGATGATCCCGGTCGACAATTTCTTTGAACAACCATTTGGCCTTTTTTAACTGCCACTCTTCCGGTACCTCTCCCAGCCACTCAACCCCAGAATCCTTATACTTCGGGTACCGCTTCCACTTGTGTGTCACTGGAGAATTTTGTTGATGAGATGCTTCAGACATGTTCATTCTTGAAATTACTCTTCCACAACATCCCGCGCAATCGGTTTTCCCATCGCTTTCTCAATCCGCTTCAGGATAGCATCCTTACGGGCGTTGAAAAAGTCTTCAAAATTATCTGACCGCAGGATTTGCGGGTTAATGTTGTGGCTCGCGACAATCTCATTGAGCCGCTCGGGAGTAATTTTAAGTTCGTTCTGGATGCGTTCCAGGTAAACACTCGGTGCATTGCCGCCAATCTTCCGGTTCGTCCGGTAGGAGAGTGGGGCCTTGTTCACGATACAATCGTAATTGATGCCGGTGTTGTCGAATTTATTCTTGCCATTCTCAATACACCACTTCTCCGGGAAGATGTGATGGATATCGACATTCTCTTCAAAGTATGTCGTAACGTCGATTGGCTGCCCGCTCATGAAATCCAGCCCACCGTCGTTCATCAGAAGGGAGTAAATCCCTTTGTACGCAGCGCTGTTCCTAGTGTGGAGCGTGAAAAGCCGTGAAGGGGAGAAATGGGCATCGCTCACGGTTGTGGGTTCCGGGCCGCCGTTTACCCACGCAAGGATCTCCGGAACATCCTTTGCAAACCGGGACTCAATGGCGCCGCCATATAATTCACCAAGCACCCCGCACCAATACCATTGGAACAATTTTTGACGGACAGGTTCATTCTCGATGGCATCACCAAGCAGGGCAACCGTAGAGGCAAACGGCGTGATCTGAGTCCGGTAGGGGATATCCCGGGCAGAATATATTTTCTGGAGCGCCAGGAGCTTTGCGGTCTTCTCGAATCCCGCCAGTACTTGCGGGGAATATTTTTTGTAATCTTCTAGGGTGAGTTTCAGAATATCTTTCCTTTTACAGCTGATGCCGGGGGCCTCTTCTGGAGAAATGCCGTCATTGATTGCTTTCAGATGCCGGTCACGTGTGGCAAGCAGGGATACGGCCTGAAGGAAATCGGTATTCTCGATTTTTTGTAAAACGGTAAATGATTTCATCCGGGTAACAATTTTCTCCCAATCTTCCCGGAGGTTGAAATCATCAGCAGCAAATGTCGCGGTCAATAATTCGAAAACATTGAGAGAGACTCCCCCGGTGTTGACCTTCTCAAAAACAAGACAGACTGCCTCTTTCGGAGTCTCCTTTTGCATCATGATAAGCGGGATCTGGTACTGTTCGAACCTCTTGATGATCTCGACATTGAATTTGTTGAAGAGTATTTGTTTGTCCCGGTCGTAATTCCAAAATTCCTGATATCCCATCATCCAGTTGTCGTAACTGAAAATTTTATTGAATGGGAACATCCCTGTTTCATATTCTTTTTCGGGCGTTGAATAATCCTCAACGATTTCCCCTCGGAAATTCTTAACCCGTTTATCCTCGGCTACACTCCGGATACACTCCTCCCGATCAAAATGAGGATTTGTTGCTTTTTGGATATTGATATAGTAAAACCGGTTCAGATCTTTCCCCCGGATATCCCGCGTTTTAACTGGCACTTTTCCAAGGAGTGACTGATACAATGCGGTCAAGCGTTGCTGACCATCAAGAATCAAATGATCTGGTTGTGGTTGAGGATCAATTTTTACACCTTCAATAAAATGAGGTTTGAACCTGACATCGGCATTGCCGGTCTCCAACATCATTATTGCGCCGATAGGGAATGATTCTGAAACACTTGCAAGCAGACTCTGAATCCGTTCATCATCCCAAATCCAGCCTCTCTGGAAATCAGGGAGCTGGGTTTTGCCGGTCCGTATTTCTTCAAGAATTTTCTGAAGCGGTTCTTTTGTACTATCAAATGTGGTTGTCGAACTCATCGAACCACATCCTTCATCAGTTCCGCAATCTCGGCTTCCACCTTCTTCAAATCCGCTTCAATCTCCTCCAGCGGCCGTGGCGGCACATACTTGTAGAAATACCGGTTGAAGTTGATCTCGTACCCGACTTTCCCGGTCTTCCCGTCTCTCTGATCGATAACATCCGTGTTGATCCAGGCATCCGGTACATGCGGCCTAACTTCCCGGTCAAAATATATCTCAATGGCTTCGTTGAGCGGCACATTCTCGGTATCCCTGAGTTCCGGATCAGGTTCCGGTTTCCCGTCCGCATCCTTGCAGATCTCTGCGGTCTCATCCCGTTCGGAAAGTGCGGAGTAAAGGGATTTCTTCAGGGCAGCGGTGAGCTTGAGACCGGACACCTTGGTTGCTTTGGAGAGAATACGATCAAACTCTTTTTGATCTTTTAGGAGAGTCTTGGGAAGTGTGTGGAGCATGGTGAGGACGAGGTCCTGCTGCTCTATGCCTTTGCCTTCCTCAGCGGCTTTCTCTTTGGGATCTTTCTTCTTGCTTATGGTCAGATTCTGGAATGCTTTTTCTGCCTTGATCCGCTCGATCCTCTCGTCACTGGCCAGAAAATTCAGGCGGAGAGGACGTTCGACGGTGATTTTCCGGTAGCCGAAATCGGTTGTTTTGAAAATTTTTGAATTCTCTGTCGCCGCAAAATCCGTGAATATTTTGGTAATATTCTGGATATGGTCTTTGGAAATCTCCCTACGCTTATCTCCGAGACTCTTCCGCATCGGAACCCAGAAGGTCGTTGCATTGATCAGCTGGACTTTTCCTTTCCGGTCTGCTTTCTTATGGTTCGTCAGCACCCAGACATAGGTCGCAATACCGGTATTGTAGAAGAGTTGTTCCGGCAGCGCGACGATTGCTTCGAGCCAGTCATTCTCCAGGATCCAGCGGCGGATCTCGCTCTCGCCACTGCCGGCATCACCGGTGAACAGAGGGGATCCGTTCATGACGATAGCGACGCGGGAGCCTCCTTTCTCCGGCTCTTTCATCCTTGAAAGCATCTGCTGGAGGAATAATAGTTGTCCGTCACTGATCCGGGGAAGACCCGCACTAAACCGCCCGGCAGCGCCCCGCTCAAATTCCGCTTCGACTTTTTCCTTGTCCCGGTTCCAGTCCTTGCCATACGGGGGATTGGCGAGAAGATAATCGAAACGTTTGTCCGCATGTTTGTCGTCAGCGAGCGTGCTTCCGAAAAGGATGTTCTCTGCATCTCTGCCATCGGCACTCTTCATGTAGAGATCGGACTTGCAGATGGCAAATGTCTCGGGATTCACTTCCTGCCCGAAGAGATGCACGTCCGCATAGGGATTGATCTCAACGATCCGCTCTTTTGCCGTGGTCAGCATCCCTCCGGATCCACAGCAGGGATCGTATACAGTCCGGATGATGTGGTTCTTTTTTATTGCGTCAATATCCTGGGACAGCTGGAGATTCACCATCAGCTGGATAACTTCACGGGGCGTGAAGTGCTCACCGGGATTTTCGTTGAGGGCTTCGTTGAATTTCCGGATCAGTTCTTCAAAGATGTACCCCATATCATGGTTGGAAACCTTATCCGGGTGGAGATCGATATTCTTGAACTTTTCAACCACGAGGAAGAGAAGGCCTGCTTCGTCCAGCTTATCGATGGTATTGTTGAAATCAAATTTTTCGATGACCTCCCGCATATTATCGGAAAAGCCGTTGATGTAATTTTTCAGGTTCGCGGCGAGGTTGGGGGCATCACCCAGAAGTTTCTCGAAATCATAGAGGGATGTATTGTAAAAAGCATATCCCGATGCCTTCTGGAGTTGAGGGGTAAGGTTCTCCAGTTTTCCTTTCAGTCGGGCATTTGTTTCGAGCACATGATCTTTTGTCGGTTCCAGCACGCAATCGAGTCTTCGTAATACTGTCAGGGGTAATATGACATCCTGGTATTTACCCCGCTTAAACGTATCGCGGATCAGGTCTGCGACCGACCAGATGAAACTGACGCTCTCACTATGATTACTCATGAAACCCTCTCTCTATGAATGACGTATGAGTTTGGTACCGATAAAGGAGATGATATAATTCTTTTTTGGATGTGATGAGAAACACGCCAATCAATCGCAGATGGAAATTATAGTTTTTTTGTAACAACAATGTAGGTATAATATGGAGGCAATCCAAAATCACCACCTCCACCACTTATTGAATTATCACAAAAAATACTAAATCGTTCAATAAGGTATTTTTCCATATTTCTTACATGGTCTCTCGATGTGGTTCTATAAAGTAAATGCATTTCATTATATCCCAAAGACTCATACTTTTGGGCCCGTTTTTTTGGCTCACAGGTAATTCCAATTTTTAATTTTTTAATATTGGGACGGTTTTTAGTATTATTCACCTTTAAGTACACATTTCTTTTTACTTCGTCAAAATGGCCTGTTGTTAACCGATCTTTAATTTCCACAACTAATAATTTGTTCAGTAAATAATGAATGCTTCGGATTGTTACTTATTAAATGACAATCTTAATAATTGTCGACTATAGTCTGCGATAGGCATTAACCCATTTTCACTCAACAATCCATTCAGGCACGGATGGAGAAAGAAGAAATTTTTGGCAAAATACTGCAAGACGAGCGGAAAGCCAAGAAAATATCCCAGGAAAAACTTGCAAAGCTCACCGGTCTCGATCGGACATTCATTAGTCTTATCGAAAACGGCAAGCGAAGCCCAACGTTCTCTACGATTTTGAAAATTTGTTCAGCCCTTGAAATCGATCCCTCCGAACTCTTCTCGATTTATGAGAGGAAGGATCCGGATTACCACGTCAAGAAAGGCGGGAAATATGGAAAGTGAAGAGGGGTCTCCGCCTATTCAAAAACGACGGCTGAAACTCCGGATACCTCAAAATATTACCCGAGAACACATCATCCAAGCTATCGAAGAAATTAAAAAAGTTCGATGGCCTCCGAGAAACAACTCAACAACATATGATCTTTTTTACGAGGGCGAAAAATATCCCCCGAAAATTGTGGTGATGTATGCCAACAAATATGCCAATGGGGAGTTATTCGATGTTTCCCAATTTTCCGGCGGAGAGGACACGACAAATAAATTTTTCAGAGCAAGGGGCTTTGAGATACTTCCGAAAAAGGCTACCGTTTCAGAATTTCGATACATCGATCCGACATTAACTAATGATCCATATCCGACAAAAGAAAAAAGTAAAATCTCGTTAGAACGAGATTTTCGCATAAAGATATGGAAAGAATTGCAAGCTCTTGGTAACGCTCGAAATCTATCCCCGGAAATGTTACGGGAGCAATATCGAATTTATCGCGGAGCCGCAGGAATTTGGTGTGACAAAGAGAGAACCATCCCTCTCTCTGAAGATGAATTCGGCATCACAGTCTCCGTTTTGCATACCGGTAAATCCTATCCTGATGATCTTACGGAAGATTCCATCGTCTATCACTATCCAAAAACAAATCGTCCAACGAATACGGATCGTAATGAAATCGAGGCTACGAAAAATGCGAAGAGATTCCAAGTGCCCTTGTTTATTATTACACACTCTGAGAAAAATGACAAACTTCGGGATGTTCGGTTAGGATATGTGAATGATTGGAATGATGAAAATGAAACCTTCTTAATCGAGTTTTCTACACTGGGTGAAATGAAGAGTGCCCCCCCAATACAAACCGTGGATGAACAACCATTTACCGTCTATCAGACAGATAGAAAATCAATAACAAGCAACTCAATACGTCGGGATACCCAATTTCGCTTTAAGGCTTTGAAACGTTACGGCTCGAAATGTGCTGTATGTTCGATAACGATTGATAATCTATTGCAAGCTGCTCATGTCATTCCCAAAGAATCGAACCGTTCAACCGATGATGAGAGAAATGGTCTCATCCTCTGTCATAATCATCACGATGCATTTGATGACTTTTTATTCTGCATCGATCCGGAAACAAAGAAAATTGTGTATCGACCAACGGGACCTTCAAAGGAGGATCTCAAAATCGAAACCGATATTCTTGCCCCAAAACGGAATGAACCTCATTTTAAAGCTCTTCAATGGCGATACAATGAATTCCGCAAAGAGATTCGTGAACCCGTCGGGACCAAGCCCACTCAGTATGGAGTGGTAGCCCCGTTAAGCGTTCTCTCTTTTATGACACCTGAAAAAAGCCCGTAAAACCGTCCGATTCCCCTTCCCAAAATTCCGTGCCCATATAACTCGCCATTCTCCAAAATAAGCCCATATTGAGCCCAATATAATACCCATTAGAGCCCCATAGCGACCCATAGAAGGCAACTTTTTTCGGGAACAACCAAAACCCATCCGGACCCAGAATCGGCCCTCAAAACGCTTCTATGAGATCGTTTTATTTCGTCCGATTTCCAAAATAAGGCAAATCTGAGGTTATTTAAAAACGGAGCCCGATTTGGGCTTGTTTTAGGTGTGGAGAGGGGTAATCGGAGGCCAGATTGAGCCCGGATTAATGCAGGGGATGGACGAGATCAGGACATATATGAGGGTCGGAACCGAACTTTCCCACCTACAAAGTCTTCTGCATGCCTCTTATGCACAAGGTTGAATTGTTCAAAACAGTATCAGTAATTTCTAATACAATTTTCCATTTTTCCAGAAGAAAGGCTTGTCGAGGGGTCTTTCGTATTTCGAGAAAACACTTTCATAAAGTGCTGGATATTTGGCATCGCTCAAAGGAATATTGAACATATATCCTTCAGGCACTTCGTCCTCCTCAGGTTCTTCTTCTAAACCAATGACTATGAAAACAGGAATTCGATATTGAGCTGCAAATTCTTGATAGCGTTTTAATTGGGCGGGATACGACCATTCCAACTGACCTTTATAATTCAACTTTGTCCGGAATTTGCATTCGACCGCAAATGCCTCTTTTGTGGGCATATATTCAAAAATAAAATCAGGATTTTTACTACTTTCGACATATCTTTCTGCGTTTGTTTTGAATGAATGCGTCTTTTCAAGAATTTTGAAATATTTTTTTGAGAAAAGACTTTCAACACGATCTTCAAATCGTTTTCCTACAATTTCGGGATCTTTTGAGGTATGATAATCGATTTTATTGAATACTTCCCCAATTTTACCGAAAAATCCCATAAGCCCTCAATGATCAATCTCGATCTTTAGGATATATTTCTTTAGATACATAGAATATAGAGGACTATTATTCAAACCGAACATTTTGCTTTAACACATCATCAGCGATCTCGGTTATTTCTCTGAAACATTGTTGGGTGGGATCTAGAATGGCAAATTCCCTACAAAATGCGTTTGTCAAAACCTATTCCCAGTCTCCTCCCTTTCACATTTCGTCTCCCAAACGTTCCATCCCTGAAAGTATTCAGCAACCTTTAAATCGAATCCCGTTCTTCAAAAGATAGTCGTACCATGGAGCAGGCAGAGATCGAAGCGG
>Ga0326728_10011849_pt1 | contig 19698 bp, 14 predicted proteins | sample MB3enrmetagenome_FD_207602 | JGI IMG/M metagenome (GOLD analysis project Ga0326728, IMG submission 207602) | Lab enriched peat soil microbial communities from McLean, Ithaca, NY, United States - MB31MN | ecosystem: Environmental > Terrestrial > Soil > Wetlands > Peat | place: USA: New York... | reverse complement strand
GCGCCCCAGCTGGCGGTGGGGGGCGGAACGCCCAGTCCCAGGAAACTCATGGTGGCTTCGGCCAGCACCGCGCCGGCCATGCCGATGGCCGCCTGCACAATCACCGGCTGAATAATATTGGGGAGAATGTGGCGAACGATGATGCGCACATCGCCGGCGCCCAGCGCGCGCGCCGCCTCCACGAATTCCCGCTCGCGCACGGCCAGCACCTGGGCGCGCACCAGGCGCGCATAACCCACCCAGCCGCCGATGGAGAGCGCGAGGATGAGATGGAAAATCCCGTGTCCCAGAAATGCTACGAAAGCTATGGCCAGCAGAATCCCGGGGAACGAGAGAAACGCGTTCATCACGATGACGTTGATAAAGCGGTCAACGCGGCCGCCGTAGTAACCGGCAATCGAGCCTGCGAGCAGGCCCAGCAGCAGCGAGAAGGTCACTACGCTGGCGCCCACCAGCATGGAGATGCGGGCGCCGTAAATAAGGCGCGAAAAAATATCGCGGCCCAATTCGTCGGCGCCAAGCCAGTGAGCCGCCGAGGGCACGGAAAGCCTCACCGCCAAATCGATGTGCGCCGGGTCCTGGGGCGCCAGCCAGGGAGCGAACACGGCCAGCACGGTGAACAGGACTATCAGTACCACGCCCGCCCCGGCCAGGGGATTCTTCCGCGCCACATGCCAGACGCCGGGTTTCATCGGCATGGATACGGAAGGCATATGAATCGTTGTGGCCATTATTGTCTGATCCTCGGATTCACCGCCGAATACAACAGGTCGGTAGCGAAATTGACGGCCACATAGGTCAGCCCGATGGCCAGGACGCATCCCTGCACTACGGGATAATCGCGGTTATCAATGGCCTGAATGGTAAGCCGTCCGATGCCGGGCCAGGAGAAGATCGTTTCGGTCACAATGGCGCCCGCCAGCAACGCTCCGAACTGGAGTCCCACCACGGTGAGCACGGGGATCAGGGCATTGCGCAGCGCGTGTTTGTAGACCACCGTTGCCTCGCTCAAGCCTTTGGCGCGAGCGGTGCGGACGTAATCCTGGCTGAGTTCTTCGAGCATGGAGGTGCGCACCATACGCGTCAGAATCGCGGCCAGCGCGCCGCCCATGGTGATGGCCGGCAGCACCAGGTGCGCCACACCGCCGGCGCCGGAAACCGGAAGAACTCCCAGTTTGATGGCAAACAGCAGGATGAGCACGGGACCCAGCGCGAAGTTCGGGAAAGACAGCCCCAGCAGCGATACCAGGCTGAGCGCCCGGTCGCTCCAGCGGTTGCGGTGCGTGGCCGAATATACGCCCGCGGGAATGGAAAGAATCAGCGCCACCAGCAGCGCCGCGCAGGTCAGCTGCAGGGTGAACGGATAGCGCGCGCCGATCAGCCGTCCCACATCCTGGCGGAAGCGGAGTGATTCTCCCAAATGGCCATGCATCACGCCGAGCCAGTAATTTGCATATTGCCGCGAAATGGGCAGATCCAGCCCATATTGATGGCGAACAGCCGCGACGTCGGCGCGGGCCGCCCCTTCGCCGAGCATTTGCTGAATGGGATCCCCCGGCACCAGGTGGATCAGCAAAAACACCACCGAAACCACCAGCCAGATCACCGGCAGCATATAGGCCAGACGGGTTGTGATGTAGCGAAACAAAGACTGATTCCAGTTTACGTACTCATTTCAGAGTTCCAGGAACACCCGCGTCAAATTTCAAATTTCAAATTTCAAATTTAAGATTGTTCCATCACGCGTTCTTCGTGGCCGGTTCCCCGGCCTGTTCGACCTTCACTTTGGCGATGCGATGGCCATCCATCTCCATCGCCGTATATCGCCGGCCCTCATATTCGAAGGTTTCGCCTCCGCGGGGAATGCGCTGCAGATGCGCCAGCACGAAACCTGCCAGTGTCTCATAACCCTCTTCCCGCGGCAGCTTCAACTGATACTGCATTTCCAGATCGCGCAGCGGCACGGAACCGTCGAGCAACATGGTAGTTGTCCCGGCGGGTAAAGGCTGGCGGGCAATGTCGAACTCGTCTTCGATCTCACCCACGAGTTGTTCGAGTACGTCTTCCACGGTAACCACGCCGGCGGTGGAACCAAACTCGTCCACCACAACCGCCAGGTGCCGTTTACGGTTCTTGAACTCCGCCAGCAGGTCGGGCAGCGGCTTGGTCTCGGGCACCAACAGGACGTCGCGCATCAAATGGCGCACCTCCATGAGGGCCAGCTGTTCGGCGGTATCCGGCGACAATACCAGCCGCAGGCGCATCCAGCGGGTCAGATCCTTGGAGTAGAGCACCCCGATAATGTGCTCCGGGCCGCGTTGCTGGTCGTAAATGGGCACGCGCGAGTGTTGTTCCTCGACCACGCGGGTCAGCGCCTCGTCCAGCGACAGGTCCGCTGGAAGGGAAAAGATATCGGGCCGCGGCACCATGATCTCGCGCGCCGTCACTTCCCCCATCTCCAGCGTGCGGTGGATCAGTTCTTCTTCGAAGGCCGGCAGCAGTCCAAGGCGGCGGCTGGCGGTGACAATCAGTTTCAACTCCTCCGGCGAATGCGTACCGCCCTGGCGGATCTGGGGCACGCCAAAGGCCCGCAAGATCAACCGCGCCGTATGCGTCATCACGTACAGAAAAGGCTTGGTGGCGGTGATGAAGATATCCATGGGGCCGGCGACGGCCAGGGCCACCCGTTCGGACCGATGCAATGCGACCGACTTCGGGACCAGTTCGCCCAAGGTCGTGTGCAGATAGGTGATCAGGACAAAAGCCACCAGAATGGCAATCACATGGGCATACACGGCCGGGTGATGGACGCCCTGGAAAGCATTCTCCAGCAAATGCGCCAGGGCCGCTTCCCCGATCCAGCCCAGGGCCAGGCTGGCCAGCGTCACCCCAAGCTGTACGGCCGCCAAAAGCTCGTCGATACGGGAGTGCAGCTTTTGTACCGTGCGTGCGCTGATGCGGTGAACATCCAGCAGTTGCTGAATACGGGTATCGCGGACGCTGACCAGCGCGAATTCCGCGGCCACAAAGAAGGCATTGGCCGCCACCAGCAGCACCACCGCCAGCACCCGAAGCAGGACGTACGTCGCCATCTATGTGAGAATTCTAGCTGAATGGGGTCCTGGGCGCGATGTTTCCGCCCCCGGCGCTGGTGTCCTAAAGGATTCTCTTGATTACGGGAACCAAGTATCATTGAGTTTCGTATTCAAGGATGTGAGCGGCACGCAGCCGGGAGGGACCCACGGGTTTCTCTCCGGCCGCTGGAAATTTTACCGGTCACGGGAGACGGCAATCGTGGCAAACGGCAACGGAGATACGTCGAAGAAACGCCGCAGGCGAGCGCTCTGGATCGGCGGATCGCTGATCCTGATCGCGCTGGTAGTGCTGGTGATCATGGCCGCCACTCGCGGAGGCGCCAAAATCGATCCTTCGAAGCTGGGCCGGGTGGAACGCGGCGACCTGGCGAAGAGCGTGGTGGCGACGGGCAAGATTCAGCCCATCACGAGCGTCGAGCTCAAGTCCAAGGCCAGCGGCATCGTCAAGCGGCTGTTGGTGGACTATAACGACCGGGTGAAGGAAGGCCAGGTTCTGGCCGAACTCGACCGCGACGAGATCGAAGCCGAAGTCCGTTCCGCCGAGGCACAACTGCTCTCCTCGGATGCCAACCTGACTGCCGCCCAAGCCGATCTGAAGCGCGCCGAGGTGGATGCCGAAGCACCCGACGTTCCGCTGTTGGAACGCGCGTACCACCGCGCCGTCGAAATGCGGAAAGACGGCGTGGTTTCCGATGCCGCCCTGGAAGACGCGCAGCGGGCCTATGAGCTGGCCGTCAACAAGCGCGACGTGGCGCGCGCCCTTCTGACTGTGGACAAAGCCAAAGTGGCGCAGGCCAAGGCGGACGTGCAGCGCCAAAACGCCACCCTTGCCCAGCTGAAAGAAGAGCTCAGTTACACCACGATCGTCTCCCCCATCAATGGCACCGTTCTTTCGCGCGATGTCGAAATCGGCGACGCGGTCAGTTCCATTCTGGTCATGGGCTCGGCCTCGACACTCATCATGACGCTGGGCGATACCAGCGAGGTGTACGTAAAGGGTAAGGTGGACGAAAGCGATATCGGCCGGGTGTACCTGGGACAGCCGGCGCGCATCAAGGTCGAGTCGTTTAAGGACCAGGCCTTTATCGGAAAGGTCACCAAGATTTCCCCCATGGGCGTCGAGAAGGACAACGTGACCACCTTCGAAGTGCGCGTCTCGATCGACAACCCGGGCGGAGTCCTGCGCGCCAATATGACCGCCAACGCCGAAATCATCCTGGACGAACACAAGAACGTATTGCAGGTTCCCGAGGGCGCCCTGATCTACGACAAAGACAAAAAAGCCTTCGTCGAGATTCCCGATCCCGGCGCCCGGGACGGCAAGAAGAAAGTGCCCGTACAAGTAGGCATCGCCAACGGCGTCAAGGCGGAGATCCTCAGCGGTCTGAAGGAAAACGACAAAGTGGTGCTGCAGTAGGAGCCCTCGGCTCTCGGCCATCGGCCAGAAGACCGTTTCACGTTTCTCGTTTCACGTTTCTCGTTCTGCAGTCTATTTGAGGACCTCCGCGTCCTTTGCGTCCTCCGCGTTCGTTTTTTGTGCCTGCCGGCCGACGACGGCTCTAGTTACTTCTCCAATTCCCGGAACCCCGGCAACTCTCCATTCTTCCCGCGCCATGCATACAATATGGCTGGGTGCCACCATGGAACGCGTCATCACACTGACCACCGATTTCGGCACGCAGGATCACTACGTGGGGACCATGAAGGGAGTGATCCTGAATATCAATCGGTCGGCACAAATCGTGGACATTTGTCACTCCCTGCCGTCCTTTGACGTGCTGGAAGGCGCCCTGACGATCGCCGAGGCTTATTCCTATTTCCCTCCCGGCACGGTGCACCTGGTGGTCGTCGATCCCGGCGTGGGCAGCGCCCGCCGCCCCATCCTGGTGGATACCGGCAAATATCGCTTCGTCGCTCCCGATAACGGAGTGCTTTCCTTCGTTTACGAGCGGGAAGAACACTTCCTGGTGCGGCATGTGACCGCGGAGCACTACTTTCTGCAACCGATCAGCGCGACCTTTCATGGCCGCGACATTTTTGCGCCGGTGGCCGGCTATATAAGCAAAGGCGTGTCGCTTCCCATGCTCGGCGAGGAGATTGACGATTACGTGCGTTTCGCCATCCGGCCGCCCCAGCCGGCCGGCGAGAAAGAGTTGACCGGAGTCGTATTGAAGGTGGATAAATTCGGCAATCTGGTCACAAATATTCGTTCCCAGGATGTACCGGCGCTGTCCAAGGAGCCTCCGCCCGGCTTTCGCATCGAGGTTGGCTCCGGCGAAGTGCGCAGTATCAAGCCCACCTTTGCCGCCGGGCAGCCCCAGGAAGTCTTCGCCTTATGGGGCAGTATGGGATTCCTCGAGATTGCGTCCAATTGCGGTTCGGCCGCGCAGATCCTCTCCGCCGGGAAAGGCGCGAAAGTGGTGCTGTTCTTCTCGTGAAAGCTTCCCCCCATAAGAGCCTCATTCACCACGGAGACACGGAGGCACAGAAAAAGATTTGGAATTTGGTAATTTGCAGTTTCAAATTGAAAAGCGGGACGTGTTCTCAGTTGTGTGGCAAAGCCAAATTACAAATTTAAAATTCCTCTGTGTCCTCTGCGTCCTCTGTGGTGAAAAAGTCTACCGGGCCTGCGGCTCAAACGCCGGCAAAGCCATGAAGGGGCCGTCGATGCAGGAAAGGTGACCGCTGGGGGAGGCGCACTTGCCGCAAATGCCTACTCCGCAACTGGTGTGGTACTCCACAGCGGAAAGAATCCGGTGGAAAGGCGCATATTGCCGCTGGAGGGCGATGCATCCCTTGATCATCGGCTCCGGGCCGCAGTTGACAAAGGCCATTTTTTCGGCGGCTCCCTGGGAAAGCGAGCTGAGCACCTTCTGCAGAACCGGCAGGACGGTTCCATGATGGCCACAACTACCATCGTCGGTGGCCAGCAGGACGTCCCCCAGGTTCCGAAATGCCTCCAGTCCGAACAGCTCCGCCTTGGTTCGCGCTCCCAGAAGAAAACGAAGTTTCCCGGCCCGCAGGGAATAGCCCACGTCCAGGAGAGAAGCTATGCCCGTCCCCCCTCCGACCAGGACATAGTCGTCACATTCGGCGAGCGCGCCGACATGTTTCCCATACGGCCCGCGCAGGAGAATCTCTTCGCCCACTTTGATGCGGTTGAGATGGGCCGTAAATTTTCCTCTGACTTTGATGATTATGGCGCGCTCGGCGCAGGAGAACACCGCAAACGGCTTCTCGCCGGCTCCCGGCACGGTTAGAAAGTAGTATTTTCCAGCCATATCTCCCGGGGCGGGATCACCCGGAAGACTGGCCAGCACCAGGCCAAACAGGTCGTCGGTATACTGAACGCGCTTCACGATCCGGGTCGGATGATAATCCATGCTCAACGGCGTGTCGGCGCAGTCGCTTCCCAGACTTGCGGGCCTGCCGGCGAGCGATCCTCGTTGCAGTTCGGCAAAGAAAGCCGTCATTTGCTCGCTGTCCATGCCGGTCAACGCGCTGCCGACGCCAAACACGTCGGCGCCACAAGCGCGAAATTGCAGAACATGCTCCGCCGTGCCGATTCCGCCCATACCTATAATCACCGGCCCGGAACCGATGGCCGAACGAACCGACTCCACCGCTCTCAGTCCGAGCGGGCGCACGGCGTTGCCGGACAACCCGCCAACCCGGTTCGACAGAATTGGATTCAGCCCCACCTGAACCATGGAAGGACCAATCGTGTTGATAAGGGTGATCCCGGCGGCGCCGGCGGCTATCGCCAGCTTCGCGGTGTGCTGAATCCGGGAAAGCATGGCTGACAACTTCACTATGACCGGCACTCCCGAAGCGTCAACCACCGCGCGGGTAATCGCGGCCACCAGATCGGCATCCTGACCGATTTCCATCCCATAGCCCGCCGCATGGGGACAGGACATGTTCAATTCGAAGCCATCGGCCACCGGCCGCAGGATGCTGGCCGCCTGGGCGTATTCTTCCGCATTCGTGCCCAGAATCGATACCAGCAGGAACTTGTTCTTGGGAATCGTGATTTCCTCGAGCTCGCGGCGAAAGGCTTCCGCCCCGGGGTTGGTCAGCCCGACGGCATTGATATAGGAACCCGCGGAAAACCTGGCATAAATGGGTTCACGATATCCCGGGCGGGGCAAAACACTGATGCTCTTGGTGGTAATGACGCCGATCTCGCCGACCTCGGCGAAACACCGGGCAATGGTGCTGGCGTGCGTGCAGCGAATGCCCGAGGGGATTACAAAGCGGCCGGAAATGCGCTTCCCGGCGAACTCAAATGGCTCACTGAAATACCCCTGCAACTCAGCAGACACGCGCCGGCTCCTCCATGAAGGTTGCCCACCCAGAAAACGTTGCGATGTGAGTAAATCGTAGCATAAACGGCCATCGGCTCTCGGCCCTCGGCCCGATCAGCAAGCGCGAGCGCTGAGTTTGCCTGCATGCTCGCCGCTCGCGACTCGCGACTCTCAAACGTTTTTCGGTTCCGGCCGGGCGTAGCGCTCCATGGTGGCGGTCCACTTCAGGAATCGCCAGAGGCTTATGCGTTCGCGGAACAGAAAACCCCAGAATTCCAGGAATCCGACTCTATCCATCTTGACGCCGCAGTAGGTCTCGATGCGCAGGCGCAGATAAGGGGAGAGCCACGGCGCCAAGCGGTAGCCACGGGTGGCATTCCACAGAAATCGAAGAGCGAAAAGCATAGAGGCTGGCAGTCAGCAGCTGGAAGTCAGGGGCCGGCTCCGCCTGTCATTGTAGTGCATTACAGATCGTATTTTTTCAGGAGATGGCGGAAGCTGCGATAGGAGAGGTTCAGCAGGCTCGCGGCGCGCGTTTGCACGTCATTGGAGCGGCGCAACGCCGATTGGAGCAACGAGCGTTCGATATCGGCAACGTAGCGCTCCAGGTCCAACCCTTCGGGCGGAATCGAGATCCCCGGAGCCCCGCTCCCGCCGGCCGCGGCGGCGGCCGCCCGCGCCTTGGGTTGCTCGGCAAAGGGTTCGATGTGCAGTTCCTCGCCCGACTCCATGGCCACGGCGCGCTCAATGGTGTTTTCCAACTGCCGCACATTGCCCGGCCAGTCGTAGCCCTTCAGGACATCGAGCGACTCCGCCGCCAGATGGCGAACGGGCCTGCCCATTGCCGTCGCGTACTTCTTCAGGAAATGCAAGGCCAGGGGCTCGATGTCGTGTCCTTTGTGGTCATCCGAATGCCGCTCGCGCAGAGGCGGCACCACGATGGGAATGACGCTGATGCGGTAGTACAGGTCTTCGCGGAACGTCTTGTCGGCCACCATGCGGTCGAGGTCCTTGTTGGTGGCGGCAATCACGCGCACGTCGATGGGGGTTTCCACCGTTCCGCCAACCGGGCGGATGGTTCGCTCCTGGAGCACGCGCAGCAGCTTCACCTGCATGGTGAGGCTGGTTTCGCTGATTTCGTCAAGAAAAATGGTGCCGTTATGGGCGGATTCGAACAGCCCGCGCTTGTTCTGGTTGGCGCCGGTGAAGGCGCCTTTCATGTATCCGAAAAGTTCGCTTTCCAGCAGGGTCTCGGGAAAGGCGCCGCAGTTGATGGAAACGAAGGGCTCCGCAGCCCGCGGTGAGCAGTCGTGAACCGCACGCGCCACCAGTTCCTTGCCGGTGCCGCTCTCGCCGCAAATCAGGATGGTGCTGTTGGTCGAAGCCACAGTATGGATGGTCAGCTTCAGCTTTTGCATCGCCGGGCTGCAACCCACCATATTCTCCAGCGAATTCCGCTGTCCCGCGTCCCGCCGGAACGCCAGATTTTGCCGGCGCAAAAAAATCTTTTCCATCGCCTGCGCCACCGAATAGGTGACGACTTCGGGCAAGCTCGGCCCTTTCACGATGAACTGAAAGACGCCTCCCGCCTCGGCAATGCGCCGGGCCGTCTCGAATTCCTCATGGGCGGTGATCACGATGCGCTCGGCATCCGGACAACAGGCCCCCGCATAGGACAGCACTTCCACCCCGTCGATACCGGGCATCTTGATGTCGCTGATCACGACATCGTAAATGGCGGAATCGAGCTTCTTCTTGGCGGCATCGCCCGACGAAACCGTCTCCACGCGGTGACCGGCGCGCCGCAGCGCAATATCCAGCATGCGGCAGATATCGAGTTCGTCATCACAAACCAGCAGGTTACCCATGGGCATTTCCTCCGGAGCGCCCGGCGATGGCGTGCTGGGATGCGGCGGCCGGGGCGGTCAGTTCCGCAGGGGCCACCGTCCGCTTGAGTTGCAACACGAACCTGGTTCCCTGTTCCGGCGAGGACTCCACCGAAACCCTGCCATCATGCGCCTGCAGAATCTGGTAGACAATCGCCAGGCCCAGACCGGTGCCGTTGGCAAAATGGGAATGGAACGGCTCAAAAATATTTTCCAGATACTGTTGAGAAATACCCTGCCCCGTATCGGCAAAGGTGATCTCCCAATCCTGCGCCGTTTCGGCAACGGTTACGGTCAACGTGCCGCCTTCCGGCATGGCCTGTATGGCGTTGTCGCAGATGTTCCAGAATACCTGCCGCATCCGGTCGCCATCGGCCACCGCCGGCGCTTCGTCCACCGCAAAATGGCGCACGATGCGGATTCCGCCGCGCGTGCATTCGGGCCGGTTTTCCAGCAACAATAAGGTTTCCTGCAACAGGGCCAGCAGATCGAGCGGGACAAAACGATAGCGGCTGCGCGAATAAGCGAGAAAGTCGGTAACAATGGTATTCAACCGTTCCGATTCGCGGCGCACGATATCGAGCAGCGCCCGCTCGTCGTCGCCCAAACCGGGGGATTCGCGCAACATTTGCGCCGATCCGGCGATGGCCGCCAGCGGATTTCTGATTTCGTGGGCAATTCCCGAAGCCAGGCGGCCGACCGCGGCCATGCGATCGCGAACCGTCACCTCGCGCTCCAGTTGGCGAATCTCCGTCAGATCGGTAAAGGTGTAGATGCGCCCGGCCACCGCCCGGTCTGAACCAGTCAGCGCGCAGGCGGTCATACCCAGGGTTTTCTCGGAGCCGCCGGCAGCGGAGTAGCGCAATTCCCGCCGGGCTTCGCCCAGCGCCGGCAACTCGTCGTCGAACAAATCGCCGATGGGTGTACCCGCCAGTTCCGGCTGCACCCGTCCCAATAGCCGTTCGGCGGCGGGATTGACGATTTCGATGCGCCCCTCCATGTCCGTAGTGATCAGGCCGCCGCTCATGGAGCGGACGATGTCCTCGTGCAGGGCCTGCAATTGCTCCAGCGCGCCGCTCTTCTCCTCCAATTGCACATTCGCCTTGCGCAGCTTCCCCACCAGGTAGTTGGTCAGGTAGGCGATAGCCATATAGGCGCACAGGTTGATCAGGATACTGGCTTGCAGGCTCTTCAGGTCGGGACGGGTAGCGGAGTAGGAATGAAGAAAGCCGAAATAAGTCAACTCCAGCATCGCCCCGGACAGGATGAATGCCAGAGCGGCGGTGAGATACGCCCAATACCGCGGCAGCAGAATGGCGGCCGTAATGATAATCAGCGGATAAAGAAACGTGAACGGAGTATCGATTCCCCCGGTGGCATACAGGAGGAACGCCGCCATCACCAGGTCAATCAGCACCTGCAACCGGGCCTGCAAACGGTATTCGCGCCACACCCCCAACAACAGGGCATGAAAGGCGCCGATGGTGTACCACAGGGCAATCAGGCTGATAAACAGCCTTTTGGAAATGGGCATCGGCGTAAAGGCGACTACGGCCAGCTCGATGCCCAACAGAAAAGTGATGACAATGATGCGGACCTTAACCAGCCACGCCAGCCAATTCCGCTCGTTAAAGGTCGGGTACATCGCCATCGCAGTTATCCCGCCAGTTTGCCGATCATCTTGAACAAGGGCAGGTATAAGGCAATCACGATGCCGCCGATGGAACAACCCAGAATGCCGATGATCACCGGTTCCAGCATGGTCAGCATGTTCTTGGTGGCGGAGTCGACTTCGGCTTCGTAGAAGTCGGCGATCTTTTGCAACATGGCGTCCATGGCGCCGGTCGCTTCGCCGACCCCGATCATCTGCGTCACCATGTTGGGAAATACACCGCTTTCGCGCAGCGGATCGACGATGGTGCGGCCTTCCTCAATCGCCTTACGCACCTTCATCAGCGCCTCCTCGACCACCGCGTTCCCCGAAGTGTGGGCGGTGATCGCCAGGCCTTCCAGAATGGGAACACCGGAGGTAATCAAGGTGCCCAGAGTACGGGTAAATCGCGCCACGGCGATCTTACGCAGCAACATGCCAAACACCGGCACATTGAGCATCATGCGGTCCCAGATCATGCGGCCCTGTTCGCTCTTACGGAAATATTTGATGCCAAAAACCAGACCGAAACTGCCAAAAATGCCGAACCACCAGAAGGTGCCCACAATGTCGCTGAGCGCCACCACCATCTTGGTCGGCAGCGGCAGCTCCACGTTCAGGCCGTCAAACATCTTGATGAAGATGGGGACCACCCACTTCAACAGCGCGCCCACAATCAACATCGCCATGCCAACCACAATGCAGGGATAGACCAGCGCCGATTTGATGGCCGCCTTCAGGGCCACGTTTTTTTCGACGTAGAGGGCCATGCGCTGCAGAATGGTGTCGAGAATACCGCCGGTCTCACCGGCATCGACCATGTTGACAGTAAGGTCGTCGAACACCCGCGGGAAGTTCTTCATGGCCTTGGAGAGCGTGGCTCCGCCCTCGACTCCGGTGCGAACGCCCGTCAAAACCTTCTGGAACACCTGGCTCTCCTGGTTGGAGGCCAGAATTTCCAGGCATTGCACCAGCGGCAGACCGGCATCGATCATCACCGAAAACTGGCGGAAAAAAATGGCCAGGTCCTTGATGGGGACCTTCTGCCGCCCCAGCGTCGGCAACGCGAACTCTTTCCCCTTTTCCTTGATGGGGCCGCTCAAAGCAACGCGTTCGCGACGAAGCTGCGCCTGTAGCGACTGTTTATTTTCGGCCACTCTCTGGCCGCTCACTTTGCGTCCCGACGCATCCTTGCCGCTGAACGTAAATACTGGCATGGGAACCTCCTGCCATCCAATTGCAAACGGCGCGCTTTACTCAGCGCCGCGATCTATCCGGCGCCGCCGCGCGCGATACCAAGCCGGCGCCGCGCGAAATCATTTCCTGCAACTCGTCGGGAAACGACGAATGCTGCAGCGCGTTTTCGAGCGTGATCTGTTTCTGAAAATAAAGGGTAGCGAGCGACTGATTCAGCGTCTGCATGCCGAACCGGTCCTGGCCGGATTGCATCGCCGAATATACCTGATGAATCTTGTCCTCGCGAATCAGATTGCGAATCGCGGCGTTGGGGACCAGAATTTCCATGACCATGGCCCGGCCCTGCCCGCCCACCTTGGCCAGCAGCGCCTGACAAAGAATGCCTTCCAGCACCAGCGACAACTGGGTGCGCACCTGCGCCTGCTGGTGCGCGGGAAATACGTCAATGACGCGGTTGATGGTCGATGCCGCCGAGTTCGTATGCAGGGTGCCAAACGTCAAGTGGCCCGTTTCCGCGATCCGCAACGCCGCCTCGACGGTTTCCAGGTCGCGCATTTCGCCGATCAGCACCACATCCGGATCTTCGCGTAGCGCCGAGCGCAAGGCATCGCTGAACGATTTGGTGTCGGCGTGAACCTCGCGCTGATTCACCAGGCAATTCTTGTGCTGATGCACGAATTCGATGGGGTCTTCAATGGTGATGATATGGTCGTGGCGATCGCTGTTGATCTTGTCCAGCATCGCCGCCAGCGTGGTGGATTTTCCGGAACCGGTAGGACCAGTCACCAGGATCAGCCCGCGCGGCCGCTCGCACAGCTTGGCCACCACCGGCGGCAGATTCAACTGCTCGAAACTCTTGATCTCGAACGGAATGATGCGGAACACCGCGGCGCAGGCGCCGCGCTGGTTAAAGACGTTGGCGCGAAAACGCGCCAATCCCTTCAAGCCGAAGGAGAAGTCCAGCTCCAGGTTTTCCTCGAAGCGGTGCTTCTGCGCATCGGTCATGACGCTGTAGGCCACCGCCTTGGTTTCCGAAGGCGTCATCGGCGGCATGTCCAGGGGCTGCAGAGAGCCATGGACCCGAATCTGGGGCGGTGAATTCGTGGTAATGTGCAGGTCGCTCCCGCCCATTTCCAGCATCGTTTTCAGCAGATCGCTGAGACTGGCTGCCATTCGCTATTCCCTGCTCTCGTTGCCACTGCCAGTTTCCGCTTCCCGAACGCTGCCGCCGGAAAAGCGGACCGGCTCAATGCACGCTCTCGCGCGCCACTTCTTCCATAGTGGTCATGCCCTGCATGACTTTCACCAGACCACTGCGCCGCAGGGTGATCATTCCCCGCTCCAGCGCTTTCTTCTTCAATTCCATCGACGAGGCGCCCACTAGAATCAGCTCGCGCAGCTCGTCGTCCACTTCCATCACTTCATACAAGCCGGTGCGTCCCTTATAGCCGGTGTTGCGGCAGGTTTCGCATCCCTTGCCCTTCATGATCTTCACCGTCCGGGCCTCCTCGGGAGTGAATCCGGCTTCCACCAGGCTCTGGTAGGGGACCTCCACCGGTTCCGCGCACTCCGAACAAATGCGGCGCACCAGGCGTTGCGCACAGATCAGGTGGACCGAGGTCGCCACCAGGAATGGCTCAATGCCCATGTTCATAAGGCGGCTGATGGTCTCAGGCGCGCCGTTGGTATGCAGCGTGGAGAGCACCAGGTGTCCGGTAAGAGCGGCCTTGATGGCAATTTCCGCGGTCTCAAAATCGCGGATTTCGCCCACCAGGATGATGTTGGGATCCTGGCGGAGAAAGGCCCGCAATGCGGCCGCAAAGTTCAGGCCGATTTGTTCCTTCATCTGCACCTGGTTGATGCCGGGAAGCTGAAATTCCACGGGATCTTCCGCCGTCATGATATTCACGTCCGCAGTATTCAGGCGGGCAATGGAGGAGTACAGGGTATTCGTTTTACCCGAACCGGTAGGCCCGGTGACCAGAACCATGCCATAAGGCTTCAAGATGGCGCTCTCGAACTTAGCCAGCGATTCCGGCTCGAAGCCGAGTTTGGTCATGTCGAGCCGCAGGTTCTCCTTGTCCAGGAGACGCAGCACCACCTTTTCGCCCCACAGCGTGGGCAGCGTGCTGACACGAAAATCGAGTTCGCGCTTCTTGCCGCCGATCGCCATCTTCAGCATGATGCGGCCGTCCTGCGGCAGCCGCTTTTCGCTGATGTCCAGTTTGGACATGATCTTTATGCGCGAAGTCACGGCGTCTTTCAGCTTCAACGGCGGAGTCATGATGGGCTGTAACACGCCATCAATCCGGAACCGTACGCGGTATTCTTTCTCGTATGGCTCCATATGAATATCGCTGGCTCCGCGCTTGAGCGCGTCGGTCAACAGGATATTCACCAGCTTGACGATGGGCGCCTCGTCGGCCGCTTTCTCCAATTCCGAAAGCGAGAGTTCTTCTTCCTGCGCCTCAATCTCCAGCGAGGCGTCGGAATCGTCGAACTGTTGCATGACCGATTCCAGAGAGGTCTCGGTCGCAGCCCCATAGACTCTTTCGATTTGCTCGACGATAGCCTGTTCCGACGCCACCACCGGCTCGATATTGAAGCCGGTCATGAACTTGATATCGTCCATGGCAAACACGTTCGTCGGGTCCACCATGGCCAGCGTCAGGGAAGCCCCCACCCGGCTGAGCGCCAATACTTCGTAACGCTTGGCCGTCTCGTAAGGGATCAGCTTGACCACCGAAGGGTCGATCTCGAAGTAGCTCAGATTGATGGCGGGAACGCCATACTGGCGGGACAGGAAGTTGGTAACATCTTCATCGTTGACGAAACCGAGCTTCACCAACACCGAGCCCAGGCGCGCACCCGTCTCCCGCTGAACTTCCACCGCCTTGTTTAGCTGTTCCACGGTGATCACTTTCTCTTTTACCAGCAGATCACCGATCCGTTGCGACATACCTTCGTCTCCCTATCCATCGCACAGCCTGCCTGTGCACAACGGGGCCGCTATCCCTGAGGAGCCTGCAAATCGCGCGGAAATGCACGCAATTCCGGGAAGAATCTGCATGCTAGGGTGAGTGACACATTTTGTCAATCCGGAATAACCCTTTAGAATGCACCGTGGTACCTCACATTGGTGCATGACCTTTTGGGTGCAACGTCCCCCGTCTCCTGGACTTTTCACCACAGAGGACACAGAGGGCACAGAAGAAGATTTAGAAATTGAGTAATTGAGAAATCGGGTAATTGACGGAGCCCGATTCCCTGACCGGATTGAAGATTACTCAATTCGCCGATTACTTAACTGAGGGTTTCCTCTGTGTCCTCTGTGGTGAAAAGCGTCAGACCGGCTTGGTCGCGAGCAGGATCAGGTGGGGGATGCAAAAACGCTTGATCAGGCCGCTGTTGCAAAATTCCGGCTTATACCACTCGCGGGCCTCGGCAGGCCCGTTCGCCAGCATTGCGGAGATAGTTTGCCGCACTTCTTCGCTGGCATTCTGGATGGATGTCCACCAGTCGAACTCGACCCACTTGTCGAAGACCTCGGCATGCTCGACCACCAGGCCGGCGGCCGCGGCCAGCGACTCCCATTCGACCACCGGCAGTTGGCGGTTGTGACTGGGGTCGCGGAGAGCTTCAAACTGATTGATCGTGGCCGCGGCGGCCTGAGCAGCCGGGGCAACCTGATCCTCAAGGCCGAAGCGGCCCCGGGGGCGCAGGACGCGGGCCACCTCGGTGACGAACCTCCCGGGATCGGGGAAATGGTGCGGCGCCATGCGCGCTGTAACAATATCGAACGAGGCGCCGGCAAACGGCAGGTTGAGCGCATCGGCCAGCACCAGTTGAGCCGCCACCTCATTGGCCGCGAAGTTGTTGGCAGCCTCGCTGAGCATGCCGGGCGTGAGGTCGCTGGCGGTAACCTTCGCGCCCGCTCGGCCCAGCGCCACGGCGACATGGCCGGCGCCCGTCGCGATATCGAGCGCACGATCGTCCACCCCGGGCGCCACCAGCGCAATGAGCCGCTCAAGGTCTTCGCCGCCCGCATGTACCGCACTCACACGATAGCCCGAAGCCCGAGCGCCAAAGCGCTCACGGACATCGGCGCGCAATCTGTTGTCGTCGGTCATTCGAATAAAAAGTAATAAGTGACAAGTAATAAGTAGTGGACCAGCAGCCTAAGGCGCCGATCGAGGCGCCTGTTTGGCTTATTACCTATTACTTATTACTTATTACTTTCAACAACGTTTCCCCCAATCACTACTGAATCGCAGTGGTTCAGGCCGAACCAGTAGGGGATTTCGCGGTAGTCCTCGACGTTGAAAATTGCCAGATCGGCATCTTTGCCCGGTTCAATCGAACCTTTGGAGTCGGCCAAGCGTAGCGCGCAGGCGCCATTCAGGGTGGCAGCTGCGATCGCCTCGGCCGGCAACATTCCCAAGTGGGTGCACGCCAGCGAAAGCACCATGGGCATGCTGGGGGTGGGCGAGGTGCCGGGATTGTAATCGGTCGCCAGCGCCACGGCTACTCCCGCCGCAATCAGCTTGCGGGCCGGTGGGTACTTTTCCAGTCCGAGAAAATAATTGGAGCCGGGCAGCAAGGTCGCTACCGTCTTCGTTTGCGCCAGCATCGGGATATCCTCGTCCTCGACATAATCCATGTGGTCCAGAGAAGCCGGATTGAACTTCAGCAGGCTATGCAACGATGTGGCCGAGAACTGACCCAGGTGAAGACGAGCGCCCAGATTCCGCTGCCAGGCGGCGGTAAGAATGCTCTCGGCCTCCTCCAGGTCGAAAGCTCCGCGTTCGCAAAATACATCCACAAACCAGGCCAGTCCGCCTTCATCGGCCCGCGGAATCATTTCCTCGCAGACCTGGCGCACGTATTCGGCACGATCGTCCTCGAACTCCGCCGGAACCAGATGCGCTCCCAGCAAGGTCGGCGCCACGGTTGCCGGGGTCTGGCGGGCAGCGTCGCGGATCGCTTCCAGGGACTTGATTTCCGCCGCCACGCTCAGGCCATAGCCCGACTTGGCTTCCATCGTGGTTGTCCCGCCGGCCACCATCTGTTGGAAGCCGCGCAAGACTTGGCGGCTCAGCTCCGCACGGGAGGCCTCGCGCACCTCGGCGACGGTGGAACCGATTCCCCCGCCGGCTTGAGCAATTTCTTCGTAAGTAGCGCCGGCCAGGCGCTTTTCGAAATCCACCAGCCGCGGAGACAAAAACGCCGGGTGGGTATGGGAGTCCACAAAGCCAGGCAAAATCACTTTACCGCTGCAATCCAGCTCCCGGAGGCCCTTCTTGTGCCGCTTCACCCAGGGATCGCGCAACGCGGCATCCGTGGTTCCCACGGACACAATCTTCCCCGCCACGCACAGCACCGCCGCGTCTTCGATCGAGCCGAGATCGCCCAGTGCCGCTCTACGCAACGGCTTCGTACCATTCGCCGTCACCAGCTGCCGTGCATGCACCAAAAGCAGTGCAGATTCCGCATTCTTGGCTGTCATTCCTTCTTAGCTTACGCCAGGAATTGCGGGGAAAGAAAGACTTAGCCGTTTTCACCACAGAGGACACAGAGGTCACAGAGGAAATAACCCCAAAACCTTTCAGCCACAGATTAACGTTGATAAACTCAGATCAAAACTGAAATGCATAATTTTTGATAGCGTTCGAGGTTTTCTCATCAGCGTTTATTTGCGTTGATCTGCGGCTATGCGATTCTGGTCCCGGTTCAACTTCCTCTGTGTCCTCTGTGGTAAAAAGGTTTTCATTTCATCGGAACAACAATCCCGCTTTTCTCCGCGAACTGGATGGCCTCCTCGTAGCCGGCATCCACATGGCGCACCACGCCGATCCCGGGATCGTTGGTCAGCACGCGCTCGATCCGCTTGGCCATGGCCTCGGTGCCATCGGCCACGGTCACCTGGCCCGCGTGTTGCGAGTAGCCAATGCCGACGCCCCCGCCGTTGTGGATGGAAACCCAGGAAGCGCCGCTGGCGGTATTCAATAGGGCGTTCAGCAGCGGCCAGTCGGCGATGGCATCGGAGCCATCCTTCATGCTCTCGGTTTCGCGAAACGGCGAGGCCACGGAGCCGCAATCGAGATGGTCGCGCCCGATCACGATGGGCGCCTTGATCTGGCCTTGTTTCACCAGATCGTTCATGGCCAGCCCGAATTCGGCCCGCTCTCCGTAGCCCAGCCAGCAGATACGCGATGGCAGGCCCTGGAACTTGATCCGCTGCCGGGCCAGCTTGATCCAGCGCTCCAGAATGCGGTTGTGCGAAAACATGTCGAGCAACAAAGCGTCCGTGGTGTAGATATCCTGCGGCTGGCCGCTGAGCGCCACCCAGCGAAACGGCCCACGCCCCTCGCAGAACAGCGGCCGGATATACTCCGGCACAAACCCCGGAAAGTCGTAGGCGTTCTTCACCCCCCGCTCAAAGGCAAAGGTACGGATGTTGTTGCCGTAGTCGAAGGTGACAGCGCCCATCTTCTGGAGCTTCAGCATGCCTTCCACGTGGCGGGCAATGGAGTCCAGGGAACGTTCCCGGTAACCCTGAGGGTCCCGTTGCCGCATGTCGGCAACGGCCTCGAGGGTCATGCCTCGGGCCACATAGCCATTCAGCGGATCGTGCGCCGAGGTCTGGTCGGTCAGAATGTCCGGCACCACCCCGCGCTCCGCCAGCTCCGGAATGATGTCCGCACAGTTGCCCACCAGGCCGACAGATACGTTTTCCTGCTTGCGCACGGCATTCTTCAGAATGCGCAACGCCTCATCCAGCGAGTTGACCATGAAATCGCAATAGCCGGTCTTGAGGCGCTTCTTGATGCGCTCCGGATCGATTTCAACGCCGAGGAAGGCGGCGCCCGTCATACTGGCGGCCAGCGGCTGCGCGCCGCCCATGCCGCCCATGCCGCCGCTGACGATCAGCTTGCCCGCCAGGTCTCCACCAAAATGCTTCTCCCCGGCCGCGGCAAAGGTTTCGAAGGTACCCTCGATAATGCCTTGCGATCCGATATAAATCCAGGAGCCGGCCGTCATCTGGCCGTACATCGTTAGCCCGGCGCGCTCCAGTTCGTTGAACCGTTCCCAATTGTTCCAATGACCGACCAGGTTGGAGTTGGCAATGAGTACGCGCGGCGCGTATTCGTGGGTGCGAAAAATACCCACCGGCTTGCCCGATTGCACCAGCAGGGTTTCGTCATTCGCGAGCGACTGCAAGGAACGCACGATAGCGTGGTAGCACTTCCAGTTACGCGCCGCCCGCCCCGTCCCACCGTAGACCACCAGGTCGCGCGGACGCTCGGCCACCTCTTCGTCGAGGTTGTTCATGAGCATGCGCATGGCCGCTTCCTGCTGCCAGCCTTTGCAGGACAACGCCGTACCGCGCGGCGCGTGCAATGGAATGTAGGCATCGGTTATGGAATTTTCAACTTCCAAAGGCATGCCTCCCCCTTGATTTTCATTATTTCACCGCAGAGGGCGCAGAGGACGCGGAGGAAGAGAGAAAAAAATCAAGGTTCCGGAGATTTCGGAGGTTTCGAAAAGCGGCGTCGCTCCTG
>Ga0326728_10011847_pt1 | contig 19699 bp, 16 predicted proteins | sample MB3enrmetagenome_FD_207602 | JGI IMG/M metagenome (GOLD analysis project Ga0326728, IMG submission 207602) | Lab enriched peat soil microbial communities from McLean, Ithaca, NY, United States - MB31MN | ecosystem: Environmental > Terrestrial > Soil > Wetlands > Peat | place: USA: New York... | reverse complement strand
CGGAGGAAGTGGAGGGGTTTTTGGGCCGTCTCTCTTTATAGGCGCCATGCTGGGCGGGGCTGTCGGGCAACTTGCTCACGCATGGTTTCCCGGGATTGTGAGTTCTCCGGGCGCGTTCGCCCTTGTCGGCATGGCCGCATTTTTTGCCGGTGTTGCAAAGGCCCCCATCGGGGCACTTCTCATGGTCTGCGAAATGACCGGCGGATATCATCTAATTGTGCCGATCATGTTCACCTCGGTCGTGGCAATTTTGCTTTCCCAGCGATGGGGCCTCTATGAAAAACAGGTCCTGAATAAATTCCACTCTCCGGCGCATCGGTCCGATCGGGTAAATATTTTACAAGACTTATCAGTAAAAGACGTTCATCGTCCGGATGCACCCGTCACCATTCTTCCGGAAGACATGACCTTTGGTCAACTGAGGCGGCTAATTACCAATACACGCGAGTCCTTCTTCCCGGTTGTAGATGATAGTTTCCATCTTATGGGAATCTTATCAGTGCCGGAGATCCGGTCGGTAATCTTTGAAGAATCGGTGCTGGACCTGCTGATTCTTCGGGATTTGGTTTTGCCGCCGGTGAGCGTGGCGCCCGATGAGAGCCTGTCTGATGCTCTTCTCAAATTCCTGGAAACCGGTTTTGGACAAATACCCGTAGAGGATAATGAGACGGGGGTTATCGGCATGATTGGCATGGAAGAACTCCTTGCCCGCTATCACCTGGAACTCCAGAAACTGGATATGGGTGAAACCGGCCCGGAGTAGCCGTCAGCGTGTTCTCATTTAAGCCGCAGGTTTTTCCCATCGTGCGGCCAGAAAGGCCCCGGTGTCCAGCCCCCGGGCATCTCCGTCCATTTCCATCCTTCTCGCCGCTATCGGATCATCGTCCTTTTGAAAGTGAACTGCGGTCCTGATCGCTGCAGGATGCGGCGCAAGGTCTCTCATCTCAGCCGGAGACCTGAAGCGGGCGTGAGCGAAAAGGGAGTGGCCCTGTTTTGCTGCTGCCGTTCTCCGGGCCGCCCAGGGGCTAAGACTATTCAGGGAGGCAACTACGACCAGACCGCCGGGCCGGGTTACCCGGAACATCCCGGCGACAGCCTCCCGGGCATCTTCATCCAGAAACTCGATGGCGGTCACCGATACGGTCTTGTCGAAAAAACCATCGGCGAACGGGAGCCGGCGCATATCGCCCTGGACCATGTGGAAAGGCTGCCCGGCCGCCCTTTTCCCAGCGCGCAGCAGCATGGGTAAAGAGAGTTCGAGTCCTGTGACCCGTGAACCTGCGGCCAGCAGATCTGCGGTAAAAATGCCGGTTCCGCATCCCACGTCCAAAATCTTTTCTCCCGGCCCCGGATTAGCCATTTCGAGCAGAAGACGTCTCTCATACTCTCGGACCAGCTTGCCGATGGGGGTTTCGAACCACTTATCGTATTTCTCCGGCCACTCAGCGAAACAATCGAAAACCTGTGCCATTGGAATCAACCCTGCGCGGTCCCGCCTCCGGCGGGGGCCCTGTTATTTTGATGCCGGATCGGCGAACTGAAGTATGTGGAAACCGGTTTTGGGGTCTTTTTTCCGCAAGGCCCCTATTCCCGAGATCTCCAGCAGAATCACTTCTCCTATCAGCCACACCTCTACCCCTGCCCTTGCGCAGCCAACCGTGGCGGCGCCTTCTCTTCCTGTTGCCGCGTGCATGTGGAGCTTCGGATGCCCGTCTTCATCGGCAAAAAGCGTCCCTACAGCCAAGACCTCTTGAATTCCGCCCAAAACGTGGATCAAGGGTATAATGTCATCTCCCCGGTTCTCTTCCGGGCCAACGACAAGGCGGCTGGTTGCGCCCGCCCCTCCGACGTACACTACCATCGCGCTCCGGACCGCATGCTCGCGGGCAAAATCCTCGATCGCATCGGGGATGCGTTCTCCGCCCTCGAGCTTCAGCGCAAAGATGCGCCCGATAGTTCCTTCGCTATACTGCATATGCGCCGTTTCCCTTTTTGAGATTAGCAGCGAAAGTGCGTTTCCGGGAGTAACATCCCCCGTGTCCCGGCAGCCTCGGGGCACTTCCGGGAAAAGGGGCCAACTTCGGCCGCGTTGGCACTCAGTTCCCATATTATAGATATCAAAGACAGGAGATGGGAGATAGCAAAAAGCATATGACTGCGGCGTCCAATCTGAATAAGTCTGCTCGCAGCCGGGTCAATCGGATTTTTGTAAACGGAAAGAATTTGAGCGTGGATCTCTTGTGCAGCCAGGAAACATTTTCGGAATGACCTATCTTATTTCTGGCCGTGCTGTATTGCGGCTCGATGTTAGTCATTATCATATAAATAGATTCGCCCGAGAAATAGATTCGCCCGAGAAGTGCACCGTGCGTGTTCCATTCCCAATTATTAATCAGCGGAAGAAGTGGGGAAGGGAGTTTTTTAATGGACAACATCCCAGTATTCGCGTGCGAATAGCAGGGGGTCTCCAGTTATGACAAATGAGCTTAGGAAGACAGGAATCGACATCGTCGGCGACGTGCCCTGGGGGACCCACTTCTGCCACTTTTACGAGACCAAAGAAGACCTGCTGGACATCTTGATTCCGTATTTCAAGACGGGATTGGAGAACAACGAATTCTGCATGTGGATAGTTTTCGATCCACTCAACGAAGAAGAAGCGAGAAACGCGCTGAGACATGCCATGCCCGAGGCGGACTCACATCTGGCGGCAGGAGATATAGAGATTGTGCCCCATAAGCATTGGTATCTCAATGGCGGTACCTTCGACCTGCATCGGGTAATCAACGGTTGGAGGGAAAAGCTGGCCCAGGCGCTGGTCAGAAGCTATGACGGTATGAGAGTGAACGGTAACGAAGCATGGCTGACAGAGAGGGACTGGAAGAATTTTGCAACATACGAAAAAGAACTTAACGAGTTGATGGCTGATCAACAGATGATAGTGTTGTGCACCTACCCGCTAGCCGTAACCAAAGCTTCTGAGCTCTTTGACGTGGTGCGTACTCATCAGTTTGCAGTTGCAAAGAGGCACGGGAATTGGGAGGTTGTCGAAACCCCGGAGCTGATCCAGACCAAAGCTAAATTAAAGAAGCTTAATGAAGAACTCGATCAACGAGTCTTTGAGCGGACCAGAGAACTTGCAGCGATTGATGAAGAGCTGCGGAAGGAGATTAAAGACCACAAACGCGCGAAGGAGGCGTTGCAAGAGTCGGAAGGAGAACTCCGTTCGTTATTTGCTGCGATGATGGACGTCGTTCTGGTGCTGGATGCCGAAGGACGTTACGTCAAAATCGCGCCGACAAGTCATCTGGATTTACATCTGCCTTTGGAAGAATTGCTCGGCAAGAAGATTCACGAGGTTCTGCCGGAAGAAAGCGCAGACAAGATTCTCCACCAGGTTCAACTAGCGTTGGAAAGTCGCCAAACGGTCAACTTTGAGTACAAGTTGAACCTCGGATCGAGAGAAGCGTGGTTTGACAGCAGAGTTTCGCCCTTCACTGAAAATACGGTGTTTTTGATTGCGCGTGACATCACCGAACGCAAGCAGGTGGAGGAGGTGTTGCAGGAGAGTGAGGCCCGCTTTCGCCAGTTGGTGGCGCTACTTCCGGTAGCGGTTTATGTCTGTGACGAGTCCGGAATCATCCTCCAGTACAATCGCGCGGCCGTCGAACTGTGGGGTCGCGAGCCCGGAATTGGCGGGCATGACGGCGAGCGGTTCTGCGGTTCCTACAAAATTTATCGTCCGGACGGCACTTGGCTGCCTCACGAAGAATGTCCGATGGCTGAAACCCTTAGCACCGGCAAACCAGTTCGGAATGCGGAGATCATAATCGAGCGTCCCGATGGTTCTCGCGTCACCGCCATCGTCAATACCGCTCCGATAGTGAACACCAAAGGTGAGCCCGGAGGGGCGATCAATTGTCTCTTGGACATCACTGAGCGCAAGCAGGCCGAGGAAGCGTTGCGCGAAAGTGAAGTACGGCTCAGTCTCGCCGTTAATCAAGCCGGCATGGGAATCTGGGACGCTGATTTGCTCACGGGCAAGTCGGTGTGGTCCGAGAGCTTATTCCATCTCCTGGGATACGAGCCTCGTCCCGGCGGTGAGGCAACCTTTGAGATGTGGTGGTCCAGGGTTCATCCGGGCGATCGAGAGAGGCTGACCAAGGCACGCGAGCGTGCGCGGCGGGACCGTAACGCGGACTGTTCCGAATATCGAGCCGTACGCGCGGATACAAACGAAACAGTGTGGCTGTCGGCCTGTGCGCGATTCCTGTATGATGAGAATGGGGAGGCAGTTCGTCGTATCGGGATAGTTTTTGATTCGACTGAGCGTAAGCGCATGGATGAGGAACTTAGAAGATCGAATTACGAACTGGACCTGACGATCAGGGCGTTGAGTGAGAAAACGGCAAACTTGGGAGAGGTAAATACCGCGCTGAGAGTCTTGCTGAGACAAAGAGACGTGGACAGAAAAGAATTAGGGGAATCGGTTCTGGCAAATGTCAGGAACCTCATCCTTCCCTATGTGGATAAATTGAATCAAAGCCCGATGAGCAGCGCCCAAATGACCTGGATGAAAATCCTGGAGTCCCACATAAACGAGATCACTTCTTCATTTGGCAGGACACTTTCCACTCAGTATGCCAATCTCACCTCTACCGAAATTCGGATCGCCTCCCTCATAAGGGACGGCAAATCAACCGCCCAGATAGCCGAACTCCTTGGCATCTCCGAGAGAACTGTGTGCCGCCACAGGGACAACATTCGAAAGAAGCTGGGACTAAGGGGCGGTGGAACCAATCTTAGGACCCACCTTCTGAGCCTCAAATAACCCTCGCGCCTCTCGTAATGGTTCTATCCGGACCGCAACACTCAAAAACAAGAAATGACCACGATATATGGGTATTATGTGTGCATAAGAATGAGTAGTGCATTTTGCTTTGTAACTACCCTATAATACGCCGATCCGATAACCATTCTAAAATGCAATAAAATCTCGGAAATTCTCCTGGGATCTGCACGGGAGTTTCTATCGAATCCACTGGTTACCAACATTTTTAAAGTATTAGGAGATCGGGGTTTTGATCTCTCCAAGGAGTGCATACCTCGGGTGCACGCCTTTGATTCTCATGGAGCGTGGATAAATATGCAGAGCCATCCCATAAGGGTTCTTCTTATCGATGATGATGAGGACGACTACCTGATAGTACGCGAACTACTATCAGATATCTCTTCCATAGAATTCATCCTCAAGTTGGTTTCAGATTACGGGGCTGCACTGGATGCGATCCTTTCCGGTGAGTTCGATGTCTGCCTGTTGGATTACCGGCTTAAGGAGCGAAATGGGCTGGAACTCATGCAAGAGGCTGTAAGCCGCGGCGCCATGACTCCAATTGTTTTTCTCACCGGCTACGAAGGCTACGGTCTGGATCTTGAGGCCATGAGTAAGGGAGCGGCCGACTGGCTTACTAAAGACGAGCTAAGCGCCACCCTTCTTGGGCGCTCCATCCGCAATGCGATGGAACGGCAGCGGAAGAGCGAGGAGCGCACTGCCGAACTGATCAAAGTCAATGCGAAACTTACGAGAGAAGTCGAGGAACGCAAACGGGCAGAGGATGAACTGCGAGTTTCCCTTCGTTTTCTTGAGATTGTGCACGAGCATACGGATATTTCCGAGCACAAACCTGCTGAGCTGGCGCTCAAGGAGAGCGAAGAACGCGCAAGGATGAACGCTGCGCGCTTGCAGGCAACCCTGGATGCTGCCCCTGCTATTATCTTCATGGCTCACGACCCCGATTGCCGCATCATATCGGGGAACCGTTCGGCACGGAAGTTGTGCAAGGTGGATGAATGGACCAATATGTCAAAGGCGGGAGATGAGCCTGGGCGCGTTTCACACTTTCGTTTCTTTAAAGACGGCAGAGAACTCACTCCCGAGGAGTTGCCGATACACATCGTAGCGAAATCAGGCCGGGAGATCAGCAATTGTGCCTTGGAATGCGTCCTGGATGACGGCGCCGTTTACTCTTTGCTTGGCAATGTAACCCCGGTGCTCGATTCCAAGGGAAATCCAAAAGGCGCCATTGGCGCATTCATCGACATCACGGAACTGAAGCAAGCTGAGAATGCCTTGCGCGAGAGCGAAAATCGGCTCAATCTAGCCATTGAACAGGCAGGTATGGGAACTTGGGACACCGACCTGTGTACCGGCCAGACATTTTGGTCCCAAAACCACTTCCATTTATTGGGGTATGAACCCAATCCCGATGGTGAAGCAACCTTCGAGATGTGGCGATCAATGGTTCATCCGTGTGATCTCGACAGGGTGATGCAGGAATTTGAGCGTGCCAGGCGGGAGCACGATCTCTATGCCCCTGAGCATAGAATTGTTCGTGCGGGTACGGGCGAAGCGGTATGGCTGACGGTCTTTGGCCGGTTCCTTTACAATGGCAAAGGGGATGCAAAAAGATTCACCGGGATCTTTTTTGACTCAACTGAGCGCAAGCGATTGGAAGAAGATCGTCAAAAGGCTTTGGCGTGTTTGCATCAGGCCCAGAAAGTGGAAGCCATAGGAACGCTTGCCGGAGGTATAGCTCACGATTTCAACAATCTGCTGCAGCCTATCATAGGCTACACGGAAATGGCTCTAAATGAGCTTTCTGTGTCCAGTCCGCTGCGAGATGGCTTGGAGCAGGTGTTCAATGCATCTCTAAGGGCCAAGGAACTGGTCAGGCAAATCCTGGCGGTTTCCCACTCCACTCATGAACAGCAAAGAATACCGACCGATATAAGTTCGATTATCAAAGAGGCCCTGAAGCTTTTGCGGTCTTCATTCCCTGCCTCGATAGAAATAAGGCAAAATATCCGGGTCGGTGTAGCGCTTGCCGACCCAACTCAAATCCACCAGGTGTTGATGAACCTTTGTACCAACGCAGCCCATGCAATGGACGACAAGGGCATTCTGGAAGTTAACCTGTCCCCGGTCGATTTGAGCGAAAGCGATTTGGCCGATCAGTCAATCGTTGATCTCACGCCTGGCCCATACTTGAGACTGACGGTTTCAGATACCGGGTCTGGAATTGATGCAGAGACTATGGAGCGTATCTTCGACCCCTACTTCACCACCAAGGAGAAGGGAAAGGGAAGCGGTTTGGGGCTCGCGGTTGTTAAAGGAATAGTCAAACGGCACCAGGGGGCCATTGCGGTCCGAAGCGAGCCTGGAAAAGGCACAACGTTCAGTATCTACATCCCAACGGTCGATAGCGAATCTGAAGCAACCATGCAGGTTGACGATCCACTGTCGCGTGGCTCGGAAAGTATTTTGCTCCTGGACGACGAGCAAACCGTGGTGGAAATGGGAACCAGACTCCTGGAATGTCTGGGCTACAAGGTCACCTCTCAAACGGAAAGTGTGAAAGCGCTGGAGGTTTTTCGTTCGAGTCCGGACGATTTCGACCTCGTAATCACCGATTATACCATGCCCAAACTGACAGGGCTTGATTTTGCCAGGGAAGTGTTGCGGATTCGGCCTGATATACCCGTCCTGCTTTGCACGGGGTTCAGTGAAAAAATTACCCCTGACAGCGTGAAAGGGCTTGGTATGGGACTCCTGATGAAGCCTTATGGCATGAGAGAAATATCCGAGATGGTCCGAAAGACTCTCGATACGCGAAAAGGGGGTTGATTTGAAAAGGGAAATCAAGAAGATCCTGGTCGTTGATGATGAACAAAATATTTGTGCCCTGCTGACTAAGTTTTTGCGATCTTCCGGTTATGCCTGCGAGAGCACCAGCGAGCCGGATAAAGCGCTGGACGTATTGAGACGGGACGGTTTCGATCTCGTTATCTCAGATATTGTAATGCCGGGCAGCGATGGCCTGCAACTGCTCGGTGACATGCTTAAAACCGACCTCGGACTCGATACGATCATGATGACCGGTCATACCAGTATTTATACGTACAGCGACATAATCATGGCTGGAGCGACAGACTTCATAGCAAAACCATTCGAGTTGCCTGAACTGAAGGCAAAGTTGGAAAGGATCGATCGCGAACGGAAGTTGCAGAGGGAACTCCAGGAATTTAATATTGCCGTGGGAGTGCTCCTGCAACGGGCGGAGAAAGACAAGGAGACACTCAGCGAAAATGTTGTCTCCAATGTAAAGGCATTGGTTCTCCCTTACGTGGAAAAGTTGAAAAATGGTCATCTTGGTGCTGAACAAAGGACGTGTATTGAAATCCTGGAGACAAATCTGTCGGAAATCTGTTCTCCATTTCTGAAAAATCTTTCACTTCAATATGCGCACATCAGCTCAATGGAGGTCCAGGTTGCAAATCTTATCAGGGCCGGCAAGAGAAACAAAGAAATCGCCTCGATACTCGGGGTCTCCTTAAATACTATTATGACTCACCGCTATCATCTTCGATCAAAGCTTGGATTGAAACAGCAGAAGGTCAATCTGAGTTCCTACCTTAACTCCATCGAATTTTAGTGATCTTGCATCACTGATATTTAATCGTTTTTTCAACGTCGAGAATTCAGAGAACGATACCGACCTGAATACAAACAGCGTGCCTTCATCTTTGGGGTACGCCCGAGGGCATAACTGGAATGTCTTTAGGCCGGGGTATCAAATTGCTGTGAACTTGAATTCTGAGACAAAACGATGGCCGAGGCTAAACAATGACCCAACACCCGGCGGATGCTCGATCGCTTACAGGAACGTCAACCTGATGGAGGGGAAATACCTCACCTTCTCGATGGATCAGGAAGATGGGATCGGCATTCTCAAGGTCGAGGAGATTATCAAGATGATGCGAATTCACCGTACGCTCCACAAGGACCTCACATGCTCAAGCTGTCGCGAATTTCATTTTCGGGAAAATTCGTTGGTCTGGTCCTGTTCACGGTCATTGTTGCCGGTAGTGCCGCCTTCGGCTCTGCCTATTATTTTTTTCCCAAATCATTTGATGATCAGGCCGAGAAGAGAATTGACCTGACTTCCACAGCAGTCCAAGAGACTTTTGAGTTTCTGACCCGGTGTCGCCCCAGTCCAAATGGCAAAATAGTGGGACACTTAAAATCTTGTGTCTGAGAAGGAATTATTCGAGATGTGAGGGAGATTGATCCAGATGAAACCATTAAGTCAGCCTTTCAGAAGCAGAAATACTGAAGATACTACTGTAGATATGCGCCTCATAAATGAGTTAATAGATCAAATTGATGAAGCTATTAAGAAGATCTTTTATTCTAACGCCAGCAAGCTCTTAAATGAACCGATCACCAATGTTGTTACAGCAGTTTGGGGTACCAACTCCTGCAAAATGGAGCCTACTTCTGCTCAACGGCAAATCGATCACATCATACGTCCACTGATCGGACGAATTCAGGATGATCTTGAAAGAGAGAAGCTGAGCGAAGCTAAAAATATCATAATAGATACTCTAATAAAAAGACTGGTGATATGGGAAATAGGTTTCATGATTAAGTGTTATAAACTTAGCCTGCTCACCGCTGAACAATCTGAATCGGATACCTATAACCTGGCTGATACTGAGGTAGTTGGACATGCCTGACTTTATTGCGACGGGATGCTTCAGGTTCCATTCACTAATTTGTGCATCGAAGTCGTAATGTAAAGCTTTTTAAGGATCGAAGGCAGCGAGGTATAATAAATATATCGAAGACTCAGCGGGGAAGTTGACCAACATGATTTAATGAGAAGCTAATACCATGTAACATTGTCGTTTTCGTATAATTTGGTATAATCATCGCAAATCTCAAGGGGAGGGATTTGGCATGGCACCACGATACCGTGTGACATTGACGGAGCAAGAACGCGAGGAACTCAACACTTTAACCAAAACGGCGAGGACCAATGCGAAACGATTTCTCTACGCACGCGCTTTGCTCCTGTGCGATGCAGGGCCACAGGGGCCCGGGTGGACTGTAGCGGATGCGGCTGAGGCCATGGGAGTCACGCCTCGCACCATCGAACACCTGAAAAAGCGCTTCGTGGAAGATGGATTGGCTGCCGCATTGGAGCGCAGGCAACCGGAAGAGCCGTCGCGCGATGTGACTTTCGATGGGGCTTTTCAGGCAAGGCTGATCGCCTTGGCATGTTCAGAATCTCCGGAGGGACGCCGGCGCTGGACTGTACGACTTCTGGCTGAAAAAGCGGTCGAACTGCACCTGGCCCAAAGCGTTTCGCATATGACAGTACAGCGCATACTTAAAAAAACGAACTTAAGCCTCACCTCAGCAAGTATTGGAAAATCCCGCCGGAGGGGAGCGCTGCGTTCGTAGCCAATATGGAAGATATCGTCGCTGTCTATCATCTGCCGTACCGTATGATCACGATTATCAGCAGGTCTGTATGTCTATGGCTTTGATTTTCACTGAGCAGTGCATCAAGGACATTGCATCGAACCTCTTAGGGGTGCCTTTCACTGAGCTGAATCACGAAGTGAAGGATGCCGTAGGGGAACTTGCCAATATGATCTGCGGAGATGCCAGAAGGCGGTTCGCCGAGGATGGGTTCGTTCTCCAGGCTGGAATACCTGCAATAGTTGCGGGAAGGGACCACACGATAGCGCATATTGCAAGCGGACCATGCCTTGCCGTTCCATTCGAAACATCTCAGGGAAGTTTTATGGTCGAGGTGGCGTTCAGTGGCTCCACATGATCTTCAAGGATTGCACACCATTGAGGGGACGGTGGCGGACGAACTTACCGAGGAGGAATACCTGGACGGCCGCAGCCTCTTCTGGTGACCCCCGAAAAACCATTGATGGAGTGCTTCTTTCGTTGAGTCTCCATCGGGGTCGCTTCAGCCTGATCGTAAATTTGCACGAAGAAAACCTGAAAAATCGAACGAGGTAGCTCTGTTCGACTGAAAAGGTGCCGGAATGTCGGGTGTTAGTGATGCTGACCAAATAGAGTTACGGATGCGGATATAGGGCCTGTGCAAACGATACTTGGCACCGCCGGATAGGAGGTCCGGGAACTCAAAACACTTACTGAAATACTTCGCTCTGATCCACGAAGTAATGGCGTCAGCCTCGGACCCTTTCGGAGTGGCAGACAAGATAATCTGAAAAATCTTTGCATAATCATTAATAATCATTACTCTGGTTCTCAAGGAGCGCAGACCGGGCATTCAAACACCGAAGGGGGGTAAACTGTGCTGACATCCTGGTATATATGGTTAATTGCGGCGATTATTCTCAGTATATTCGAAATACTCATTCCTGCCTTCGTCCTGGTCTCCCTGGGAGTCGGCTGCATGGCAGCCTCGGTTGCTGCGCTCCTGCATCTAGGGATAAAGATGCAGATAGGGGCTTTCATCGTCGGCACCCTGGCCGCGTTCTTCGGGATTCGTCCGTTTTTCACCAGGTATTGTTACAGGGCGTCGCCGGGAGTCAAGACTAATGCTGATGCTTTGGTGGGCAAGACGGGCCGGGTAACCGAAGTAATCAATGATGAGATCAATTCCGGCCGCGTGTTCGTAGGTGGAGACGACTGGAAGGCAATCGCGCTGGATGGAAGCATTGTCGAGAAGAATTCAAAGGTCGAGGTGGTTAGGGTTGAAGGCGCCAAAGTGTATGTAAAACCGATTCAAAACTGAAAAGGAGCCGGTAATGGGGGCATTGATCATCCTGGCAATCTTTGCGCTATTCGTTATTTTCTTCGCAGTAAAGGGCTTTCTGATCATCCAGCAAAGTGAAACTATGGTGATAGAGAGACTCGGGCGGTTTCACCGAACGCTTTCATCCGGCATAAACATCCTGTGGCCTCTTTTCGACAAGCCTCGGCAAATCGAATGGCGCTATGTTCTGCTGGACCAGAGCGGTAAAACAATAATTCGAAAACAGCGCGTAACCAGGATCGATCTTCGTGAAACAGTCTATGACTTTCCAAAACAAAGCGTCATCACCAGGGACAATGTGGTAATAGAATTGAATGCCATTCTTTATTTTCAGATTACCGATCCGGTAAAATCCGTCTATGAGATCGCTAATCTTCCCGACGCAATCGAAAAACTGACCCAGACCACCCTGAGAAATGTTGTCGGGGAACTGGACCTGGATCAGACCCTGTCTTCAAGAGATACAATCAACAGCAAGCTTCGCGCAATACTCGATGATGCAACGGATAAATGGGGGGTCAAAGTCAACCGGGTTGAGCTTCAGGACATAATTCCTCCACCTGAAATCCGGGACGCAATGGAAAAACAGATGCGGGCAGAGCGTGACAGGAGGGCGGCCATTCTTGAAGCAGAGGGGCTGAAGCAGGCAAGTATCCTCGAAGCCGAGGGCATAAGAACGTCGGAAATAAACAGGGCTGAAGGAAGCAAGCAGGCGAAAATTCTGGTTGCCGAAGGCGAGGCCAATGCAAGGATCAAAGTTGCCGAGGCGGAAGCTGAAGCAATAAAGATGATTACGCAAGCCGTATCGACAAGTAACGGGGACCCCACCAATTATCTTATTGCAGTAAGATATATAGAGACTTTGAAGGAAATGGTTTCAGGGCAGAACAACAAAGTGGTCTATTTGCCGTACGAAGCCACGGCGATACTGAGCTCCATAGGAGGCATAAAGGATATGCTCGAGAGCGGCAAAACCTCTCAAAAGGCCGCCAGGTAAGATCAGGCCAGCCGCATTAGAGTGCCTGGCTTCGAAGGACGCACATGGCGTGCGACCCGCAGATATTATCCCGATAAAGTGGTGACTGCTTTTATAGTCTAACTTACGAGGGATGAAGCGGGTGTGCCGCAGATGCACAACATAAAAAAATCCCGGGCAAAAACCCGGGATGTTGGATTCGGACATTTCAGGCAGGATTAATCAGCAGCAAAAGCCGCCGCCGCGGATCATGCCGTGCGCAACATGCGGCGCTCTCGGCGCTGGATGCGTTTTATCGCTTTTTTCTTCTTGATTCGCCTGCGCTCTCCCTTGGAGAGATAATAATTGTGCCGGCGTAAAACGGGCTGTACGTTTTTCTGAAAATCTTTGCGGAGCTTGCGAATTTTTTTCTCTATGTTCTCTTTAGGTTCCGCCTCCGAACTTAACAATAAATTTCACCTGCCTTTCAAAGGAACCTCCCGTTGGAGGCAACAAAATCATCCGGCCGGGGCATAGCTTCGCCAAGCCGGAAGCTTTTTAACTTATAACAAAATAGGGACTAAATCAAGCAAAATAGCTGTATCAGAAATTTTCTTACTGCGAAGCAAGATCATAGTGTGAGAAGTGCATCGTGAAGGTTGCCCTGCCCTGAGTTGATGACCTCAAGGCAGTGGAGTAGCCAAACATCTTCGACAGCGGCACGACCGCCTCGGTCACCTGGATCGCCTTTCGCGAGGTTATGCTCTCGATCCTTCCTTTCCTCATATTTATGTCGCCCAGTACTTCCCCGAGAAATTCGTCAGGCGTGAGGATTTCGACCGACATATAGGGTTCGAGCAATATCGGGGCGCCCTGCTCGAAACCGTTCCTGAAGGCGATGGATGCGGCCACCCGGAAGGCAAGTTCGCTCGACACTCCTTCCTGGAAAGTCCCTGCGAAAACGGTCGTCTCAACGTCAACGACAGGATGGCCGGAAATAGTCCCGCTGCTCAGAGCATCCAGTATGCCCTGCCGGATTGCCGGGAAAAACATCTCAGGAATGGATTCGTCGCGCACCTTGTTCACAACTGTATTGCCAAGACCTCTTTCCCTAGGGGACAAATGCAACTGAACCTGCGCAAAATGCCTTGCCCCGCCGATCTCCCGGTCGAATGCCGCCACTCCCTCAGATGCACGGCTGATGGTTTCTCGATAGACGACCTGCGGTTTCCCGGCGTTCACGATGACATGGTAGTCGCGCTCGAGTCTGTTGAGAACGATTTCCAGGTGAAGCTCGCCCATGCCGCTTACGATTATCTGACCCGTATCGGCGTTTTCGGCAAACCGGAACGTCGGGTCCTCTTCGGACAGTTTGGACAGGCTGTCGAAAAGTTTTTCCTGGTCCGCCCTGGTCTGGGCTTCTACCGATATTGAGATAACCGGCTCGTAAACATCCACCGGTTCGAGCAACAAGGGTCGGCCCGGGTCGCAGATGGAATCGCCGGTGGTAGCCGTTTTCAGGCCGAGTACTGCGACCAGATTGCCTGCCCCCGATCTTTCGATCCGGTCCCGCTTGTTTGCGTGCATCTGAAATATGCGCGATACCTTCTCGCGGGCACCTTTTGAAACGTTCAGAACCTCGGCGCCAACCTGGAGGACCCCCGAGTAAATCCTCATATAGGTCAGTTTCCGGCCCTGGTCCATGAATATCTTGAAAGCAAGCGCGGCCAGTGGTTCTTGTTCACTGGATTTGCGCTCCTCAACGACGCCTGTCTGGGGGTTGGTCCCCTGGATTGGAGGGACATCGAGCGGGGAGGGCAGAAAATCGATAATTGCGTCTAAAAGCGGCTGCACGCCTTTGTTTTTAAGAGCGCTTCCGCAAAGCACCGGAACCGCTTTGAGTTCGAGCGTCAGGCGCCTTATCACGGCTATGAGCTGCGCGGCCGTAATTTCTTCGCCTCCAAGGTAACACTCCATCAGCTCGTCATCGAATTCGCCGAGCTTGGCGACCAGATTCTCCCTGGCCTCGTTTGCCGCAGGCAACAGATCAGGTTCGATCTCCACGATCCTGACTTCTGCGCCCAAAGTCTCATCGAGCCAGAATATCTGTTTCATCGAGATCAGATCGATTACGCCCTTGAAGTCCGATTCGGCCCCAAGCGGTAACTGGACGGACAGTGGAATGGTTTTGAACTTGTCTTCGATCTGGCTCACCGTGTTATTGAAATCCGCCCCAATGCGGTCCATTTTATTCACGAAAGCTATCTTGGGTACGTGATATCGGTCGGCCTGGTGCCAGACGGTTTCAGACTGTGGCTCGACCCCATCGACTCCCGAAAAGACCGCTATAACCCCATCGAGAACCCTGAGCGAGCGTTCGACCTCTATAGTAAAATCAACGTGGCCGGGTGTGTCTATCAGGTGGATTTCATGGTCGCGCCATTCGCAGGTGGTAACTGCGGAAGTGATGGTGATCCCGCGCTCCTGTTCCTGTTCCATCCAGTCCATTACGGTGGTGCCGTCGTGCACTTCGCCCATCCTGTGGGACCGGCCCGTATAGTAGAGGATGCGCTCGGTAACCGTGGTCTTCCCCGCGTCTATATGCGCTATTATCCCGATATTTCTGTAGAGTTTCAGACGCTTTGGGTCGAACATAAATTCCACTTTCCAGGACGGGTTTGATGGTCCTTATCATCTAATTTTAAGCAAACATTGCACTTTAGGAAATCAGGATAAATATGTCAAGCGCGCTACAGGCGCGATGCCGGCGCCGGGGCTGAAGTGTGAAGGGCGAAGCCGGAATGTGACAGTTTCACCCTTCAGCCTTCAAGCCTGGAGCCGTGTCCTGAAATCCGGTGTAATCACGCGCACTTGAAGACAAACAACGAAAAATAACGCATTATCGAGATACGTCGCATAAGAAAGAGATTGAGCGAAGAACAGTCTCCAAAACGATACAGTTCAGGCCAAGGCCGGGCAGATTTAACCCAATCGGTCAGGATATCTTTCTAAGGGCGGATTAATCAGGCTATTTCAGGGATAATCCGGTCTAACCGCGAATAATCCCGGATAACCCGGTTTGCATTTTGTTGGGGAACCTAGTAGAAATGCTTCAATCCTATTAACTCTTACGGGTATCCGTGAGGGCCATGGGGCTTCTTTGAAAAATGTGAGGAGAACCAGTATGGCGCCTGATTCAAGCCTCCAATGGCACCATGCGGCGGGATCCGAAGCCCGCTTTTGCAGATGTTTTGCGAAGGTCACGGCTTTACTTCTACTTTCCCTGTTCGTTTTCAACTTCCAGGCTCAGGCTGGAGCAGCGGGTGTGGAGATTCCTGGAGGGCTGGTAGCGTTATCGTTGCCCGGCGACCTCCCGAAAAAGGATATTTCCATAGTGCCGCTCACTCAGCCAACTCCTACGGATGCTCTTACGGGGACCCCCGCAGTGTCATGGAGAAACGGAATCCAGATACCCATCAATGAACCACTTATTCAGAAGTACATTCGCTTCTATCGGGGAGAAGGCCGAGCGACTTTTTCGGCAGCCATGGAAAAGGCGAAGATTTGTCTCCCCCAAATGACCGAAATTCTGGAAAGCCAGGGCGTACCGGCGGAAATGGTCTCCATTGTGTTTGTGGAGAGCCGTTTCGAGAAGACCGCGTCATATAGAGGAGCGGGTGGTTATTGGCAGATGATGGCGGTAACAGCCAGGAAAATGGGATTACGTGTCGATCGTTCGGTGGACGAAAGGCGAGATCCGATCAAGTCGACCAAGGCAGCCGCCAAGTACCTGAAAAAACTTTACGAACAGTACGACTCATGGTTGTTGGCCCTTGCCGCCTACAATGCGGGGAGCAGGCCGATTAATTGCGTGGCTAGAACGTGCCGCGTTAAGGACGGGGAGCTTTATGGGCGAAGGATGCCCGCGCATTCAGCAGTTTACGTTTCAAAAGTCCTGGCCGCGATGAATATCATGCGCGAGCCGGAAAAGTACGGGTTTGAGTATCCCAACTTTTGCAAGCCTACGGACTTCGATCCGGTTTTGGTCAACACGCCTCTGAAACTGGAGGAGATAGCACAATGGATCGATGTACCTGTCAGTCATTTACAGGAACTCAACCCGTCACTGCGAGAGGATGCGATGTCCCCCGGTTCCGGATTTGCACTGCGTTTACCCCCGGGTTCGAGAGAAAAATTCGACCTCGCCTACGAGGTATATACCCGAAGGTAAACCTCTAAAAAGTAACTGTGGCGCCTCACGAAACATTCTTCACAATGGGAACAAAGTTACCCGTATGAGTATTAGGATGGTTGCTGTCGAGCTTTATCGGGTCATGAAGGAAATTGCAGGACTCGAGAAGAAGCTGCAGAGTCCGGGGGCCGGATCAAAAGAGACGGAAGAAATCGGGGAGAAACTCAGGAAAGCCAGGGCCGAAAAGGTCAGGCTTGAAAAGATGATCGAGGGAGCCAAAGGCGATTAGCCGGGCCCCTTTCCCGATTCGGTTTCTCTGGCCGGCAGTTTGAGACTTTAAAAGCGACCGCAAAAAAGATTGAAGGCCCTCTACCCCTTGGAGGGCCTTCTCTTTTTTGGGCCTTGCCCGGAAAGCAGAGATTTCATCAAGGTCCGTTTTTTTCGGGAAGACTCACTTCGAAGATGTCCAGGTCTCTTCCAATTCTGACGGAGTTAAATTCTTTGCGGGCCTCATCTTCGAGTTTCCCGAGTTCGCTGTTTTCGTACCGGGGGCTTATATGAACGAGGACCGCCCTGGCAGCGCTGGACTTTCTGGCGATCCTTGCGGCTTCGGCGACCGTCATGTGTCCTTTTACATCGGCGTGTTCGGAGTGCTCGGGGAGAAACATGCCTTCCAGAAAAGCCAGGTCAGCTTTCTCGCACAGAGAATAAACGCCGGGGGCAGGTCTGGTGTCCACCACAAAGGCAATATGCCGGCCTCGTCTGGCAGGCCCCAGCACTTCCGAAGGTTGCACAGTCTTTTTGGGAGTATTTACGCTTTCTCCTTTTTGAAGCTTACCCCAGAGCGGCCCCACCGGCACCCCCAGTGCCCGTGCCCTCGCGCTGTCGAATTTTCCCGGCCTGTCTAACTCTTCGAACCTGTATCCCAGGCAAAAGCGGGTGTGCTTGACCGGTTGCCACAATATCCTGGCCTGGTCGTCCTGGTATGCCAAACCCGAGTTGTCTGAAGCCCATTCGATGATATGGATCGGGAAGTTGACCTGGTATTCGAGGGTCCTCTGAGACTGAGTTATGAACTCTCGCGTTCCGGGGGGACCGAGAATTGTGAGGGGGTCCGGATTCTCCATTTGTCCCCTGAGCATGATCATGCCTGGTATCCCCAGGCAGTGGTCGGCATGCAGGTGAGTTACGGCGATAAGCTTCAGCCCGCGCACTCCAAGCCGCGCTCTTTTCCAGTTGATTTGTGTCCCCTCCCCGGCGTCGAAGAGATACAATTGGCCGTTGAGCCTTACTGCCAGTGAAGTAAGCATCCTGTAAGACATCGGCATCATCCCGCCGGTTCCGATCAATATGCATTCCAATTTGCAATCCTCACCGCATGCCTGGAGAAGGTCAGTAGAAGGGATCTTTTTTTGTCTTGCCTGGACCGGTCGTATGTCCTAGTTTGAGTTTCAAGATGGTCCTCCGGGATCGGTAAAGTGCCCGGCAGACCACCTGATTCCTTCCACTTTGAGACAAAGACAATGCCGCAGATCCAAATTTATTCCGAAACATTGCGTGTGTCCACGGAAAGAGGGCCCGATATTGTGAATATTACCCCTCTTTTGGATGACATACTCTTCCGCCTTAACTTTGAGACGGGTCTGATGGGACTTTTTGTCCCGGGGTCAACAGCGTCGCTGACGACGATCGAATACGAACCGGGGGCCGTGGAGGACCTGAAGCGAGTAATAAACAGACTTGCCGAACCAGGTGCTGTCTATGAGCATGAAAAGGCATGGCATGACGGAAACGGGCACAGCCACGTTCAGGCGGCTCTTCTCGGACCATCGTTGAGCGTTCCGGTACGAAGAGGTAAACTCCTTATCGGAAGCTGGCAGCAGATAGTGCTCATAAATCATGACGTTCGGGCACGGGAGCGCCGGGTGGAAGCAACTTTGATAGGAAACAAATCTCCGGCTGGAGAAAATCGTTGAAAGCACGGTTGAGGGGTAGGGCATTGCCCGAGTATCATCATTGAAGGCCGATCCAACGAAAAGAGGCTTTTGATGGAATTTTTCCCTCCGGTAAAGTATCATTGAATCAAGCGGGATCAAAAACCGAAAAACCGAGCACTCAGAAGGGAGCATTGAAATGGCCGATGAAAGCGCGGTTTGCAGTGGTTATGCGAAAATACCGGTCAACCGGCCCGGACCGGGAGAGATGGGAGTCCTCCTGGCCCGGGCCGGGGCTGGCAAAACAGCCTGCCTCACTCAACTTGCTATAGGATACCTGCTCGACAAGGAGCCGGTTCTCCATGTCTGCGTAGATGTGGTCCCGGACAAGGTGAAGCTCTGGTACCATGAACTGCTCAAAGATATTTTTTCTAACCGGCCCGAATGCAAGGCCTCCGATCTGCAGCACGCCATAGAACCTCTGCGGTTCATAATGTCGTTCCTCAACCAGACATTCAGTCCGGAAAAACTGGAGATAAGCATCGACAACCTGAAACAGCAGGCCAAGTTCGAACCCTCGCTGATCATTCTGGACGGTCTCGACTTCGACCGCAGCGCGCGCCCGCTTTTCGAAAAAATCGGCGATCTGGCCCGTAGGCACTCGACTTCGGTCTGGGTTTCAGCCAGGTCCCACCGGCATATGCCCGATGTAAATGAAAGAGGCATCCCTTATCCGATCGACGCAATGGACGATCTTTTCAGCTCCATTCTCGTGCTGCTGCCTGAAAATGACAGCATCAAGCTTAAGGCGCTGAAGGAAAAAGGCAATTACAATCCTGCCGTGTCCGAATTTGAACTCGATCCCAGTACTTTTCTGCTGCTGAAAAAGTAGCACCGGCCGGAGCGTGGAGATCTATGAACGGAAATACTCTGCAAGGGGCTCATAGATCTCGATTTTTGTTTTCTCTTT
>Ga0326728_10011846_pt1 | contig 19705 bp, 12 predicted proteins | sample MB3enrmetagenome_FD_207602 | JGI IMG/M metagenome (GOLD analysis project Ga0326728, IMG submission 207602) | Lab enriched peat soil microbial communities from McLean, Ithaca, NY, United States - MB31MN | ecosystem: Environmental > Terrestrial > Soil > Wetlands > Peat | place: USA: New York... | reverse complement strand
CCTGATCGTTTTCGGAGTCTATGGTCGAGATATCGATGTCGTCGGCTTGGCCCGTGGTAACTCCCGATGGGATGGTCACATTGACCTGGTACAAGCCGGCCAGGCCCGGCGCCAGACCCTGATAGTTGACGGTGGCCTGCACGCCGTCGATGAAGACATAAATCGGGTTCACCAGGGTAGCCGAGGCATTCGGCGGTCCCGCGGCGCCCGCCGCCGTCGTCGAGTTCACAGTTCCGAGACCGCTCACAAAGAGTGCAACCTGTTCGCCGACTTTGGCCGGGTTGCTGGCGGTTATGGGCACGTAAGTGGCGGCATCCAGGATGGCGCCATCGCCCTCCCCATTCTCGGTGAGAGTGAAGACGCCGGGCGAGGTATTCCCGCTGTACCACTGCGCGGTATTCGATGGGGTCCCGTTGTTGACCACTTGAATGCCCACGTCGAGAGCGCCATCGGATGGCGACGTGTATGGCACGACCGCCTCGATGAACCCGGGGCTCACATAAAAGAGCGGGATGGCAGAGCCGTTAATGTTCACCTGGACGTTGCCCAGCGTAGTGGGAAACGGCAGCGCGGTGGCTTGAGCGGTCTGCGTGGCCATACCCGATCCATAGATCGCTATGAATTCACCCGGCGAGATAGACTGCTCGAAGGGCGAGGAACTGGCGGCATTGACGATCGCCTGCGGGTTCAGAAATACGCCCGAGCCGGTCACCGGGATGGATTTGGCGTAGACGTTCAGATAGTAGAGACCGGAGGCGCCCGATGAGATCACGATGTTGCCGCCCGCGCCCGCGGCGTAATCTTCATAGGTAGTCCCCGATGAGTCCCCGAAGGCGACGGTGCCGTTCCCGTTAAAGACAAACGGGTCGCTATAGGTATCGTCATAGGAAAAATCCACCGGATCGGTGGCGCGCTCGTAAGCCACCTCGAGTCCACTGGACTCATTGGCCACGCCCTGCGAGGAATACAGGCCGTAGCCATCGGGGGTGAGATCGTTCTGCACGATACCGGTGAAGTAGAGCCCGTTGAGGGGCGTGGTGTTGTTGGTGCCCGAGAGCGCCTTGGCCCCCACGATGAAGTCGTAGCTGGAACCTCCGCCGGCGATGAAGAACGATCCATCCGGGGAGACGTACAGCGTCTTGCTTCCGGACAGCAACTGGCTGGCGGCCGCCACTCCGCTGGGAGCCGGGAAGGTAATGCTCCCATTCCCCGCCGTGCCCACCGAGTAGGTGGCGCCCGAAGAGGTCTGCGAGGTCAAGCTGGCGCCCACGGTGGCGACAGTTCCGGTTATGGAGGGATTGCCCAGGTTTCCGCTGCCATCGGCCGTGACGGAGAAGCCTGTGTTGATGGCGGAATTGGTGTTGCCGCCCCGGAATTCCAGACTGGACACGTTGTAGGTTCCGCTCAAAGTGGAGTTCGAGGCATTGTTGTTGGCCACTTGAACGGCCACGAACAGATCCAAAGTCGGCCCATAAGAATCCGTGCTGCTGCCGACCAAGACTTGGTTTGTGCCCGTCGTTCCCACCCCTCCGTAGATCGAATCCGCTACACCGTTATCACCCAAGTCCACTCCCGGCGTTATGGTGAACGTACCGTTGGAGAGAACGCTGTAGGTGCCGGGAGTGGTCAGGCTGGTGGTGGTTCCATCCGGGTTCAGCCGCGTGGCGCTGATCGAGTACTTCCCATTACCATCGAACGTCAAGGTACCGGAGGTGCTCATGACCTCGTTGTTGGCAGTGCTGGTGTCCACGCCCATCTGCCGAAAGTAATAGCTGCCATGGATTGTCGAATTACTCGGCAGGCCTTGGCCCGCCAGGGGCACGGTCCCCAGAACAATCCCGGAAAGGAGCGCTGCATAAACGCAAAACCGGCAATTTACCATATGTTTGCATTGTACGAGCTTCAGGGCAGTTGCGTTACACCCATCAGATAGCGGTCGATACCGCGGGCGGCTTTGCGGCCTTCGGCGATGGCCCAGACCACCAGCGATTGGCCGCGGCGCATGTCCCCGGCCGCGAAGACGCCCGGCACGGAGGTCATGGAAGCCTCGTCGGTGGCCACGTTGCCGCGGGCATCCAGCTTCACTTCGAACTCTTCGAGGATGCCCTTCTTCACAGGACCGGTAAAGCCCATGGCCAGGAGCACCAGGTCGGCATCCAGGGTGAACGCGGAGCCGGCCTGCGGCTCGAAGCGCGGCGGCGGGCCGACGCGCTCGGCATGCAACTGCCGCACATGGCCGTTCGCATCGCCGGTGAAACGGACGGTGGAAACGCTCCAATCGCGCAGACCGCCCTCTTCGTGGGAACTTTCGGTGCGCAACTGCATGGGCCACATGGGCCACGGGGTGGAAGGGGAACGCTCGTCGGGTGGCTTGGGGAGCAGCTCGAACTGGGTCACCGAGAGGGCGTGCTGGCGGTGGCTGGTGCCCAGGCAATCGGCTCCGGTGTCGCCGCCACCGATGATCACCACGCGCTTGCCGGTGGCCAGGATGGCTTCGGCTTCGGGAACCGTCTCGCCTTCGCAGCGGCGGTTCTGCTGGGGCAGGAACTCCATGGCGAAGTGGATGCCCTTCAGTTCGCGCCCGGGCACCGCGAGGTCGCGGGGATGCTCGGCTCCGCCGGCCAACAGGATGGCGTCGAATTCCTTGCGCAGGGCGGAGGCGGGAATGCCGGCGCCCACGTGAGCGTTGGTCTCGAAGCGCACGCCCTCGGCGCGCATCTGCTCGAGGCGCCGGTCGATGAGGTGCTTTTCCATTTTGAAATGCGGGATGCCGTAGCGCAGCAGTCCGCCGATGCGGTCGTTCTTCTCGAAGACCGTGACCTCGTGACCGGCGCGCGCCAACTGCTGCGCGGCGGCCAGACCGGCGGGACCGGATCCGACCACGGCCACGCGCTTGCCGGTGTGAACGGCGGGCGGCTCGGGCTTAATGTAGCCCTCCTCGAAGGCCCGGTCGATGATGGTCTTTTCGATCTGCTTGATGGTGACGGGCGGATCGGTAATGCCCAGCACGCAGGAGGCTTCGCAGGGAGCCGGACAGATGCGCCCGGTGAACTCGGGGAAGTTATTGGTGGCGTGCAACTGGCGAGCGGCTTCGCGCCAGCGGTTGTGGTACACCAGGTCGTTGAAATCGGGGATCAGGTTGGTCAGCGGGCAGCCCTGATGGCAGAAGGGCACCCCGCAATCCATACAGCGGGCAGCCTGCTTGTTGAGGCTGTCCTGGGGAAACGGCAGGTAGATCTCGAACCAGTCGTTGATGCGTTCGGCCACCGGGCGGCGCCCGGCGTGCTCGCGCGTATATTCGAGGAAACCCGTCACTTTGCCCATCAGCGCACCCCCACGGCAGCTGGCTGGCCGGCCGCCGAGGCCGCCACTGCGGGCAGGCAGGCGGTCTGCTCGCGGGCGCGCCGTTCGGTCAGCACCCTCTTGTATTCATGCGGAAATACTTTGAGGAAGCGAGGCAGCACCTGCTCCCAGTTTTCCAGAACGCGGCGGCCGCGCGGGCTGCCGGTGGCGGCCACGTGCCGCTCGATCAGCGAGCGCAGCATGGCGGCATCTTCATCCGGGACGGGTTCCAGGTCCACAGCGGCCCGGTTGCAGCGCTTTTCGGCGAAATCGCGGTCTTCATCCAGGACGTAAGCCAGTCCGCCGCTCATGCCGGCGGCGAAGTTGCGGCCGCACTTGCCGAGCACCACCACCCTGCCATTGGTCATGTACTCGCAGCCGTGATCGCCCAGGCCTTCCACCACCGCCACGGCGCCGGAGTTGCGGACGGCGAAGCGCTCGCCGGCCATGCCGTTGAAGAAAGCTTCGCCACCGGTGGCGCCATAAAGCGCCACGTTGCCGATGACGATATTCTCTTCGGGAAGGAACGTGGAGGCGCGCGGTGGATAGACGGCCAGCTTGCCGCCGGAGAGGCCCTTGCCCACGTAATCGTTGGCGTCGCCTTCGAGCTCGAGCGTAACGCCCTTGGCCAGGAACGCGCCGAAGCTCTGCCCGGCCGAGCCGGTGAAGTGGAAGTGGATGGTGTCATCCGGCAGGCCGGCGGAGCCGTAGCGCCGCGCGATCTCTCCCGAGAGCATGGCGCCCACCGTGCGGTGGATGTTGCGGATGGGCATCTTGATCTCGATGGGCGTGCGGTGCTCGATGGCGTCGCGGGCGTGGTCGATGAGCTTGTAATCGAGCGCCTGGGCCAAGCCGTGATCCTGGGCATCGACGCAGCGCCGGGCAATGCGCGCGGGAACCTGGGGATTGTAGAGGATGGAGGAGAAATCCAGACCCTTGGCCTTCCAGTGATCCACGGCTTTGCGGGCTTCCAGCATGTCCACGCGCCCGACCATCTCGTCGAAGGTGCGGAAGCCCATCCGGGCCATGTAGCCGCGCACCTGCTCGGCGATGAAGAAGAAGAACTGGATGACGTTTTCGGGCGTGCCGGCGAAGCGTGCGCGCAGGCGGGGGTCCTGGGTGGCGATGCCCACCGGACAGGTATTGAGGTGGCACTTGCGCATCATGATGCAGCCCATGGCCACCAAGGGGGCGGTGGAGAATCCGAACTCCTCGGCGCCCAGCAGCGCGGCGATGGTGACGTCGCGCCCGGTTTGCAGCTTGCCGTCGGTCTGCACGCGGATGCGGCCGCGGAGGTCATTCAGCACGAGCACCTGCTGGGTCTCGGCGAGGCCCAGTTCCCAGGGGATGCCGGCGTGGCGTATGGAGCTCAAGGGCGAAGCGCCCGTGCCGCCGCTGTCGCCGGAGATCAGCACCACGTCGGCATGGGCTTTGGCAACGCCGGCCGCCACCGTGCCCACGCCCACCTCGGCCACCAGCTTCACCGAGATGCGCGCGCGCGGGTTGACGTTCTTGAGGTCGTAGATGAGCTGCGCCAAGTCCTCGATGGAATAGATGTCATGATGCGGCGGAGGGGAAACCAGCCCCACGCCGGGGATGGAGTGGCGCACGCGGGCGATGACCTCGTCGACCTTGTGGCCGGGCAACTGGCCGCCTTCGCCGGGTTTGGCCCCCTGGGCCATCTTGATCTGCAGCTCGTCGGCATTGACCAGGTAATTGGCGGTGACGCCGAAACGGCCGGAGGCCACCTGCTTGACGGAGCTGCGGCGCCGGTCGGCGAAACGTTCCTCGTCTTCCCCGCCCTCGCCGGTGTTCGAGCGCGCGCCCATGCGGTTCATGGCGATGGCGAGGGTCTCATGGGCTTCCTTGGAAATGGAGCCGAAGGACATGGCGCCGGTGGCGAAGCGCTTGACGATCTCGGCCGCCGGCTCGACCTCGTCGAGCGAAATGGGCTCGGCGGCGGTCTTGACCTCGAGCAGCCCGCGCAGCGTCAGGAGCTGCACGTTCTGGTTGTCGATCAGATCCGCGTATTCCTGAAACGTCTGGTAGCTCTCCTGCCGCACGGCCTGCTGCAGCTTGGCGATGGTCTGCGGGTTCACGAGGTGATTTTCGCCATGCGCGCGGTACTGGTAATTGCCGCCGACGGCCAGCTCGGTATCGAACTCGGTGATCGGCTGGAAAGCATGAGCGTGCTTGCGGATGGCCTCCTCGGCGAGCACCTCGAGGCCCACTCCTTCGATGCGCGAGGCGGTGCCGGTGAAGTAGCGCTCGACCAGTTTGCGGTTGAGCCCGATGGCCTCGAAGACCTGCGCGCCGCGATAGCTTTGCAGCGTGGAAATGCCCATCTTGGAGAAGGTTTTCAAGAGCCCTTTGTTAACGGCCTTGATGTAATTGTTCAGCGGCTTGACATCCGGGCCGACGGTTTCGAGAGCCAGGTAGGGATTCACGGCGCTGGCGCCATAGCCGATCAGGAGGGCGAAGTGGTGCACTTCGCGCGGCTCGCCCGATTCGATAATGAGAGCCACCTGCGTGCGGGTCTCTTCACGCACCAGGTGATTGTGCACAGCGGTCAGCGCCAGCAGGCTGGGGATGGGAGCGTAATCCTCATCCAGGCCGCGATCGGAGAGGATGAGCAGCGTATAGCCGGATTTAATGGCCTGCGAAGCGTGGCGGCAGAGCTCGGCGAGGGCTCGCTCGAGACCCTTGGCGCCATCCGCCACGGGGAACAGCATGGGAAGCGTGGTGGCCAGGAAATCGCCCTGCGACACGCGGCGGAGCTTTTCGAGGTCGCGGTTGGTCAGGATAGGATGCGGCAGCTTGAGGGTATGGCAGTGCTGGGGCGTCTCGTCTAGAATGTTGCGCTCGGTGCCGATGAAGCTGGTGAGCGACATGACCATCTCTTCGCGGATGGGGTCGATGGGAGGGTTGGTGACCTGGGCGAATAGCTGCTTGAAGTAATGGAACAGCGGCTGGGGCTTGTCGGAAATGCAGGCCAGCGGGGTATCGGAGCCCATGGACCCGATGGGTTCGGCGCCGGTCTGCGCCATGGGGTCCAGGATCAGCTTGAGATCTTCGTCGGTATAGCCGAAGGCGCGTTGCCGCATCACCAGGGTGTGCTCGTCCGCGCCGTGCTGGCGGGGCGGATCGGGAAGCTGGTCGAGCGTGATCTGGTTCTCATGAAGCCATAGCTGGTAGGGATTGCGACCGTAGAGCGAGGCCTTCAATTCGCGGTCGGAGATGATGCGGCCTTCGACGGTATCGACCAGCAGCATCTTGCCCGGTTGAAGCCGGCCCTTGAGCTTGACGTCTTCCGGTTTGACGGGCAGCACGCCGGTCTCGGAAGCCATCAGCACCAGGCCGTCGCGCGTAACGAGATAGCGCGCGGGACGCAGGCCGTTGCGATCGAGCGTGGCGCCGATCGAGCGGCCGTCGGTGAAGGCGATGGCGGCCGGTCCATCCCAGGGCTCCATCAGCGAGGCGTGGTATTCGTAGAAGGCGCGCCGCTGGGGATTCATATAAGGGTTGCCGTCCCAGGCTTCGGGAATCAGCATGGCCATGGCGTGCTGTATGCCGCGGCCGGCCATGACCAGCAGTTCGAGGGCGTTATCGAAGTTGGCGGAATCGCTGCCGCCCGGCTGGATGATGGGAAACAGCTTCTTAATATCGTCCCCGAAAAGCGGCGAAGCCAGCACGGATTGGCGCGCGTACATCCAGTTCACATTGCCGCGCAGAGTATTGATTTCGCCGTTGTGCGCAACATAGCGGAACGGGTGGGCCAGTTGCCAGGTGGGAAACGTGTTGGTGGAGAAGCGCTGGTGCACCAGGCACAGAGCGCTGATGACTTCGGGATCGCTCAGTTCCGGATAGAACTTGGCGATCTGCGGCGCCAGCAGCAGCCCCTTGTAGACGATGGTGCGGGCCGAGAGCGAGGGCATGTAGAAGAAGCCCTTGTCGGGCAGATTGGAGGCGGCCACTTCGGCCTCCGCGCGTTTGCGCACGATGTAGAGCTTGCGCTCGAGCTGCTCCTCGCTCATGCCCCGGCCGCGGCCGAGGAAGATCTGCTCGATGTAAGGCTGCGAGCCGCGCGCGACGCGCCCGATGGCGCTTCCATCGATGGGCGTATCGCGCCATCCCAGCACGGTGAGGCCTTGCTCGCGCGCAATCCGCTCGACGATGCCTTCGCACTGCAAACGCGGATGCCGCTCGACGGGCAGGAACGTCATGCCCACGCCATATTCGCCCGGGGGCGGGAGCGTGAATCCCAGCCTGGCGCACTGGCGCGCGAAAAAGGCGTGCGGGATCTGAATCAGCACGCCGGCGCCATCCCCGGTTTCCGGATCGCAGCCGCAGGCCCCGCGGTGCGTCAGGTTGATGAGGACCTGGATACCCTTGAGGATGATGTCGTGCGACTTCTGACCGTTGATGCTGGCGACAAAGCCTATGCCGCAGGCCTCGTGTTCATGGCGCGGATCGTAAAGACCCTGCGCGGGCGGTAGACCGGTGGTTTGGTTTGTTTCAGTCATGGCTCTTCGTGGGGAATCCGACAGTCCGAAAAGTTGATCCGGACCGCGTCTTCACTAACCTGGGCGCTTGCCTTGAGCAACAGTGTAACAGCTTCCGGCAGTATTAGACAATAGGGAAATAATACCTTGTACAATCACGTTTGCTTATGCTATTCTAAGCTCGGTGTCGTTCCCGGAAGCACGACTTTTCAAAGAGATAGCTGCCACGCGCAGCATGAGCAAGGGCGCGGAGCATTGTGGCGTGAGCCAATCCGCGGCTAGCCAGCACGTTCAGGAGGTGGAGCGCCGCCTCGGGGCGGTCCTTCTGGACCGCACCAAGCGCCCCCTGGAACTGACCGCGGCGGGACGACTCTACGCCGACTTTTGCCGCGACGTACTGCGGCGCGAGCAGGAATTCGCAGAGGCGCTCGAAGAACTCAAAGGCGGCATGGCCGTGGCCCTGAGGGTGGCCTCGATCTATTCGATCGGCCTTTCCGAAATGAGCCGCCTGCGCGAGGAATTCTCACGCCTGCACCCCTCCGCCAGCTTGCTAGTGGAGTACATGCGGCCGGAGAAGGTCTATGAGGCCGTGCGCAACGATGCCGCCGACCTGGGCCTGGTGAGCTATCCGCAATCGAGCCGCGAGATCGCGGCCATTCCGTGGCGCGACGAGGAGATGCAGGTGGCCGCGCCGCCGGCGCACCCGCTGGCGCGAAGCAGCGCGGTGTATCCGGCCGATCTCAACGGGCTGGACTTCATCGGCTTCGATGAAGACCTCTCGATCCGCCGCGAAATCGACCGGTTTCTGCGGGCGCAGGGCGTATCGGTAAACCTGGTGATGCACTTCGACAACATCCAGACCATCAAAGAAGCTGTGGCGCTGGGTTCGGGCGTGAGCATTCTGCCGGCGCGCACGATGCAGGCGGAGATCGCGCAGGGGCGGCTGGTGGCGCTGCGGCTGGAGGCGCCGGAGCTGGCCCGGCCGGTGGGTATCGTGCATCTGCGGCGCAAGAAACTGAACCGCGCGGCCCGCGAGTTCCTGGAACTGGCTCTCGGAGCGGGCGCGGCGCAGGAAAGCCGCGAGCCCGCCTTGAGATCGTAGCCCTCGAAGCTCGGGCGGCCGCGCAGCCGCTCCCCCCGGTTTCGTTAGACAATGAAATTGGGTGCCGTGGCTAACGCCGCGGCGGAACAACGGGGGGATCCGAATTGGGTAGACAAATCGATGTTACCGAACTGATTCTGCGCGATGCCCATCAGAGTCTGCTGGCCACGCGCATGGCGCTCGAGGATATGATCCCCGCCTGCGCGGATCTCGACCAGGCCGGCTACTGGTCGGTGGAGTGCTGGGGCGGCGCCACCTTCGATGCCTGCATCCGCTTCCTCAATGAAGATCCCTGGGAACGCCTCCGGACATTTCGCAGGCTAATGCCGAACACGCGGCTGCAGATGCTGCTGCGCGGGCAGAACCTGCTGGGTTACCGGCACTATGAAGACGGCGTGGTGGATCGCTTCGTCGAGAAGGCCGCCGAAAACGGCATGGACGTGTTCCGCGTGTTCGACGCGCTCAATGACATACGCAACCTGCGCCAGGCGCTGACGGCGGTGCGGCGCACCGGCAAGCACGCCCAGGGCACCATCTGCTATACCGTCAGCCCGCTGCACACCATTACGGGTTTCGTCGAGATGGCCGAGCGGCTCATGGACCTGGGCTGCGATTCCATCTGTATTAAGGATATGGCCGCGCTGCTCAAGCCCCAGCCGGCGTATGAAATCGTCAAGGGCATCAAGGACGCGCTGGGCGAGGAGACGCGCGTCCACGTGCATACGCACGCCACTACGGGCGTGACCATGGTGAGCCTGATGAAGGCTATCGAGGCGGGCGCGGATTGCGTCGATACGGCCATCAGCTCGCTCAGCCTGGGACCGGGGCACAATCCCACCGAGAGCCTGGTCGAAATGCTGGAGGGCACGGGATTCACCACGCGGCTGGATAAGGCGAAGTTGCTGGCCGTCAAAGATCACTTCGATCGCGTACGGCCGCGCTACAAGGAGTTTCTTTCGAACATCACGGGCGTCGACACCGAGATCTTCAAGAGCCAGATTCCCGGCGGCATGATCTCGAACATGGAGAGCCAGCTCAAGCAGCAGAAGGCCGCGGACCGCATGAAGGACGTGCTGGCGGAGGTGCCGCGCGTGCGCAAGGATGCCGGCTATCCGCCGCTGGTGACGCCCTCGAGCCAGATTATCGGCACGCAGGCCGTGTTTAACGTGATCATGGGCCGCTACAAGGTGCTCACCGGCGAGTTCGCCGATCTCATGCTGGGATATTACGGCGAGACACTCGGGCACCGGGACCAGCACGTGATCGACCTGGCCGTCCGGCAGACCGGGAAGCAGCCCATACGCACGCGGCCCGCGGATCTGCTCAAGCCGGAGTGGCACGAGCTGCGTTCGGCGGGTCTGGGTCTGGCCGGCTGCAACGGTTCGGATGAAGATGTGCTCACTTATGCCATGTTTCCGGCGGTGGCTCCCAAGTTCTTCGCCACGCGCGCCGAGGGGCCCAAGAATCTGGGCAAGGATCCGGCCGCGGAGCTGACGCCCGCGCCTGCCGCGGCGCCCGCCGGCGATAACGGCAAAGGCCCGGTGCGAACGACGGTAACCTACGATGTGAAGCTCAACGGCCATGTTCACAAGGTGACGGTCTCGCCGGCCTGAGCGGACGCGCCGCTTTGAGATCAGGCACAAAATCATGAACCCAGCTATCGAGAGTGGCTCCATGCAGGGGAAGATCGAAGAACTGCGCGAGCGCCGCGACGCCGCGATGCTCGGCGGAGGCGCGGACAAGCTCGAAAAGCAGCGCCAGTCGGGGAAGATGACGGCGCGCGAGCGCATCGAGGCGCTCGTCGATCCCGAGAGCTTCGAGGAAGCCGGCTTGTTCGCGGAGCACCGCGCGACGCTGTTCGGCATGGCGGGGAAGAGCATGCCGGCCGATGGCGTGGTGACCGGCGCGGCCGCGGTGGGCGGACGGCTGATTCACCTGGCCAGCCAGGATTTTACGGTGGCGGGCGGCTCGGCCGGCGAAGTGCACTCGATCAAGGTCGCCGATATTATGGAGCAGGCGCTCAAGACCGGGTCGCCCTTCGTGTTCATCAACGATTCCGGCGGCGCGCGCGTGCAGGAAGGCATCGATTCGCTCTCCGGCTACGGCAAGGTTTTCTACACCAACGTGATGCTTTCGGGAGCGGTGCCCCAGATCTCGCTCATCTGCGGCCCTTGCGCGGGCGGCGCGGCCTACAGCCCGGCGCTCACCGATTTCATCATCCAGACGCGCCAGGCGCAGATGTTCATCACCGGTCCGCAGGTCATCAAGCAGGTCACCGGCGAAAGCGTCACGGCCGAACAGTTGGGCGGCCCGGAGGCCCACATGGTGAGCTCCGGGGTGATCCACTTCGTGGCCGAAAACGACCGGCACGCGGTGGCGCTGTGCCAGAAGCTGCTCAGCTTTCTGCCGTCGAATAACCTGGAAGACCCGCCCACGGTGGCCGGCGAGAGCAGCGTGGATGCGAACCCGGAGCTGGAAAACCTGGTCCCGGTGGAAGCCAAACAGGGCTACGATGTTAAGCGCGTGATTCAAGCGGTGGTGGATGCGGGCGATTTTCTGGAAGTGCAGTCCGATTACGCGGCCAACATTGTGGTGGGATTTGCGCGGGTGACCGGGCGCAGCGTGGGAGTCATCGCCAACCAGCCCAGCGTGATCGCGGGCGCGCTCGATATCGGCGCTTCCAACAAGGCGGCGCGCTTCATCCGCTTCTGCAACGCCTTCAACATTCCGCTGCTCACCTTGGTGGACGTGCCGGGATTCCTGCCCGGCGTGCAGCAGGAGCACGGGGGCATCATCCGGCATGGCGCGAAGATGCTGTTTGCCTACTCGGCCGCCACGGTTCCCAAGGTGACCGTGATTCTGCGCAAGGCCTACGGCGGGGCCTACCTGGCGATGTGCGGCAAGGATCTGGGGGCGGATCGCGTGTTCGCCTGGCCCACCGCGGAAGTGGCCGTGATGGGAGCCGAGGGCGCGGCCGAGATCGTGTTCCGCAAGGAGATTCAGGACGCGACCGATAAAGCGGCCAAGCGCGCGGAGGTGATCGCGCGCTATCGCGACGTGTTCTCGAATCCCTACGTGGCCGCGGGGCGGAGGCTGGTGGACGCGGTGATCGAGCCTTCCCTGACCCGGCGGTACGTGGCGCGGGCGCTCGAATACCTGCACACGAAACGGGAGCTGCGTCCGGCCAAGAAGCACGGGTTGATACCGTTATGACGACTTCGATCGAAAATGTTTTGGCCGATATTCAGAAGCAGCTGGCGGCGCTGACGGAGCGGCTGGAGCGGGTCGAAGCGCGTTTCGCGGCCCCGACGGAACCAGATGGGCAAGCTGCAGCAAGCCTCGCCGGCGAGCCGGCGCGAACCCAGGAGGAAACCATTTCCGAAGAGGAACTGTTGGCGATATCGGCGGCCCTGGCGGCATACTTCGGCGTGCGCGTACACGTGCGCCAGGTGCGGCTGATCGGCTCGCGGGCGTGGGCCCAGGAGGGTCGCGTCTCGATTCAAGCGTCGCACCGGCTGCACTAGGAATTCTCGCCAATGAAACTCAAGATCACGGTCGATCAGAAGACTTACGAAGTGGACGTGGAAGCAGCCGAACCCGAAACTCCCTCGATGGCACCGCGCGGATACGCAGTGGAACCCGCATCGGTCCGCCTGCCGGGCGCGCCCGCGCCGGCTACGGTCTCGACCACGGGCGGCGCGGTGAACGAGGAGAAGGTCTGCCGCAGTCCGGTTTCGGGCACCGTGGTGCGCGTGCTGGCGCAGCCCGGACAGACCTTGCAGGTGGGAGATGTGCTGGTGGTGCTGGAAGCCATGAAGATGGAGACCAACATCACAGCGCCGGTCTCCGGGAAAGTGGCCAAAGTCAACGTGGCGCCCGGCGAGACCGTGCAATCCGGCCAGATTGTGTTGGAATTCGAATAGAACATCATGACATCGGAACTAAAACAAGTGCCCGGCTTTCTCTTCTTCGATCATGTGGCCGTATCGGTGAGGCCCGGCGAGTTGGAGGCGCACGTCGGCGCGTACCAGGAGCTGGGATTTCACGAGGTGCATCGCGAGGACGTCCTGGGCAACGACCAGGTTCGCGAGGTGCTGCTCCAGGTGGGCGAGGGTCCCAACCTGGTGCAGTTGCTGGAGCCGCTCGACGCGGCATCTCCGGTGGCCAAACAGATCGAAAGGAACGGAGGCCGCGGCGGGCTGGCGCACGTGGCTTTTCGGGTGGCCGATATTCAGAGGGCTTTCGATTACATGAAAGCGAACGGCTTCAACATTATCGACAAAGCTCCGCGCCAGGGGTCGCGCGGGACCACGGTCTTTTTCGTGCACCCCAAGAGCACGGAGGCGGCCGCCTTCGGGTACCTGATCGAAGTGGTCGAGGAGGGTTGTCATGCCTGATTCCGCTCCAGGAACCGACGTGCTGAACCTGAGCCAGCATTTTCCGCCCACGCCGACGGCCGAGTGGGAAGCCGCCATTCACCGCGACCTCAAGGGCGCCGATTACGAAAAGAAGCTCGTCTGGCGTACCGAGGAAGAGATCGCCGTGCGGCCGTACTATCGGCGCGAAGATCTCGACGGCAAGGCCGCGGCCGTGCGCGGGGATGGCTCCGCGTGGGAGGCCGCGCAAGAGCCGGAGATGGCGGCGGGCGCCATTCGCGCCGACCAGTTGCACGAGGCGGGAGCCAACGCGGTCCAGGAACTGGGCTACGCGCTGGCGGCGGCGGTTGAGCGGCTGGCGAAACTGGCGGCCACGCTGCCGGTGGATAAAGCGGCGCGGCGCATCGAATTCGTGTTCGCGATCGGCTCGACCTACTTTATGGAGATCGCCAAGCTGCGCGCCGCGCGCGTGTTGTGGACGCAGGCGGTGGCGGCTTTCGGGGGCAGCGCGGAGGCCGGCCGCATACGAATTCTGGCGCGCACTTCGCGGCGCAACAAGAGCGTGTGCGACCGCTACTCGAACCTCCTGCGCGCCACCACCGAAGCCATGGCGGCGGCCATCGGCGGGTGCCGGCGTCTGTTCGTAGAACCGTTCGGATTCGACGCGCACCTGGCCCTCAACGTTCAGCGGGTTCTGCGGGACGAGGCGCATCTGGACGCGGCGGCCGATCCGGCGGGCGGATCGTATTTCATCGAGGTCCTCACGGATGCGGTGGCGCGCGAGGCCTGGAAGCTATTCCAACAGGTGGAGGCCGAGGGCGGCTACGCCAAGGCCCGCGAATCGGGATCGGTGGCGCGGGCGCTGGAGGCCAGCCGCGCGGCGCGCAAAAAAGCCGCGGCCACGCGGCGCCGCACGCTGGTGGGCGTCAACAATTACCCCGATCCGAACGAGAAGACCTCGGATGTGGTGCCGCCCGGAGAGGGCGAAGAGGCTCCCTTCCCCGCGTTCCGGCTGGCCGAGCCTTTCGAAAAGATTCGCCAGCGGACCACGCGGCACACGGCCCGCACCGGCTGCTATCCGAAACTCCTGCTCCTCAAGCGCGGCGATCTCAGAATGCGCATGGCGCGCGCCAATTTCGGACGGAATTTCTTCGGCTGCGCGGGCTTCGACATCGCGGAAGCGGAGGAGTACGCCGGCACGGATGCCGACCTCATCCTTTTATGCAGCTCGGATGCCGAGTATCTCGAGATGGCCCGCGAAGTTTGCGCCCAGGTCAGCGTGCCGGTAATCGTGGCCGGCAACCCCAAGGAACAGGTGGAGGCGCTCCAGGCAGCCGGCGTTCAGGGCTTCATTCATGTCCAGAGCGATGCGGTCAAGATCCTCAGCGGGTGGCAGGACCGCCTGGGGATGGAGGCATAGAGGATGAGGCCGGATTTCAGCAAGATTCCCTACCAGCCGCTTCCGCTGAGCGCCGTGCCGCACACGCCGGATGCCGAGGCACGCCTGTGGATGACGCCCGAGCACATCCCCGTGAAGGCCATCTACACGGCCGCGGACCTGGAGGCCCTCGAGCACCTGGACTATGCCGCGGGCGTTCCGCCTTTCCTGCGCGGCCCTTACTCCACGATGTATGCTCTGCAACCGTGGACCATTCGCCAGTACGCGGGCTTCTCGACGGCCGAGGAATCCAACGCCTTCTACCGACGCAACCTGGCGGCCGGGCAGAAGGGTCTCTCGGTGGCCTTCGACCTGGCCACGCATCGCGGCTACGATTCCGATAACGAGCGCGTGGTGGGCGACGTGGGCAAGGCGGGGGTGGCCATCGATTCGGTCGAGGACATGAAGATTCTCTTCGACCAGATTCCGCTCGGCCAGATGTCGGTCTCGATGACCATGAACGGCGCGGTGCTGCCGGTGCTGGCCTTCTACATCGTGGCCGCCGAGGAGCAGGGCGTGGCGCCCGAAAAGCTCAGCGGAACCATCCAGAACGACATTCTGAAAGAGTTCATGGTCCGCAACACGTACATCTATCCGCCAGCGCCCTCGATGCGGATCGTGGGCGACATTTTCCGCTACTCAGCGGCGCGGATGCCCAAGTTCAACTGCATTTCGATCAGCGGATACCACATGCAGGAAGCCGGCGCCAGCGCCGATATCGAGCTGGGCTATACGCTGGCCGATGGCTTGGAGTATGTGCGCACGGGCATCCGGGCGGGCCTGGACATCGACGACTTCGCGCCGCGGCTGAGCTTCTTCTGGGGCATCGGCATGAACCACTTCATGGAGATCGCCAAACTTCGAGCGGCGCGCGTGCTGTGGGCCCGGATCATCCAGGGGTTCCATCCGAAGAATCCGAAATCCCTGACGCTGCGCACGCACTCGCAGACATCCGGCTGGAGCCTCACCGCGCAGGACGTGTTCAACAACGTGGCGCGCACGGCGGTGGAGGCGCTGGCGGCCGTGCTGGGGCATACGCAATCGCTGCACACCAACGCGTTCGACGAGGCCATCGCGCTGCCCACGGATAACTCGGCGCGCATCGCCCGCAATACGCAGCTTTACCTGGCGGAAGAGACCGGCATCACGCGCGTGGTGGATCCGTGGGGCGGCAGCTACTATGTGGAGAGCCTCACCCACGAGCTCATGCAGAAGGCTTGGCACCATATACAGGAGATCGAGACCCTGGGCGGCATGACCAAAGCCATCGAGACGGGGATACCCAAGATGCGCATCGAGGAAGCCGCCGCGCGCCGCCAGGCCCGCATCGACGCGGGGCGCGAGATCATCGTGGGGGTCAACAAATACCAGACCAACCGCCAGGAAGAGATCGAGGCGCGCGAGGTGGATAACCGCGCGGTGCGCGATTCGCAATTGCGGCGCCTGGCCGAGGTGCGCATGGGCCGCGACGGACGCGCCGTGGAGCAAAGCCTGGCGGCCCTGACCGAAGCCGCTGGAACGGGCCGGGGCAACCTGCTCGAGCTGGCCGTGGTGGCCGCCCGCGCCCGCGCCACCCTGGGCGAGATCTCCATGGCGCTCGAAAAGGTGTTTGGGCGCTACCAGGCCGTGGGCCGGACGATTTCGGGCGTCTACTCGGCGGAGAGCCGCAGCGATCCCGAGTTCGTCAAGGCCCGCCGGATGGCCGATGAATTCAGCGAGCTGGAGGGGCGGCGGCCGCGCATCCTGGTGGCCAAGATGGGCCAGGACGGGCACGACCGGGGCGCCAAGGTGATTGCCACGGCCTTCGCCGACCTGGGCTTCGACGTGGACGTGGGGCCGCTGTTCCAAACCCCTCGCGAGGCGGTCCGCATGGCCGTCGAGAACGATGTCCACGTGCTGGGCATTTCGAGCCTGGCGGGCGGCCACAAGACGCTCGTGCCGGAGGCCATCGCCGAGCTGAAGCGGTTTGGCCGCGAGGATATCCTGGTGTTTGTGGGCGGCGTGATTCCACCGCGGGATTACGAGTATCTCTATGAGGCGGGCGTGGCCGGCGTATTCGGGCCCGGCACGGTGATTCCGGTCTGCGCGCAGCAGATTCTGGAAGCGCTGATGGGGAGCGCGCGTGCCGCCTAGCGTGGCTGGGGTCAACCGCCGGCGGCTGGCGCTCGAACGATACGTGGAGGGCATCCGGGGCGGGGATCGCGCCATCCTGGCCCGCGCCATCACGCTGGTGGAAAGCGACCTGGCGGCGGATGGCGATCTGGCGGCGCGGCTCCTCGATGCCATCCTGCCGTTCACCGGCCGCTCGCGGCGCGTGGGCATCACGGGCGTGCCCGGCGTGGGCAAGAGCACCTTCATCGACGCGCTGGGAATGCACTTGATCCGCGAGCGCGGCGAGCGAGTGGCGGTGCTGAGCGTGGATCCTTCGAGCCCCATCTCGGGCGGCAGCATCCTGGGCGATAAGACGCGCATGGAGCGGCTGAGCGTGGAGGAGCGGGCCTTCATTCGCCCCTCGCCTTCGCGGGGCCACCCGGGCGGCGTGACTCGGCGCACGCGCGAGACCATCCTGCTGTGCGAAGCGGCCGGCTACGGCAACATCCTGGTGGAGACGGTGGGGGTGGGGCAGGCGGAGACGGCGGTTCGCTCGATGACGGATTTCTTCCTGCTGCTGGGCCTGGCCGGAGCCGGCGACGAGTTGCAGGGCATCAAGCGCGGCATTCTCGAGATGATCGACGCCATGGCCATCAACAAGGCCGATGGCGAGAACAAGCCGCGCGTGGAGCGGGCGCGCTTCGAGTATGCCAGCGCGCTGCACCTCTTCCCCGCCCCTGAGGATGGCTGGACTCCGCGCGTGGTGACCTGCTCGGCGTTGCACGGGGACGGCATCGCGGAGATCTGGGAGATGATCCTGGAACACCGCCGCACGATGGAGGCCTCGGGCTGGATCGCCCGCCGCCGCAGCGCCCAGGCGGTGGAGTGGATGAGCGAACTGGTCGCCCTGGGCCTGGAGGACGCCTTTCGCCGCAGCCCGCGGGTGGCGGCGTGCCTACCCGGACTACGCGCCGCCGTGGACCGCGGAGAGATGACGCCTTTCGCCGCCAGCCGCGAGGTGCTGAAGCTGTTCGGGTGCGGGGAGTGACGGGAACGGTTATACATAATGGTCTTGAGACCCTGTTTTAGGCCGGCTTAAGCTAGCTGTATAATGAAGAGAGCTATGCAGGAAATCGGAGCATTTGAAGCGAAGAACACGTTAGGATCTCTGTTGGACCGCGTTCAGGAAGGCGAGGAGATTGTGATTACGCGGCACGGTAAACCCGTGGCACGCTTGGTGCCCAATGTGGGGGGTAGCGACCGCTCCAAGGCGCTGGCTGCAGCGGAGCGAATAAGAGCGAGGGCGCGCAGCCTGAATGCGGGCCGATTTAGCTGGGACGCTTTGAAGGCGGAGCGGGATGCGGGCCGGCCATGAGTTTAGTCGTTGACAGCTCGGCGACTTTGGCGTGGGTATATGGCGATGAGACCACAGACGCGATCTGCGAGGTCTTTGCTCGGTCGACGGAAAGGGGAGCCTGGGTTCCAGCGCTATGGAGGCTGGAGGTTGCGAATGTTCTGGAAATGGGTGTGCGGCGCGGCCGTCACGACGCTGCTTTCAGAGACGCCACGCTCGCGGACTTGGCCCTGTTTCCGATTAGCGTCGACCCAGAAACCGACCGGCAGGCCTGGGGCCCTACGGTACGTCTGGCCGAGCGGCATCGATTGACTCTATATGACGCGGCGTATCTCGAATTGGCGCAACGGCGGGGACTGCCCCTGGCCACGCTCGATACGGAACTGCGCAATGCTGCAAGCACCGAAGGCGTCATTTTACTCGGGAAAAACGAAGACCGGAATCTTTGATCTCGCTGACCGTCTTCCGCCGGTTGGCCTATACTAACCGGGGAGGTGCTGCATGCACCGATTTAACCTCGTAGTGACCCTTGCGGTCGCGATTCCGGTTTCGATCGCGCTGGCCCAGCCGGCTCCATCGTCGGGGCCTTACAAGGTCGTGAAGCAGGCCAGAACCGGCGGCGCGGGTGGCTTCGATTATGTCTATGCCGATTCCGACGGGCGGCGGCTGTACATTCCGCGCACCGGGCCGGGCGCGCGCGTCACGGTTTTCAACCTGGATACGCTCGAGCCGGTGGGCGAAATCCCCAATACCAACGCGCGCGGAGTGGCCGTCGATCCCAAATCGGGCCACGGTTTCGCCAGCAGCAGCCCGGTGGCGATGTGGGACACCAAGACACTGGCGCTCATCAAGACCATCGAGGTGCAGGGCGGACCGGACGGAATCCTCTTCGACCCCTTCAACCAGCGCGTCTGGATCTTCAGCCACCGCGCGCCCAACGCCACCATCATCAATGCCGTGGATGGCACCGTGGCGGGCACCATGGATCTCGGCGGCGCCCCGGAACAGGCGGTCACCGATGGCAACGGCCATCTGTGGGTGGATATCGAGGATAAGGACAACGTGGCCGCCGTGGATGCCAAATCGCTTACGGTCACCGCGCATTACGACCTCGCGGGCAAGTGCGGCGGACCCGGCGGGCTGGCCTTCGACGCCAAGAACCGGATCCTGTTCGCGGCCTGCCATAATCCCGCCGTGATGGCCATTCTGGGAGCGGACGACGGCAAGCTCATCACCACGCTGCCCATCAACCCGGGCGTGGATGGCGCGGGCTTCAACCCCAACACCATGGAGGCGTTCAGCTCGCAGGGCGATGGCACCCTCACGGTGGTGAAGGAGACGAGCCCCACGAGCTTCGCGGTGGAGCAGACCGTACGCACCATGACCGGCGGCAAGACCATGACGGTGGACACCAAGACCAACCAGATCTACATCATTGCCGCGGAGTACGGCCCCGCTCCCCCGCCGCCCGCGGAGCCGCCACCTGGGGGACGCAGCGGA
>Ga0326728_10011844_pt1 | contig 19705 bp, 13 predicted proteins | sample MB3enrmetagenome_FD_207602 | JGI IMG/M metagenome (GOLD analysis project Ga0326728, IMG submission 207602) | Lab enriched peat soil microbial communities from McLean, Ithaca, NY, United States - MB31MN | ecosystem: Environmental > Terrestrial > Soil > Wetlands > Peat | place: USA: New York... | reverse complement strand
ACCTGCGGAATCATGGTCTATCAGGAGGACGTGTCCAGGATTGCGATGGCTATGGCGGGATTCAATGCATCGGATGCGGATCTGCTGCGGAAGATCCTTTCCAAAAAGCGCGCGGGCAAAAAGCTCGCGGACTACAGGGAAATGTTTTATGTCGGGGCTACAGTCCGGGGTGTTTCGCGGAAAACTGTCGATGAAGTCTGGAAAATGATCATGAGCTTCTCCGGATATTCGTTCTGCAAGCCTCACTCTGCTTCCTATGCGCTGGTGTCCTACAAATCGGGGTATCTGCGTGCGCACTACCCGGCCGAGTTCATAGCGGCGGTTCTGTCGAATCAGGGCGGATACTATTCTTCTTTCGCATATGTCTCGGAGGCTCGCCGGATGGGATTGCAGGTGCTCCTTCCTGACATTAACGAGAGCCGGAAAGCCTACTGGGGCAGAAACAAGGTTGTCCGCGTCGGGTTGATGCAGCTGAAGGGTTTGCACGAAAGCGCACTCGAAGCGATTCTAGCCGAGCGCAAAAAGAAGCCATTCGTGTCGTTGGAAGATTTCCTCTGCCGTGTGGATGTCGATGTCGCCGACGCGAAGATACTGATCAAGTCGGGGGCCTTCGACTGCATATCCCGCGGCGCCACGCGTCCGGAAATGATCTGGCAAACGCTCTTCTGGAATGAAACCCGCGCATCCCGGCGCGTAGTGGCTCGCTCCCTTTTCCAGGACGTGCCGCCGATCGTCCCTCCACAGGTGCCCGAGTACAGCATGCGCACGGTGCTTGAGCACGAACTGGAGACTCTGGATTTCCTGATCAGCCGTCATCCTTTATCGCTCTACGCGCCGCAGCTTTCGAAATTGAAATACGTCAAGGGCGCGGATCTGCCCCGGTATGTCGGTAGGAGAGTGACGACAGTGGGTTGGTGGGTCACGGGAAAACTCATTACGACCAAAGAGGACGAGCCGATGGAATTTATCAGTTTTGAAGATACCAGCGCGCTGTATGAAACGGTTTTCTTCCCCGAAACCTACGCGCGTTTTTGCCACATTCTGAATCGTTCGCGTCCGTACGTATTAGGCGGCGTTGTTGAAGAAGAATTCGGAGTCTGCACTCTGACTGTCGATTCCGTCCGCTTTCTTTAGATTCCTTCGAGACTTCGCGTCTTTGAGCCTTGGAGTTCAACCCAGAGATGCGAAGTCTCAAAGAAACCTGATTCCCTGGGCTAACGGAAGATCGGTGGACCAGTTGATCGTGTTTGTCTGGCGACGCATGTACGCTTTCCAGGCGTCGGAGCCGGACTCACGGCCACCGCCGGTCTCCTTCTCCCCTCCAAATGCCCCTCCGATTTCAGCGCCCGAGGTCCCAATGTTGACATTGGCAATGCCGCAATCGGAACCGCGCGGGGACAGAAACTCTTCCGCCTTTTGCAGGCTCCCCGTGAAGATCGCACTGGATAAGCCCTGCGGGACGTCGTTGTGCACTTCGAGCGCATCTTCGAAACTCTCGTATTCCAGAATGTATAGGATTGGCGCGAACGTTTCTCTCTTCACAAGGTCGGTCTGCGAGGGCATCCGGATAATGGTAGGCTCCACGAATTGCGGCCCAATCTCCGGACGGCGGCGCGCGCCGAAGATCACCTGACCGCCGTCCGCTTCGGCCTGCGCCAATGCCTTAAACATGTCTTCAACGGCATCGGCAGTTATCAGAGGACCCATCAGAACGGCGGGATCCAGCGGATCTCCGATCCGTACCTGCCTATAAGCATCTACAAGTCTTTGCCCCAGTTCCTGCGCGATGCTCTTGTGGACGATAACGCGCCGCGTGGACGTGCAGCGCTGGCCGGCCGTCCCGACGGCGCCGAAGAGGATGGCGCGCGTTGCGAGATCCAGGTTGGCTTCTTCCGTAACGATGACTGCATTGTTGCCGCCAAGTTCGAGGATCGTTCGTCCAAATCGCCGCGCAACGGCTTCAGCCACGTGCTGTCCAATGGCGGTCGAACCGGTGAAAGAGATAAGCGCCAGGTGATGGTCGTTAAGCATGCGGTCGCCGATGGTGCTTCCGGACCCGACCACCAGGTTGAGGATTCCCCGCACATGGTGATCCGCCATGACACGGTTCGCGATGTGCTGCACGGCAACGGCGCAAAGAGGCGTGGAACCGGCCGGTTTCCAAACCACAGGATCTCCGCATACTGTCGCAATGGCGCTATTCCAGGACCAGACTGCGACGGGAAAGTTAAAGGCGGTGATAACGCCGATGACTCCGAGAGGATGCCATTGCTCCATCATCCTGTGAGCGGGGCGCTCCGAGGCTAACGTTAGTCCGTAAAGCTGGCGGCAGAGACCAACCGCGAAATCGCATACATCGATCATTTCCTGGACTTCCCCATGTCCTTCCGCGCGGATTTTCCCCATCTCCAGGCTGACGAGGTCTCCCAGCGGTTCCTTCATCTCCCGCAGCGCGTTGCCCAAATCACGAATCACTTCGCCCCGTTTCGGGGCTGGAACCATACGCCAGGTCTCAAATGCGCACACGGCTTCCGCGATGACACGTTCGTAGGTTTCGGGGCCGGCTTGAATCACTTTCGCGATAGGCTCCCCGGTCGCAGGACTGTAGGAGACCAGTTCCTGGCCTTGTGGATCGGAAATCCAGTTTTCAGGGCCAAAACATGCGCCCGGGTTCACTTCCTCGAGCAGAAGCTCTTTCAGAAGCGCCGTCGATTTCATGATGTTTGCCATGGTTCCCTCCGGTTCAGTGATCCATAGAAAAAGTAGTCCATGAGCCCCCAAAAGACAAATATGCCGCAAAATTGCCGGGAAGGTGTTAATTAACCGCGGTTGGCAATTCATTGGGCAAATCCGAAACAAATGATGGCTGCCTGGACAGTATTGTGGTAAAGGTGAGCCTTTCAACCCTGGAAGGAGGAAATGATGAGCAGTTCCTTGATCATTCGGTTTTTGTTTTCAGCGGCGCTGTTATGCGCGGTCGCTGTCATCACCAGCTATGCACAGGATAACTTTCGGTCCGATACGCTCAAGACATCCAATGGCGACCTGAAGATGGTTTTCATCGGACACGGCACTCTCATGTTCGAATATTCCGGGGTTGTGATCCACGTGGATCCCGTGTCCATGTATGCAGATTATTCCAAGCTTCCCAAGGCAGATTTGATCCTGATTACCCATGAACATGGGGATCACCTGGATCCAAAGGCCATACAGATCTTGAGCAAGCCCAATGCCACGCGCATCGTCGTCAATCCTGGGTCGGCCAAGGCCCTGCCCGATGCCACGGTGATGAAGAACGCCGATACCACGACGATTTTCGGCATAAAAATCGAGGCGGTCCCCGCCTACAACCCCGAGAAGCCATTTCATCCCAAGGGCAATGGAAACGGGTATGTGCTCACTTTCGGGGATAAGCGTGTTTTTGCTGCGGGCGACACGGAAAATGTTCCGGAGATCAAATCCCTTAAAAATATCGACGTGGCATTTCTCCCGATGAATCTCCCTTATACGATGACTCCGGAGCAGGTCGCCGATGTTGCGAAGGCGATGCGGCCGAAAGTGCTCTACCCCTACCACTACGGCAATACCGATCCCAACCTGCTCGTGACTTTGCTGAAGGATGAAAAGGGGATCGAAGTCCGCGTCCGTAAACTGCAATAGCGGGAGGCCGGTGAATGATAGTTGGCCAGCCCGAGCGGAAAGTCTTTGGCCGCGAGTTTCAGGAGCAGTGGCCTCTGGTCGTTGGTTTGTTTCTTATCCAGGTCTTTGCTTTTGGATTCCCGACCTTTGCGCTGCCGTTTATCTACTCCGGTGCAACGGATGAATTCGGATGGACGAGACAGCAGGCCGTTGTGCTTGCCTCTTTTAAATTTTATACATCTGCGGCTGCGGCCCTTGTCGTCGGACGCCTTCTCGACGTCTTTCACCCGAAATACCTGATCGTGGCCTCTGCCATCATTGGAGCCGTGGGGATGGCCGGCTTTTTGATCGCCGACCAATTGCCCGTTTATTACGCACTCGGTGTTGTCTTGGGGCTCAGTGCGGCCGGGCTCGCAGTCTCGATCAATGTGACGATCGGCCGTTCCTTTGAAAGGGCTACCGGCACGATGCTCGGGATCGTGCTTTCCGGCACCAGCGTCGCGGGAGTGCTCCTTCCATTTTTAATGGCTCCATTGATGGCAAACCTCGGCTGGCGAACGGCGATGGCCATCCTGAGCGGCAGCATCTGGATCATCGCTTTGCCGGCCGGGATTCTCCTTTTCCGCCGGCAGGATACGCCTGGCCGCCCGGGAGGGAGCGCAACCGGTGTGGCGAAAACCGGAATGTGGAGGCATTTCAAAAGCCTGGCCGCGACACGGGATTTTGGGTTTATTTTCACCGGGGCTTTCCTGGTGGCGGCGGTCGACCAATCCATGGTGCAGCACCAGGTTCTGTTTTTAAAGTCCGGGAAGGGGCTGAGCCTGAACATGGTGAAATGGGGCTCCGCCCTTCTGGCTGGAGTTGGGATCGGGGCCAAGGCACCCTTCGGCTGGATTTTTGACAAGCTTTCAATGGCCGGGATTGCTTTCTGTTACCTTCTTCTGGCCGTATCGATCGGGCTGTCGTTCAGCGTTGTCGGCGTTGCGACTATGCTGATTTTTATGACAGTGTTGGGCATAGCCCATGGCGGCGTCATTGTCAGCGGGCCAGTGTTGCTGAAAAACCGCTATGGACAGCAAAACCTCGGCCTGAACCTCGGCATTTTCACGCTCTGCGCGAGCATCGGATTCGGATCCGGTCCGCCGTTGATGGCGCGCATGGCGGACAAGTCCGGCAGTTACTCCACAGCCTTTCTGCTTGGGATTGCCGCGGTACTCGTCGCCGCGGCCCTTCTTTACCCCATCATCAAGAAACGATGAGGTGTCGAGGCTTGGTCGGGCTTTACGCTTTCACGCGTTAACCCGCAAACGCGGAAATTGATCCCCGAGTCTTCCGAGCCTTCGAGCATCAAACAAGGTCTTTAAACTCGAAGACTTCGCAGACTCAAAGTCCCCCAAGACTGTGCTAAGCTCACATCCTGAACCGACGGAGGAACTATGCGGACCCAACTTTTCCTTCTCTGTCTAGCGTTTGCTTTTTCCATCTCATGTTCCCGGGAGTCACGGATGAACACATCCAAAAAGGAGAGCGGCCGGGGTGCCGTTCAATCGCCGGATGTCCCCGGAAGGGTGAACGGGGCCACGGCAAAACTCGAGGCTGAACTTGTCAAACATTACGGCGAGTCCCAGCGCGGGCGCCTGCGGCGAGGCCTCAGGCAGATCTCCGAATTCTGGCGCGCATCGGATGGCAACGAGGCGGTTTTTGAGAGTTTTGTGCGCAAGAATTTTGCCGGGGACCAGGTTTCCCTGGATACGATGTTTGGCCGTTTTGAGTACCTGCTTGAGAAATCGTTCGGCCATCTTGCGGAAATCGGCCGCGAATTGAAACAGCAGACAGATCTCGATCAAGGGCCCGTGCAGCCGTACGACGAGCTTTTTGCCGGCTATGAACCTTCCGCGCACCTCTGCGAGGATTTTTTTGACAATAAACTCGCCTTTGTGGTGCTGCTGAATTTTCCGTTGACGACACTCGAGGAAAGGCTGGCAGACGGGGAAAAGTGGACCCGTCGGCAATGGGCGGAAACGCGCCTGGCCGAATATTTTTCAAAGCGGGTCCCGGCCGAAGTTAATCTGGCAATCTCGAGAGCGAGCGCCGGATCGGGCCAGTACATCTCCGAATACAATATATGGATGCATCACCTTCTGGACGACCGGGGCCGGCGCCTCTTCCCCGCCCGGATGCGTCTGCTCTCTCACTGGAATCTGCGCGACGAAATTAAGGCTGATTACCGGGATCCTCAGAACGGATTGGCGAAGCAGCGCATGATCGAGCACGTGATGGAAAGAATCGTCACCCAGACGATCCCTGAATCGGTCATCAACAACCCGCAGGTGGATTGGAATCCGGCCACGAATGAGGTCCGGTCTGCCGCGGAGAAGGATTCTGATTTTGCGCCGGGCGGGACGAAAGCCTCCAATACGCCGGAACCCAATACCCGCTATTTACAACTGCTCGAGGTCTACCGGGCCTCCAGGCTCGCGGATCCATACTCGCCGACCGCGCCCACCCTGATTGCCCGGCGCTTCAACGAGGACCGCCAACTTCCGGAAGAGCGTGTGCAAAAAATGTTTGAACAGGTGCTCTCGTCTCCACTTGTGCCTCGCATGGCTGCGCTGATCCAGAGGAGGCTGGGGCGCCCTCTCGAGGCTTTCGATATCTGGTATGACGGGTTCCGGCCCAACACGAAGTACTCCGAGGCGGAACTCGATGCCATCGTCGCAAAAAAATATCCAAGCGCAAAAGCGTATGAAAAAGACATTCCCGCCTTGCTGGAAAAACTCGGTTTCTCCGCCGAGCGCGCGAAATTCGTCGCGGAAAACATTGTCGTCGATCCGGCGCGCGGTTCCGGGCATGCGATGGGCGCAGCGATGCGCGAAGCCAGGGCGCATCTGCGCACGCGTATTGAAAGGACGGGGATGAACTATAAGGGTTTCAATATTGCGGTCCATGAAATGGGACACAATGTGGAACAAACGTTTTCGCTGAATGCCATCGACTACTATTCTCTATCCGGAGTTCCGAACACCGCCTTCACCGAGGCGCTGGCTTTCGTGTTTCAGGGGCGTGATCTCGAGTTGCTAGGACTTCGGTCTCCCGATGCCCAGGCCGAGGCTACCAAAGCGTTGAACGATTTTTGGGCGACTTACGAAATATGCGGAGTCAGCCTGGTGGATATGCGGGTGTGGCATTGGATGTACGATCACCCGCAATCCACACCCGACGAGCTGCGCGACGCGGTCCTCCAGATCTCAAAGGAGATCTGGAACCGGTTCTATGAGCCGGTTTTCCACAGGAGGGACGTGGTGCTGCTCGGAATCTATTCGCACATGATTGATTCGTTCCTATATCTTCCCGATTATCCAATCGGACATATGATCGCATTCCAGTTGGAAGATCACATGCAGAAGGCCGGCCGGATCGGACCCGAATTCGAGCGAGCCGCCCGCCAGGGGCGCATAGCGCCCGATCTCTGGATGAAAGGAGCGACGGGTTCTCCGGTCGGGCCCGAAGCCCTGCTTGCCGCTGCCGAGCACGCATTGAGCGTCGTCAAGTGATACAACGCCGAGTCTTGGAGTCCGGATTCCAGAATCGGCGCCTGCGAACGCAAACCCAGTTGCCGGCGAGAAGATCGCGCAAGGGCGGCTGCTCAAAGCTTCTGGATTGCGCCACCTAGCAGAGACGTAACCCGACCATCACCATGCCGAAGTGGAAGCGCTGGAACAGGCAGTTCCCAGAACCTATAAGGATGGCCGAGTATCCACTGGGCAAAAATCTCAGCGACGGCCAGGTCTGGTCCGACATCGCGCAGAGGAAAGCCCTGATGGGCGAAATCCCTGTCGAATGCATCAAGCAACCGGGCCTGCTGAAAAGTGCAAGCAGGACGCCAAAGCCGGATCTGGATTAGAAAAGATTCGGAATTCGAGATTGAAAACAAGGGTTAAACAGTTGTATAGACTCCGGGTAAGGTGCGCATGCGCCTGACGATCTGCTTGCCTCGCGCAAACCTGATGGACGGGTTCACAAGCCTGTCCTCAGTTGCCTAGTGCCGAAACTGCCGGGAAAGGAGTCTTGATGGCTGGACTTGGGCTCGGCTTTGTCGATTGGCTCGTGATCGTTGTGTATTTCGTGTTCATTATCGGGCTCGGATTTTATCTAAAGCGCTTCACGAAAACTCAGGACGACTTCTTTCTAGCGGGCAGGAAGAACAGCTCCTGGGTGGCGGGCATTGCCTTCCTCTCCGCGAATCTTGGGGCCCTGGAACTGCTCGGAATGGCCGGGAATACCTATAAATACGGGATGTATGTGGCGCACTTTTACTGGATCGGCGCAATCCCGGCCATGATTTTCCTCGGCCTTTACATGATGCCTTTTTATTACAGCAGCCGGATCCATTCCGTTCCCGGCTACCTGAAATTGCGGTTCGACGAGAAGACCCGTGTGCTGAACGCAATCGCTTTCGCGGCCATGACGCTTCTGGTTTCAGGGATCAACCTATATGCGATGGCTTTGGTCCTTCACACGTTCGTTGGATGGAACTGGAATGCCAGTATGTGGATCTCGGCTATGGCCGTGGCAGCCTACATCACAATGAGCGGATTGCTCTCCGCGATGTTCACCGAGATCATCCAATTTTTCCTGATCTGGTTCGGTCTTTTTCTGGTTGCGGTTTTGGGCATCGTCGAAATCGGCGGGGTCAAAGAAGTCTTCGCACGCATTCCTCCCGCTTATGCAGCTCTTTGGTCCACTTCGGGCAATGCCGGTCAAAACGAGATGGCCGTCACCTGGGCCGGCATCGTGCTCGGCCTTGGGTTCGTGCTGTCGTTCGGCTATTGGACGACCGATTTTCTTGTGGTGCAGCGCGCTTTTTCTGCGCGCGACTTGCGCTCTGCCAGGATGACCCCCATCATCGCATCCTTTTTCAAGATGGCGGTCCCGTTTTTGGTCATCATGACTGGACTGGTTGCCTTGATTCTGGCCAAGGACCCGAAGAGCGGTTTTGCGCTGCTGACGGACGGCGGGCAAATCAACTACGATTCAACTCTCCCGCTGCTGATCCAACGTTACTATCCGGCCGGGCTTGTCGGACTGGGTGTAACCGCGTTGCTGGCGGCCTTTATGGCCGGCCAAGCAGGCAACGTCAGCGCGTTCAATACGGTGTGGACCTATGACCTATACCGGGCTTTGATCAATCCAAAGGCGTCGGATGAACTGCTTCTCCGGGTAGGAAGGGTCACGACAATTGTCGGCATCTTTCTGAGCGTGGGAACTGCCTATTGGGCGAAGAGTTTTCCCAGCATCATGGACTACATGCAGGCGATTTTTTCCTGGGTCAATGCGCCGCTGTTCGCCACAATGCTATTAGGGATGTTCGTCGTGTGGATCACGCCGAATGGCGCCTTCTGGGGACTGCTTTCGGGTATGGGTTCTTCTTTTCTTTTGTTCCTGGCCGTCAAGTTTCAATGGATCAATCCCGCGTCCATCACTCTTTCGTCAGCCGGCAGCGACATGGCCGCGAATTTCTGGCGGGCATGGTGGGCTTGGTTGATTTGCTTCGGGGTGACCATCCTGGTCAGCCTGTTCACCGGCAAGAGATCTCCGGCAGAACTTGTGGGACTGGTGAAGGGATTGACCGCCGAAAAAGCAATGGAGTCGGTCCCATTCACAAGGACTCCTGAGTTTTATGGCATGGTAGCCATACTGGTCCTGGTAGCCCTTAACATTTATTTTTGGTAGAGAGGCGGCATGAAATCCATCTGGTTTTTTGTCGGTCTGCTTCTTGCGATCATGGGCCTCATCATCACTGCGTCGGCGATTCATTCGCTGTTCAATCCGCCGGCTAAACCAAAAATCTACTCGCATCTGCACCCGGATCTCTGGTGGGGCATTGTCATGCTGGCCTTTGGAATTTTGTTTGCGTTGCTGAATCGCCGTAACGTCGCCTAAGACATGGCGGTCGGACCGTTGTAAGTTATGGATCTGATCAGAGATGATCGCAAAATAGGCGTCCGTAAACCGGTCCAAACCCGGTTTTTGGCCCTGTTTTTCGTTCATCTCTCTGCTAACAAATGACTTATTTCGGTCCGACCCCGAGAGAGGTGCGGGATGATTGTAGGGATACCGAGAGAGAGTTGGGGGGAAGAACGCCGGGTAGCGTTGACACCGGCCGGCGTCCACTCGTTGTCCAGAGCGGGACACACTGTTATTGCGCAATCCGATGCAGGTGTCGGTTGCGGCTTCTCGATTGAATCCTACCAAGAAGCCGGGGCCGCCATCGCTTTTTCCGCGGAAGAGGTTTTTGCGCGGGCAGACCTTATCGTAAAAGTCATGCCACCGACCCTGCAGGAATGTCATTGGATCGGGGAAGGCAAATTGCTCTTCAGCGTGGTGCACCTGGGTTCCGCCAACCCGGAAATTTACCGCCTCCTGCAATTGCAGCGCGTCATCGCCGTCGGATTGGAACTCATCGAAGACGCCGATCACCATATGCCGGTGCTCATTGCGATGAGCGAAATTGCGGGCATGCTGGTTCCGCAAATCGCGGGGCGGTTTCTGGAAACGACGCACGGCGGGCGAGGCGTCATGCTGGGCGGCTTGCCGGGAGTCCCAGCCTCTCACGTCGTGATCGTCGGAGGCGGGACGGCGGGCGCCACGGCTGCGCGCGTATTTGCCGGTTACGGGGCCAGCGTTACCGTCATGGATGTGAACTTAAAACGACTGCGCCTCGTGGATTCCAGTCTGCCGAGGATGGTCAACACGGCCTTGGCGACTTCCTACAATATCGATCGTTATGTCCGTTCGGCGGATGCCGTAGTGGGCGCCGTGTGGGTGCATGGGCAGACGGCTCCCCACGTCATCACGGAATCAATGGTTCGGAAGATGCGGCCCGGCAGCGTCATTATCGACCTTTCGATCGATCACGGCGGCTGTCTTGAAACAAGCCGGCCGACGACTCTGTCCGACCCGGCATTCAAAAAACACGGTGTGATTCATTACTGTGTTCCAAACATCCCGTCCTCGGTTGCACGCACGGCTTCGCATGCGCTGAACAACGTGATCGTGCCGTTTGTCGAGGACGTGGGTGAAAACGGCACCCATTCCTTTCGGGATAACCTCGCTCTTCGGCGAGGCGTTTATCTGTTTTCCGGACATTGCACTCATGAAGGGCTGGCAGGCTTGCTCGGCTGCGAATACAGCAACCTCAACATGCTTTTGAGTGATTCGACTCGTGAGGCCTGAGTATGTCAATTTCGATACCGGAAATCGATGAAAAGCGCGCGGCCAGCCGGCGAGCGACATGGCTGGAAAAATATCTCGAGAAACGGCGGACGGCTGCGGACGCGGTCAAAGTGATTCGCAGCGGCGATTGCGTTTACATCCACCCCGGGTGTGCCGAGCCGGAGCAACTGGTCAAAGCGATGGTTGCCCGGGCGGACGAACTGCGGAAGGTCAAGGTCATTCACATTTTGACCCGCGGAGTTGCGGATTATGTGCGGCCCGAAATGGCGGGAAGCTTCCGTCACGTCGCTCTTTTTTCGGGTGCGAACGTGCGCGAAGCCATCAATGAGGGCCGCGCCGATTACGTGCCCATCTTCCTGAGCGAAATCGAATCGCTATTCAGCGGCGGAAGCTTGCCGATCGACGTTGCGTTGATTCATGTTTCTCCCCCCGACGAACATGGATTCTGCAGCTTTGGGGCGGGAGTGGATACCACCAAGACGGCAGCCGAGTGCGCCCGGATTGTGATCGCCCAGGTGAATCCGAAGATGCCGCGAACTCTGGGCGATTCTTTCATTCATCTGAACAAGATCCACTACGTTGTTGAAGTCGCAGATGAGCTTGTTGAAATTCCAATGGGGGAAGTCTCTGAAACGGCGATGCGAATCGGCCGTCATATCGCCGATCTGATCGAGGACGGCTCCACCCTGCAACTCGGGATTGGCGAAATCCCCGATGCCGTTTTGACGTACCTCAGCGAAAAAAAACACCTCGGCATCCATTCCGAGATGGTGAGCGACGGCGTCATTGACCTGATCGAAAGCGGGATAATCACCAATGAAAAGAAAACGCTGCACCCGGGAAAAATCCTGGCCGGGTTTGTGCTCGGGACGAAACGACTTTTCGATTACATCCACAATAACCCCGTGTTTGAATTCCACCCCAGCCAGTACATCAATGATCCTTTCATCATCAGCCACAACGACAGGCAGGTTTCCATCAACTCGGCCATAGAGATTGACTTGACAGGTCAGATCTGCGCCGATTCAATCGGCTACAGTTTCTACAGCGGAATCGGAGGGCAGATCGATTTCGTGCGCGGCTCGGCGCGCAGCAAAGGGGGGAAGCCGATCATCGCGCTGCGCTCAACGGCCGTCAACGACAGCATCAGCCGCATCGTTCCGCATTTGAAGCAAGGGGCGGGGGTCGTCACCTCCCGGGGAGACGTCCACTATGTGGTTACTGAATTCGGCGTAGCGTATCTGCACGGGAAAACGGTGCGCGAGCGTTGTCAAGCGCTCGTCAACATCGCTCATCCGAAATTTCGGGAGGAACTGGAGAGACACGCTCATGAGAGGAATCTGCTTTAGGGGCGAGCGGCGGTAAAAAGGGGGCAGTCACCATCATTCCCCGCAGGAATTAGGGAATGATGGTGACTGCCCCCTTTGTGCCTACTTCAGATCCTGCTGAGCTTTTTCGATCATGCGCTCTTCGCCTGCCAGTGTGCCCTGGTGGCCTTCTTTCCAGATTTTGTCCAGCTGCTGTTTTGCCGAGTTCGCAGCGGCTCCTCTGATGACATAGGCTTTGGCGAAATTCAGCATGGCAGGTTGTATAGCGTTGGTCTGCCAGTAGGACATGCCGAGAAGATAGTAGGCGCCATCGTTTCTCTTGTAATACCTGGCCGCATTTTCCAGGTTCTTGATGGCTTCGGCGTATCTTCGGTTATTGTAGGCATCCTGCCCTACGACGTTGTAGGCAATGGCATAGGCTTGGTCCATCGAACCCTTCCAGACAGCCTCGTCCATTCCGGCCGGCTTTTTTGCCCCCGGCAGAGCCGTCAGGCATTGCTTGGCATACTTGAGAGCCTGGACGTTTTGCTGGGTTGACGAGTATTTCTTTATCTGCTCAACCAGGAGTTCGATATTGTTGGGATCGGAAGCCAGGACCTTCTCTTTCCATTGGAGAGCCTTTGCTTCGTTCCCTAATTTCTGGTATGCGTTTGCAATATCCATCGCAAGCCCGGCGCTGGGCTTCGCTGCATAAACCTTTTCGGCGAATGCAGCAAATTCCTTCGGATTGTTGGTTTCAGAGTAGGCGGCCGCCAAGGCGGTTTCGCTGAAATCGTCACCCGGGGCTACAGTCAGGAACTTTTCGCATAGTGGGATGATGCGAGTCCACTTCTTTTCATTCTTCAAATCGAGGACGGCCTTCTGGTACTCGGCCACCATGTTGGGGCGCAGGCCATTCTTTGGATTTTCCTTGAGGAAGGCGACGATCATGTCAACCTTCTTGGCGTCGTCTTTTTCCGCCTGGATGTCTTGGAAGATTTTGTATTGCTCTTCCGTGTAGTCCTGTGCTTTCACAAGCTTTGGCGTGACGATCAGGGCTGCAGCGAAAAGGATGCTGACGAGCGTTTTGGAGAAATAAGAAACCGTGGTGGAATTCATATCATAATCTCCTATTTTTGCGCGATGGAAGATACTCAAGCGTTCCGCTACGTAACGCCCGCTTTTTATATCACTTGCACCCATTAAAAACAATAATTGAATCCACGTGCCTGTTGTGCCATTGGCCTCTGTTTGGCTATGCTTTGTGCCATGGTGATCCAAGAGATATCGATCAAAGAGATCAACCTGGGAGACGAGCGGTTCCGGATCAGCGAAGATCTTGATTCGGCGCCGGTTCTGGAATCCTTGAGGGAGATCGGACAGCTGAACCCCGTCCTTGTCCTCGACGAGGATGCGGGCAAAATCATCGTGTGCGGCTTTCGCCGAATCCGCGCCATGCGAAAGCTGGGAATCCCACGAGTCTTTGTCCGAATTTTGCCCGGGCAAAGCCCCGATCCGGTCAGGGCCTATAGGATGGCCTTGTGGGATAACCTTGCAGGCAGGCAACTGAATCCGCTTGAAAAGGCTCGCTTTCTCTATAACCTTCGAAAGAATTTTAGCGTGGCGGACGACACGCTTGCAAAGGTTTACCTCCCGCTCCTGGGTTTGAACCCGGCTGAGAATGTTCTCGAGAGCTATCTCCTGCTCCACGCGATCCAGCCTGCTCTGCGAAAATGTTTCCTTGACTGCCGGCTGACTCTTGCCAGTGTGGAGGCTGTCTCCGAAATGCCGGCTACGGTTCAGAACCGTATCGCTTCATTAATGGAAAAAATACGCCTGAGCGCGAGCCTTCAGAGAAAATTTCTTGGGTTGCTGCAAGATCTGGCCGCAGTTTCAGGCGACGAGCTGGATGTGCCGGTCAGAAGCCCGGAGGTTTTGGAAATCATCGAGGATTCCCGGCTGTCCCCTTTCCAAAGAGGGGAGAAGGTTTATCAGTTTCTGTACAATCTGCGGAACCCGAAATTGTCCCAAGCCCTGGCTCAATTTCTCGCTAAAAGGAGAAGTCTCCGCCTCCCGGGTTCCATCCGGATTTCGGCGCACCCTTTTTTTGAAGAGCCCGGTGTGCGTGTCGAATTCGAGGCGCCGGACGTCGAGCGCTTTCGTGACCTGGCTTCGGCCCTCGAGGAAGCTGCCCGTCAGCCGGAGTTGAGGGAATTGTTTTGCGTGAAGTAGCTCTTCAGATTAGAAGATATGAATCCATACCGCCCGAAACGCATTTTAGTTCAGGAACAATCCTGGAAGGACAGTACCACCCGCGAAATCTTGGACAGACTGCCCGGCGTCGCTGCTGAAACCTTCAGCGATCTGGAATCCGGTCCTATGGAAGGTTCCAGGACCCCATATCCCTATGCGAAGGATACCCTGATCCTGATGCGCTATCCGGGCAGGTTTCTGAAGCAATGCCAGGGCTCCGGCGCGGAGATCTGCTGTAATTATTTCGTCGTCAGCTATGCGTGGAACTGTCATTTTGAGTGTACCTATTGTGTCCTGCAATCCTACCTCAGCAATGATGCCTTGGTGGTTTGCACCAACATCGAAGATCTGCTCACCGAGCTGAAAGACACGCTGGAACAGTCTCCGGGCCGCAAATTCAGGATTGGGACGGGAGAATTGGCCGATTCTTTGGCTTTGGACCACGTTACCCGGTATTCGCAGCGGCTGGTGCCGCTGTTCGCCGCTCTTCCGAATGGAATCCTCGAGCTTAAAACCAAATCCGATCAGATCGCGAATTTGAGGGATTTGGACCACCGTGGGCACACGATCGTCTCCTGGTCGGTTAATTCAAAAAGCATCTGTCGTACCGAGGAACGCAAATCGGCATCGTTTGAGGAACGATTGGCCGCAGCGGTCCAATGCGAAAAATGGGGCTACAAGTTAGGTTTTCATTTCGATCCTCTTGTCTATTCCGAAGATTGGGAAGAAGAGTACCGGGAATCCGTGAGGGAGATATTTCGCGCGGTCAATCCCGGCAGCATTGCCTGGGTCAGCCTGGGCGCTCTCCGTTTCCCTCCCCGCCTGCGGGAACTCGTACACAAACGGTTCCCCAAATCCAGAGTGACCTGCGGAGAATTTGTTCCGGGGCATCACGGGAAGGATCGCTACTTCAGGCCAATCCGGGAAGCGATGTATCGCAAAATGCATTCGTGGATCCAGACGGAAGCCCCCGGTGTGCTTATCTATTTGTGCATGGAGAACCGCGCGGTCTGGGAGCAGAGCTTTGGAAAAAAACCTCCCGACGCATCCCAGCTATCCGACCAGCTCGATTCCCGCGTTTTCCCGGGTTCATGAACCGCAGATATTAGCGGATGGTCGCTGGTTTATCTGTGCAGATCCGCGGTTAATCACGCAAAAAATTGCATTTACCTTAGAATGTTTAGCTGCCCGGGGTCGATAAGGGTTGCTGGATACAGAAAAGCCTTGTTCCGCCAGAAGGAGAGAAACCACGGCCTGCCAAGGCACAGCCTTGGGCGATCCTGCGGAAGAGCAACGGGATTGGAGCCTGGGAATCGTTATGTCTACGGGGGAAAATCTTTACAGGCAGCCCTCCAGTACTGCTTTGGGCTCGGTGCTCCCTTCTTCCCGCATTCTTGTTGTGGATGATGAAGTCGTCTTCCGGGAAGGCCTGGCGCGCAAGCTTGAGAGCATGGGATACGCCTGCGAGTGCTGCGCCCGCGGTCGGGAAGCCATCGATTTGTTGTCGAGCGGGGAATATGCCCTGGTGCTGGCAGATCTGTCCATTCCCGAAAGCGGAGGGATCGCTCTATTGAAGGAGGCAATGAGGGTCTCGCCGGGCATCGCGGTCATCCTGGTAACGTCGGTCCTCGATATTGAGGTAGCGGTCGATGCTCTGAAGGACGGTGCTTACGATTACATAACGAAGCCATTCAGCCTGGAGCAGGTATCGATCAGCGTTTCCCGCGCTCTTGAAAAACGCCGCCTGCTGCTCGAAAATCTGAATTATCGTCGCACGTTGGAAGAACAAGTTGCGAGCCGCACGCGGCAGCTCGAAGAGGCTTTGGGAGTGCTCGAACACACGTATCATTCCACTCTTGTAGCCTTGAGCAAAGCGCTCGACAGCCGCGACGCGGATTCGGAAGGGCATTCCCTGCGCGTCACCGTTTACACCAAGCAGCTTGCTCAACGATTGAGATTACCGGACTCGGGAATTCGGGTGATCGAACAGGGAGTCCTGCTGCACGACATCGGGAAAATCGCGATACCCGACGAATTGCTCCGCAATCCCGGGGACTTAGCCGGAAGGGAATGGCTTCTGATGCGGAAGCATCCCGAAATCGGCTATCGGATTCTCTCCCGCATCAAATTCCTGCGAGGGGCGGCGGAGGTGGTGCTTCATCACCACGAGTGCTACGACGGAAATGGATATCCTCAGGGCTTGAAGGGGGACCAGATTCACCTCGGGGCCAGGCTGTTTGCCGTTACCGATGTACTCGATGACCTCACCTCGAACTGCCGATTTCACCCCGCTATGAGTTTTGAAGCCGCAGCCGCGGAAATCGAAAGAATGTCCGGGGCGCAACTCGATCCCGAAATCGTCAGAGAATTCTTGAAAGTTCCGGTTTCTGGATGGCGGGGACTGCGCAGGGAAATTGACGTCAGCCCCAAACGTTCCGATTTCCTGCGCCCAGGCACCGGCAGGCCAAGTTGTTAGAGGATTTGGAAGCGCGGCAGTATAGCAAAAATCCTAGCGATCGAGAGTGTCGGATTCCTGTCGTTTGAACTTTTCAGGTTTTTTGGGGGGGATTGTCCGTGTCGCAAAAAAAAGAGCCTCGGCCCTGGCTCCGCGACCCGAGGGATGCTCTGTGTAATAGAACGCAAAGCAGATTACCAGTAGCACGGCAACAAGGGTTATAAAAATACCGATCATTGTGCTTTCTCCAGAAACCGCAGCTGTGGTTTTAGATCAGCCATTATAGACCGGAGAGGTTTCCCCTCGCAACCTGTTTTAGCGCAAGAAACCTCAAGCCTTTACAAACTCCAAAGCAACAGACTCAAAGCCGGCAGGGCTGTTTTCCTGTTGATGGACTACCCTCCACTTGGAGTTTTCGAGTCTTCGAGGTTTGCGCTGGCCTTGACTTGCTATAATTGAAATCTGACAAACACACGGGAGATCTATGGACCTGGAAAAGGTGAAAGATCCTGTATGCGGGATGCGATTCGCGCCCGAACAGGCAGCCGGGAAACTGGAGCACGAAGGGCAGACCTATTATTTCTGCAACCCTTCCTGTCTCGAGAGGTTCAGCTTGGATCCAGCAAAATACTTGGAACCCGCCGAGCCGACAGCGTTGAAGGTCACGGATCCGGTATGCGGGATGCAATTCGCGCCCGAACAGGCAGCCGGGAAACTGGAATACCAAGGGCAGAGCTTTTTTTTCTGCGATCCATCGTGCCTTGAAAAATTTCGGGCTGAGCCTGCGAAATACCTCGAAGAGAAAAAGGAGGATACGCCTTCGTCGCTGCGAGCGGATGAGACTGGGTTCTACACATGCCCAATGGATCCGGAGATTCGGCAAGGCAATCCGGGCCCATGTCCAAAATGCGGAATGGCGCTTGAACGTCTGCCACCTGAGCCCGCATTTCGCACACAGTACATTTGTCCAATGCATCCTGAAATCGTGCAAGACTCCCTGGTCGACTGTCCCATTTGCGGAATGGCTCTTGAGCCCAAAAGCGCAAGCCTGACGGATGCGGAAAATCCCGAACTGGTCCTGATGAAGCGCAGGTTCTGGATTAGCCTCGTTCTGACTCTGCCCATTCTGCTGGCTGCAATGGGCGAAATGCTTTCGGGCCTCAGCCTCAAGACAGGAGTCTGGCTTCAATTGATCCTCGCCACTCCCGTGGTGCTTTGGGGAGGATGGCCGTTTTTTCAACGCGGCTGGGTTTCGGTGGTCAATCGCAGTCTCAATATGTTTACCCTCATAGCCGTGGGCACCGGTACCGCCTACGCTTACAGCGTTGTCGCAACTTTGCTTCCGGGTCTGCTGCCGGAGTCTTTTCGCGGTCACCAGGGAACGCCGCAGGTTTACTTCGAAGCTTCGGCCGTGATCACCACCCTGGTGCTGTTGGGACAGGTGCTCGAACTCCGTGCGCGAAACCAGACGAGCAGCGCGATTCGAGCTTTGCTGGGGCTAGCCCCCAAGATGGCCAGGATCGTCGAGGAAATGGGGACGGAACGGGACGTGACGCTGGATCGATTGAAACCTGGGGACTGGCTGCGGGTCCGCCCGGGTGAAAAAGTCCCGGTGGATGGGACGATTCTTGAGGGTGAAAGTTCCGTTGACGAATCGATGGTGACAGGGGAGCCGATCCCGGTCGAAAAATTACAGGGGAGTTGCGTGACAGGGGGAACCATCAATGGGAATGGGACATTCGTAATGCGGGCTGACAAAGTGGGGAACGATACCCTTCTTGCCCAGATAGTCCGGATGGTCGGTGAGGCCCAACGAAGCCGCGCGCCCATTCAACGGGTGACCGACAAAGTTTCGTCCTGGTTTGTTCCAGCGGTCATCCTGGTTTCTGTCATCACATTCCTGATCTGGGCAATGGCCGGCCCCGAACCGCGGATGGTCTATGCTTTGGTCAACGCAGTGGCTGTGCTCATCATTGCCTGTCCCTGTGCTTTGGGCCTCGCGACACCGATGTCCATTATGGTGGGCACTGGACGCGGTGCGAGTGCGGGTGTTTTGATCAAGAATGCAGAAGCTCTCGAACTGCTGGAGAAGGTGGACACGCTGGTCGTCGATAAAACTGGAACGATCACGGAAGGGAAGCCGCGGCTTGCCTCGTTAACAGCGATCGGCGGCTGGAGCGAAAATGACCTGCTTCGTCTTGGCGCAAGCCTGGAGCAGGGGAGTGAGCACGCCCTTGCCGCATCCATCGTCGCGGCTGCCGGAGAGCGCGGGCTGAGGCTCTCCAAAGTGAGCGACTTCCGTTCGATTACCGGCAAGGGGATTGTGGGCTCAATCGATGAGCACACCATTGGTATTGGCAATCAGGGGCTTCTCGACGAGCTGGGAGTGCAAGTCGGACCTCTCGCAGAAGCGGCGGAGAGCCTTCGCCGGAACGGGCAAACGGTGGTCTTTGTGATGGTCGACGGCGGTCCCGCAGGGCTGCTGGGCGTCTCGGATCCACTGAAGGAATCCGCTCGCGAAGCGATTCAGGAGCTCCACAGACAAGGGATCCGTCTGGTGATGCTCACCGGAGACAGCCGGACAACGGCAGAAATTGTAGCCCGCCAATTGAAGATCGATGAAGTGGAGGCGGAAGTTTCGCCGGGAAGAAAAGGTGAAGTGCTGAAAGCGCTGCAATCACAGGGCAGAACGGTCGCGATGGCTGGAGACGGGATCAACGATGCCCCCGCTCTAGCGCAGGCTCATGTCGGAATCGCCATGGGAACAGGCACCGATGTGGCGATCCAGAGCGCCGGCATTATTCTTGTGAAAGGG
>Ga0326728_10011843_pt1 | contig 19706 bp, 18 predicted proteins | sample MB3enrmetagenome_FD_207602 | JGI IMG/M metagenome (GOLD analysis project Ga0326728, IMG submission 207602) | Lab enriched peat soil microbial communities from McLean, Ithaca, NY, United States - MB31MN | ecosystem: Environmental > Terrestrial > Soil > Wetlands > Peat | place: USA: New York... | reverse complement strand
TCCTTTTCCGGAAGACCAAAATCGGGAATGGACCGCAGTTGTATCGTATCAAGCAACAATATGTGGTTAAACGACAATTTATCCGTATCAATCCAGTTGAGCGCCATCTGCGCCTCCATAATTTTCAAAGCGGTATTCGCCGCCGATGCTTAGTGCGTCGGCGGAAATTATTTCGAGAAAGAGTTTCCCGCCGCGTGGCGACGCCTGCCGCGCGACAAGGCGGGTTTTTGCTTTCAGCCGCGACCAATAGGGTGCAAGTATCGTATGCACCGAACCTGTCACCGGGTCCTCGTCCACGCCCGCCCACGGATTAAAGTAGCGCGACACGCAGTCATAGGACGGCGACGCGGACTCGCCGGTGACGCCTACGCCTTTCCATTTCCCCGATTTGTTAAGCGCCAGCAGCGCCGCAAAATCAGGGCGCAGATTTTCAACCGTCCGCTCGTCCGGAAGATGGATGACAAGTTTGCGCGTGTTTTTGCCCGCAATGGCGCGTAGATATTTATGCACTCCAAGGGCGGTTAACAACTCGGGCTCGGGCTGAGCATCTTCGTAATCGTCGGCGGGGAAGCGCATGAAGATTTTGCCGCCGTCGCGGTAAGCGGTCAGCGTGCCGCTGATACTGCTAAAGGAGAGTGTTTTGTCGGCGGACAAGCCTTTTTCAAAGATGACAGCCGCGGCTGCAAGTGTCGCATGGCCGCAAAGCGGCATCTCCGTTGACGGGGTGAACCAGCGGATGGAAAAGCCTCCGGATTCGTCGGGTATTACAAAAGCGGTTTCCGACAGCTTCAGTTCGGCCGCGATGGATTGCAACAGCTTGTCCGTGAAACTTTTATCGACAAAGCAAACCGCCGCCGGATTGCCGCGCAAAGCTTCCGACACAAAAGCGTCCACGATAAAAACAGGCGTTTTGTTCATGGTTAATGATTTATCCGCCGTGTGTCAGGAGATTTTATTTAACCGCGCAAATATCTTGAAAGGCCGGAGCCCTAGTTTGAAATGAAATTTTTGCGAGCGGACATTGAACGGGAATATGCCGCATGTCGTCAGCATCCCTTTTGTGTTTTTTTCCAACCAGTTGCTTGCCTGATAATGCGCGTCGGCGCGTTCGGCCTTTGTCAGCGAGGCGTCCAGATACGACCATTCCAGATATTGAAACATTTTGTTCTGTGCGTATTCTCTTCCCTCAAGGTTGAACATCCCGACTATTTTTTCCCCCTTCATTATGAAGACGGCATTGCTTTTGCCCGAGATGTTGCGCATGTATTTTCGCACCAGCGGAAAATAGGGGAGGGGCAACTGGTTTTTGAACGGCTTGAGCATGTATTGCGTAAGCGTGCGGCGCAGCTCGCGGATTAGTTCATTTCCGGACGCTGGCAGTACCAGCCGCACCAGCGGTTTCCGCGCGGGCTTGCCCATGGTTTTCAATCCTTCCGGCGCTCGCCAGTAGGAATGAATGTAATATTTGGACGTGACTTCCGGGAATTGTATCCCCTCGTCCGGCAGTTTTTTCACCTGCGGAAACTCAAAGTAAACTGCATTCCCCTTGGTGTCCGGATATTGCTCCACAAGCGCTTGTGTAACGCATTTGTATGACGGTATTTTGTAGATGATATATCCCGGACCTTTCCTGAAAATTCTGGCCATTGTCATTTGCGCAAATCTCCCCTTGGTTATATATAAACCGACTATAGCAATTCTCGTGCCGCGCGGCAGCCTGCGGGGCGCAACTGCGCGACTACGCGCACCGGCCTCATGCCTAGTTTAAAATGGAATTTTTGTGAACGAACATTGAAAACGTGTATGGCTGCGCGTAATTCGGCACCCATGCATTTTTTTGCAAGCCAGCGGCTTATCTGGTAATGTGCGTCCAGCCTTTCTGTCTTGGTGAGCTCCGGGCTTATGCAGGACCACGCCAGCAGCAGGTACGGCTCTACGCCGGGGGGCTCCCGCCGGATAAGCGAGAACATTCCCGCCAGCTTCTCCCCCTTCATAAGCAAAACGGAATCGGTTTTTTCGGCGCTTTCCTCGCAAAAACGGCAGTGTTGTTCCATTTCCTGCGGCGTTACAAAAACGCCGAACGGTTTAGTGAAATAGCGGTCGTTGGTCAGGATGAAATACTTTTTAGTTTCGTCGGGGCTCGCCGGAATAACAAGCCGTATTTTCGGCTTGCCGGACATTTTTCCGATAGCCTTTATCCCGCCGGGTTTTGCGACGAAGGCAAGTTTCAGCAGATACTTGTCCGGCACGCGCGGGAAGCAAAAACCGTTTTGCGGCATTTGCCTCGGCACCGGGAACTGGAAACCCGCGGATTTAATTTTGCCATGCAAATGGCGCTCCACCAGTTCCGTGCCGACGGCGTTATGCGACGGCACACTGCAAAGCAAATAGTCCTTGTCCCTGCGTATTATCTTCTCAAACGGCACTCTTACGCTCCTTTTTCCCTGTGTACCCAGAATATAGCAATTACTGTGCCGCAGCGGCGGGCGGGCGCGTGCTTTTTTGCGCGACATGCTGCCCACCCGTCGGGAAAATACGGAAGCTGTTGACAAAACTTAGATATCTAAGTAAAATTTCGGTATGGCAAAACAAGGTAATGTCGTATGGCTTGCGGGGCGCATAGCGGAGCGCGCGCATGCATTTCTCGTCGCGGAACTAAAGCGCCACGGGCTGAAAGGCATAGTCCCCTCTCACGGCGACATTCTGGCGCATCTGCTGCTTTCCGGGCCGATGACGATGAGCGCCATGGCGCTGACTGTAAGCCGCACTCAGCCGACGGTGACGGTGCTTGTGGACAAGCTGATACGTCTGGGTTATGTGACCAAGACAAAGGACAAGCTCGACAAGCGCGTTTCTTACCTTAAACTGACCGCCAAAGGGCTGGCGCTGAAACCTGCTTTTTTCGGGATTGCAAAAAAGCTCAACGCAATGGCGTATGCCGGACTTTCTGATGAAGACGCGGCCCGAGCCGAACAGCTTTTGCAGCAAATCAAACGGAATCTTGATTCCAAGGGAGACAAGAAATGAAAGAGATAACGGAATTCCTTAAAGCGAACGCGAACGGCATCCTGTCCACGGTGGACGGCGACAAGCCGCGCGCGCGCCCGTTCCAGTTTCAGTTCGAGCGCGAAGGCGCGTTCTATTTCTGCACCGCAAACACAAAAGACGTCTATAAACAGTTGCGGAAAAATCCGCATGTGGAGTTTTGCAGCCAGTCGCCAAAATTCACATGGGTGCGGCTTGAAGGCAAGGCGGTGTTTGCGGATGATTTGAAGCTGAAAGAAGCGGTATTGTCCGCAAACCCGCTGGTCAAGTCGCTTTACAAAACGGCGGATAACCCGGCTTTCGCCCTTTTCCGTCTGGAACACGGCAAGGCGGTGATGGCCGATTTCTCAGGCCAGCCGCCCAAGCGGTTCGAGTTCTGACGCGCGTGATAACTGAACCTCCTGCAAATAACCGGCCCGGGCTAATCCCCGGGCTGTTTTTATGCGAGCAGCAGATTGGCTTTTGTTGCTCTCCGGTTTAAATAATTTATAGACTGGGATATCATGAAGAAGGAATACTTTTTGTCGGTGGTGCTGGCGATTGCGGGCGGTATTGCGTGTTTGTATTTTTACCATTGGCTTGACGCAAGGATTGCCAAAACAGATTTTGTGCGACGCAACAATCCCGACGCCCAGCCAACCGCCCCGGCGCTTCCCCCGCGCCCGTCGGCGCATAACGCAGTTGCCGTTTCCACATCCGCGCCGGTAGGCCCGGCTGCCGTGCCGGTAGGACCGGCTTCCGAGCCGGTTTCCACCGATACAGTCGCAGTTTCCAGCGGAAGATAAGTCTTTCAAATTGCAGGCTGACGTTATAAACCGAAGGCCGGATCAATTGCGATCCGGCCTTATGTTGTGTTTGTTTTTTCCTTTGTTATGGTTGCTGCTGCGACACGCCGATTACAACATAGCCGCCGTAGCCGAAAGCGGCCGTTTTTACCGACATTGCCTTTAGCACGGCGTCGTCGGGGACCCAGTATGGCTCGTACCATTTGCGGTCCACGTCGAAAATCAGCACGCGTTTGTGCTTTGCGTCATACGCGCCGACGGGCGAGATATGCGCGTACGGCCCGCCCTTGCTGCCGGTGACGGCGTCCTGCGCGAAATGTATAAGCATTATGTCGTCGGGATTGGCTTCATTCTCCATAAGCGCGGCGCGGAAGCTGGACAGCGCCTTGTCCCCGGTGTCTGACACATGGGTGGCGTTTACGGTGAAGTTTTTAACCTTGCGGTGCGCAAGCGCCTCGGTTGCGGCGGAGGAGAGCTGCTCCAGCGTCAGGCCGTGTTTGCCGTTGGAACCGGCCTCGCTTACCAGTCCTTTCCAGTCGAAGGAATAGGTTTCGGACACCAGCTCTTCCTGAGTGATATTGGTATCGTCGTCGCCGCGCGCGTGGCGGGCGTTTAGCAATGCGTTTAGCGCCATAGTCATCGACGCGGCGGAGCAGGCCGCCCCGGTGTACTGAGGCACATAAAAGGAAGCCAGCGCCCAGAAATCGGGAGCCGTGGCTTTTTTTAGATAAGCATTATCCTGTACCAAAGGCACTGCCAGCGGACCATATTTTGGATCCCCGGCGAAAACGGCCGCCGGAATGAATAACAACAGCGCGACTATAAATTTCATTTCCCCTCCGGGTTATGCAAAAATTCTAGCAAATAGGTATGCCGTCGCCGGTTACTTTATAAAAAACAAAAACCTCCGTTTATGCGGAGGTTTCTGTTTTCTGTGGTAAAACTTAATTCTGCGCTACGAACCAGGCCGAATGATCGTCCTTGTATTCTGCCGGGACCACGCCTTCGCTGGCGTAGATATATAGCACTATCTTGAATACGGCGGAGCATATCTCGCCCAGTATCCCTATCAGCAGTCCGGACAGCACCATCCAGCAGAACCCCGCGCCGAAGAACATTTCGCCGGAATTGGAGCTTATGACGTTTGTTCCCTCCCACATCATCCCGGCGGCAGGAATAAGTCCTACGACAAACCACAATATCACGCCCAGCGTGCCTATGCCGACTTCGGCGGCAAGCGTTTCGCCCCAGGTTTTTTTGAACAGCCCGGTGGAGCGGCGCAGCACTTGCAGCGGGCCGCCGCCCTCGACTGCCAGCACCGGAATCACAAGGAAAGTGGCCAGCGCCCATGCCAACTGTCCCGCGCCTATGATGCGCTTTAGCAGCCAGTTGTCCATTTTGTTCTTTATGAACTGCATCACCAGCCCGACGGTGGCGGCGAAAAGGCTCCATTGCGCTATCGCGCCCCGGCGTTCCCATGCCGCCGCGATGCCGCCGGAGAATGTGGCCTCCTGACCGTTCAGCAGCCTGCGCGCGCTTATCAGCAGCGCGACATTGAAAAACACCACTATAAAGGTGCCGAGGAAATAAGCTCCCACGAATACCGGCGCAAGAGTCTCCCAGTGCGGGTTTATCTTGTCCACGGAGCCGGCGTTCGCGGCACGCCCCGCCGTCATCGTAACCGAGGCGTACGGCTCCAAAAACTGCGCGTTGATGCCGTGCCCTGCCAGATTTACGCCCACCGGCGCGACCATAGCGCCAAGAACCGCGCCCACGCCTATTCCAATGGCAAGCAGATAGGCGAGCAGGAAGGGATGCCTCCCTATAAGTCCTGTCGTAACCTTCATCATGTTCCACGACTGTGCTATTTTTTTCATTTGTTTCCCCCGTTCTTTTGTTTCATGTAAGCAAGGAACTGGCTTTCGCTCAGTCCCAGTTGCAGGCAGCGGGAGCGCATTTCCTGCTCCAGCTTTTCCATTTTGTCGGCGGCGGACGGTTTTGCGTCCGCAGCGGCGGCGGGTTCGGTTATAAATGTCCCCCGGCCCACGCGGGAGTACAGCAGCCCGTCGCGCTCCAGCTCCTGATAGGCGCGCGCTACCGTGTTGGGATTTATATCCAACGCGGCGGCCAGCGCGCGCACCGTCAGCAGCTTCCTGCCGTCCGCCAGCGTCTTGTTATAAACAAGTTCCTTTATAGAGTCCACCAGCTGCATGTAGACCGGCCGGTCCGCCCGGTGGTCTACTTTTATCAGCCGGACCATATCTTCTGCGGTGATTGATGTGTCCATGCATTAATTGTACTAGTACATTAATACAATGTCAATACCTATTTTTCCCCCCGTCGGGGAAACGCGGTTATGGTTTGATTGCGGTTGACGCGACGGACGGCAAAATCTAGAATGGTTTCATGGTTTACGGGGGATATTAATGACAATTGCATCAGAGGAATGGACATCGGGTCCTATTTCGGATTCCAGTCGAAACTTGTCAAATCCTCGTTATATTTTCACAAATTTATTTAGGCGCTTTATTTGCATCGTTAAATGCCTTTATTATTTCTTCTGCCGAGATAGCTCTTGGTGTTACATCAAATTGCAATTTTAGCTGTTCTGTCCTTGGTTTGGAAAAATATTCTGCGTATATTGTGAGATTAATGGTTATTTCTGTCGACTCTTTTGCTCCGATAAATCCTAAGATTTTTGATCCCATGGTGCGCTGTGGTTGAATTGGCACAAAGTCATCGGATACCTCCCATTTCGCGGAAGTTTGCAGAATATCTTTTATAACAATATCTTGAGTTTTTCCGAGAATAGTCAAATCTTCGGTAGGGCTCACATTACGAATAAGTTCGTTTATGGATGCAAAATATAACACGTCTTTTGCAGCTGTAATAGAAAAATCAATGTGTATATCGCGAATCCCCATCGTGCCTATGTTTATTATTGATATCCGTAAAGGATTCAATAGAGATGTTTGAAAGAAGTTAAGAAACTGATGTCTGTAAAAGTCTTTATTAGGCGATTTCGAATACATAAGAAATCCGAACTCATTTTTTGAACCCAGCTCAGATGGCGATGCTGCATAGTCAGGGAGTGTGTTTATAACATTTGGATCAAAATACTCACCTTTAAAAATCGCGCTCTTACCTGCAATGGTTTTTGCATCGGATTCATATATCGCCACTGCCAAGTCTATGGGATTAGTTTTAGTTGAAATGCTGTTTGTTTGCGAGATAAGTTGTGCTACTTGTAAATCCAGTTGGCGTTGCAATTTGATTTTAAATTCCGAATGGGAGGCGTAACTATCTATAAGTGCTTGCTTTTCAATTTTAGCTTTAAATTCATTAAGCTTGGCGAGTTGTGTTGTTTCAATCTGTGTAGGCGATATTTGCACATCTGAAAAATAAACCATAGCAGGTTTATTTGTAGCTTTCATGCGTTCAATTTCTTCTACCGTTCCACTTATATAATCCTCTGTTTCTGTCCCAATTCTTGTCCAAAAAATGGCAATAAGCATGTCTGCCGGGTCTACCATTTGCTTATTTAATACTTTTTGCGGTTTTCCAAAAGATGGGTACGAATCACTTTCCCACCCTACCGGAAGCAAAACTATATTCCGCTCTTTTGAATTTACAGCATTCCACTCTCTAATGCATTGGGCAATAATCTCACGTTCTGCTATTATATCGCTAGGAGATGCAATTAAGATCTTAAAGACTTGAGCTTGAAAAGACATAATCTACCCTCCATCGAAATGCCTATGTTATTTCAAATATAGCGCCCTTTGCAAGTTATGTCAATTTTTGGCTCTAATTGCAACCCCACACATACTGCAATGTAGTAAAATTTAAGGATAAGAACGCCATATGCCTGCCTAAACTCTCTGGTCGCGTAGCGAAAGCTGCGATTTTGAGACTGATGCGAAGCGGCGTGAGGCGAGCACACTTCCGTGTGTAAGCCGAACGGTGAGCAGCAGCAGGCCAAAGGCGCAGATTGCAGCAGGAAACGTGGAATTTAGGCAGGCTAGATGAAAATCGATCAGCGCAGCACCAGCATTTGGTTTCTTGCGACACTGGCACTTATTGTCGGTGTGGCGGTGCTGTCCTATACCAGCGTGCGGCGCGCGGGGGCGGACATGGAGTCCGCGCTGCATTCGCAGGACGCGGTGATGCGTATAAAGGCCGCGCTCGCCTCGCTGGACGAAGCCGACAAATTGCGCAATTCCTGCCTCGGCTCGGGTAATGTATGCCGTCCCGGCAGCCGCGCTGGGGGGCCCGGCTGCGCGGCGTCATATAACGCCGCCGCGCATACCGCAAACGAGCGTATAAATCAGGCCGAAAAGCACATGGACGCCGATTCCGTAACCGTGCTGCACAAAATCGGCCCGCTGGAAGACGTGCGCGAAGGCGCGGCACCCCCCCTCCCGGAAGCAAAGCCCGTTTTTCAATACCGGCACGGCCGCCGCATAGCGGTGCGTCGCGCGCCCGCGGCGCACGTTGCGGCTTCCACCTGCGGCGACTGGCGCGGTCAGGCGGAAAAGACCGAGAATCTGCGCCATGCCCTCGCCGCCGCCGCGCTGGACGAGGGCAACCGCCAGCAAAACCGCGCCGACCGCCTTAAAAGCGCGATGCGCCAAAGCGCTTTGGCCATCGCTTTCGGCACCGTGCTGACGCTCGCGCTGCTGCTGTGGATTTTTTATCTGCTTAACCGCGAGATTGCGGAGCGCCGCATGGCGCGCCGCCAGCTTAAGGATTCGCTGGACCGGGTGGTGCTGTCAAACACCGAGCTGGAACAGTTCGCCTATGTCGCGTCGCACGATTTGCAGGAGCCCCTGCGCACCGTCACCAGCTATCTGCAGCTGCTGGCCACGCGCTATCGCGGCAGGATGGACAGTGACGCCGACGAGTTCATCGAATTCGCCGTCGACGCCGCGCGCCGCATGCAGAACATGATAAACGGGATGCTGGAATACTCGCGCATAAGCACGCGCAAGCGCCCCGCCGAGACGGTGGACTGCAACGAGCTGATGGACCATGTGAAGGCCGATTTGCAGCTCGCCATAGAGGACAGCGGCGCGCAGCTCCACTACATAAAGCTGCCGGTGATACGCGCCGACTCGCGCCAGCTTTTGCAGCTTTTTGAAAACCTGATAAACAACGCGCTTAAATTCCGGCGCAACGGGGCCGCGCCCGCCATACGCATAGCGGCGGCGTCAAAGCGCGAGGAGTGGCAGTTTTCCGTCGCGGACAACGGCATCGGCATCGCCAAGGAAAACTACGCCCGGATTTTCGAGATATTCCAGCGCCTCAACCCCCCCGACCGCTATCCCGGCAACGGCATGGGGCTTGCGGTCGCAAAAAAGATAGTCGAGCGCCACAACGGCAGGATATGGCTTGATTCCGACCTCGGGCGCGGCACGACTTTCCACTTCACAATACCGAAACACCAGGTGTAACCCAAACTATGACCGAGATAATAAAATTGCTGCTGGTTGAAGACAATCCCTCCGACGCGCGGCTGGCGCGCGAGGCGCTGGCCGGAGCGCACCACATGTCGGTGCAATTGTCCCGCGCGGACAGCGTTTCTCAGGCGCTGGAAATGGCGGTTAAGGAGCATCCGGACCTTATACTGCTGGACCTGGATTTGCCCGACAGCCGCGGCTACGACACTTTCGCCCGCGTGCACGCCGCGCTGCCGGACATCCCGGTGGTGGTGCTGACCGGCCATGACGACGAGGATTTCGCGCTGCGCATTGTGCAGCACGGCGCGCAGGATTATCTTTTCAAGCGCGAGCTGGAAGGCCACACTCTGGCCCGCGTGATGCGCCACGCGCTGGAGCGCCACAAGATGCTTCAGGAGCTGCGCGCCTTGTCGCTCTCCGACGAGCTTACCGGGCTTTACAACCGCCGGGGATTTTTCCACCTCGCGACGCGCCAGCTGCTCATCGCCAGCCGCATGAGCAAGAAAATCGCGCTCATCTACTGCGACATGGACAATTTAAAACAGATCAACGACAAGCTGGGCCACGAGGAAGGCAGCCGCGCCATTAAAGACCTCGCCGGTGTGCTGACCAACAGCGTGCGCGACTCCGACATTGTGGCCCGTCTCGGCGGCGACGAATTTGCGATACTGCTGGTGGAAAGCGACGTGGCCTTCATGGAAGCCGTCGGCAAGCGCATACAGAGCAACATAGACGCCTTCAACCTCACGCTTTCCAGACCGTACAAGCTGGCGGCGAGCCTCGGCCTCGCCGCGTGCGAGCCGGGCAAGCCCGTCGATATAGACAAGCTGCTTTCGATGGCCGACAAGCTGATGTACGCCGACAAGCGCAAAAGAAAAGGTTTGCCTTCATAAAAAACAGAGAGACGAAAAGGATAAAACAATGAAACTGCTTTTAATAAGTTCAAGCCCGCATGACGAAAAAAGCGCCACGCTGGCGCTGGCGCGCAAAATAGCCGAAGGCGCGGGCGGAGAGTGCGGGACCGTTTTCATCGGCACAAAACCCGTCATGCCCTGCCTGCATTGCGAACTTTGCCACAAGGAACCGATGCATTGCCCGATAAAGGACGAAGGCATGGCGATTGCGCGCAAAATGCTGGAGGCCGACGGGATAATACTCGCCGCCCCCAATTACGTAAACAGCGTGCCCGCGCAGCTAAAAGCGTTGATGGACCGCACTACGCATTTCATCCACTGCAAGCGGCTGCTGGGCAAATACTTCGCGGGCGCGGTGACTTCCGGCAGCAACAACGGCAACGGCCCGATACTGGAATATCTCCGCCATTACGCCAATGTCTGCGGCGCGCAGTACAGCGGCGGGGTTTATTCGCAGACCATGGCCGTGGGCGCGGCGGCGCAAAAGGCGCTGGAACTGGGACGCGAGCTGGCGGCGGATATAGCGGCGAAGACCGTTTATAAGGACCAGACGGAGTCCATAGAAAATTCGCGCGCGCAGTTCGCAAAAATCGTGTCCGCGCGGCGCGAACACTGGCCCGCCGAGTATGAGTATTTCGTCAAAAAAGGCTGGATAAAATAGGGAATCTTTCGCTGGACTACAAACAAACGCGCCCCCGCAAAGGGCGCGTTTTCTCTTTTATAAAACAACCCCGGCGTTCGCGCCTGAAGGAGGGTATGGTTCAGACGCGAAAGCCGGTCGGGACAGGGCATAAAAAGCACTTCAAAATTAACTGCAAAAATGACTTTCAGACTGCGATAATGTGCCTGCGATTGCCAACGTCCGATATCGATTGCGCGAATATTTTTGCTCCCCGAATAACCCGTCTGCCTACACCTAAAGTATATGTCCCGGATGGAAAAGCCGCAAGCGGGAGGGAACCGTAAGTTTCCTCCCTACATTATTTCCAGACTTCGTCTGGAAATAATGCAGTTCCATAATATCGCGGCCAAAGCTTTGGCCGCTAGCCATCTCTTTCCCCGTCTGGAAATACTGTGGTTCGATAATATCGCGGCTGAAGTTTCAGCCGCTTGCCATATGCTGTTCCACTGGATGGCAGTATGTGTCCCTATATCGCGGACGGGCAAGCGTATGCCCGGTTGCTGTCTTAACCTTGATCAATTCTTTTCTTGCCACCCGCGAAAAGCGGGGAACAAAAAAGCGTGCCGGGCACGCCAGGGTTTTTGTCCGGGAATATTCCAACGGCAAATTTTACTCCAGCGGCAGCGCGAACGTGAACGCGCTGCCGCCGCCGTGGCTGCTTTTAACCCATATCGCGCCCTTGTGCAGTTCCACGAAGCGTTTGACCAGCACGAGTCCCAGCCCTGTGCCCTCGTACGCCCTGTTATCGGAGGATTCCACCTGCGAGAACGGTTTAAAGAGCTTGCACATGTCGCATTCCCGTATCCCGATGCCGCTGTCTTCCACGCTGACGGAGAGATAGCGTCTCGCCGACGGATTCAGTTCCGCAGGCACGGCGGCGCCCCCGCAGCGCGCAAGGCCGTTCTGTTCCACGACGGAAGATACCACTCCGACCCTGCCGCCCCTGGGTGTGAATTTGAGCGCGTTGGACAGCAGGTTGATCATTATCTGGCGCAGCTTGCGCTCGTCGGCGGTTATCGTCTCCGGCACGGAGGGCGCTATCTCGGTGGTCAGCGTTATCCCGGTCGCGCGTGCGTTATCCTCGAACATCGCGGCGGTGTTTTTTAACACATCGCGCACGTTGCAGTTGCACGGCGTGAAATCAATTTTTCCGGCTTCCACTTTCGAAAGGTCAAGGATGTCGTTTATCAGCACCAGCAGATGCTTGCCGCTGGAGGAGATGTTGCCCACATACTCGCGCTGCTTGTCGCTAAGCGGACCCAGCATGCCGCGCTCGAGCATATCGGCCGAGACGAGGCTTATGTTGAGCGGGGTGCGCAGCTCGTGGCTCATGTTGGCCAGAAAGGCGGATTTCGCGCGGTTTGCGGCCTCCGCCTCGTGCTGCGCGGCCAGCGCGCTGGCGGTGCGTTCGGAAACCTTGCGCTCCAGCGACTCTATCAGTCCTATCTTTTGCATCGCCGCCGCCACCTGGCTGGCGAAGATGTTGTAGAGGTTTAGATTGTCCGGCGAGAAATGCCCCGGCGTCCTGCTGTAAAGCACCAGCGCCGCACCGTAGCCCGCCAGCGGCGCGGCCATGCGCGAGCGGTAGCCCGCAACGGCATGCGCGGAGTCAGGGGCGGCCATTTCGTTTTCAAAGCGCGGAGTATTGTCCTCCAGCGCCCCGGCGATGAACGGGTCGTCCGCCAGCTCCTGCGCGCGCGTATCGCCGGTGGCGGCCAGCAGCCGCACGCCGCAGCCGTCCGGCGCTTTGGCGGCCAGCAGGCACATGTCCAGCCCGGCCAGCGTCAGCGCCCGCGCGCAGACGCGGCGGTAAAGCTCTGCCATGTCCGCCGCCTTGCTTATGGAACTGGTGGCCAGATGCAGTTTTAAAAGCTCGTCGGCGAAATTGCGCAGCAGCTTTTCCTGACGGCGCAGCTCTGCCTCCTTGGCCTTTTCGGCGTCCGTGGCCCTGGTGAGCAGTTCGCTCATGCTGTTTAGCCCCTGCGCCAGCGCGCCTATCTCGTCCCCGCATTCCAGCGGGACTATTACGCCGCGCTCCCCCCGCCCTATGCTGGACAGCGCCCCCAGCAGCGGATCCAGCCTGCGCACCAGCCGCGCGGCGAAAATCCAAGAGAAAAACACCGCCGCGCCGAGCAGCAGCAGCGTGGCCCCGCAAATCCACAGCGTCATTTCCTTGAGGCGTTTTTCCAGCCTCGCGGCTGAAAGAACAAGGCGTACGCTGCCGGTGGGGCCGTCGCCCTGGGCGCTTAACCCTATCATTTCCCGGGACGGTTCCACCGGGCTTGAAAAACGCAGGGTTGCTGTGCTGCCGGGGCCCGGGACCGCGGTAGCGCGCTCCGCGCTTGCCAATACGCGTCCGGAGCGGTTTAACACGGCGGCGTAAACAACGTCCTCCTGCGTGACCGCCTTGGATACGAGGGAGTCCAGATCGCGCAGCACATTGTTTGTAGCCACGCCCTCGCTGGAGGTTTTGGCCAGCGCGTCGGCCAGCGCATGGCCTTTTTCGGAGAGCGCCTCGTTTAAGAACTGGCGCGTGATGTATATCACGCCCGCGCCGAGCGGCGCCAGCGCTCCGGCAAGTATCAGGCTCAGGCTCAGCGCCAGTTTTGTCTTTAGCGATATCCCCCCCGGCATGCTCATAACCCTCTCCCGCCCGCCATGAAAGGCGCCACCTTGCGGAGCAATTCTTCTTTCCACGGTCCGTGCGGCGACTGGTAGGCGCGGCGGAAACAGTTGCGTATGTCTCCGTCTGCGGTGAATTTGACGTAGAGCACCCGCTTTGATATGGCGAAGTGGTAGTCCAGATAGGCGAGCTGCACCTGCGCGCGCAGGGTGTCCTCGTCGGAGGACGGCGCGGAGAGGCGGGCCTTCATGTCGTCATAGGCGAGCCGGACCAGCACGCCTTCCACCGCCTCGGCGGAGCCCGCCTTTACTCCGGCCTCGTAATCCGCTCGCGGGTCGCCGCCGTGCGCGCGGGCGAAACCGTCGAACTCCGGCGACAGGTATGCTTCCAGCTCCCCTAGGCGTTTGAAATCCCCGTTTTCCAGCGCGTGCGTGGCGGCCTCGATTATCTTCTGGAAGGGCAGTCCGGGCGGCGCGTCCACCGCCACCGAGGAGGTCGCGAAAAAAGCCAGCAGCGCGCCTATCGCGGCGGTCCTGCACGCCAGTCTTATGATTGCATCGTTCCCGTCCGGTGTTTCATAATGCATAACGCCTCCGGACGGTTAGAAATCCAGCACCAGCGACATCATTGCCCCGTCGCCGGCCTGCTGGGCCTGCCCGAACTGGCGCAGCATCTCGTATTCGCCCTTGACGAGCAGATGCGAGGCGGGCGAATAATCAAGCCCGACGGTGACGCGGTTCGTGCCGGACTCGGTGGCGCTGGTCTTTAATGTGTCGAAACGCACCACCGGCCGCAGGAATTTGATGCTGTCGCGGTCGCGTATCAGGTCGTAGGCCGCCTGCGCGTACCAGCCGTGCATCTGCGCGTAATATATTTGCGTTTCTCCTCCCGGAATGGGCGACGCATCTATTTCGTCGTCGCCGGTACGGTTCATGTACTCGGCCCGGACGTCCAGCCTGCCCGTTGTCCAGCGCGCGTCAAGCTCGGATATGTTTATGCTGTTCTGCTGTGAATTGTCGCATTTGCCGGAGGCATAGGCCGCGCCGAGCGTGAGGCCGTCCAGCGGGAGGAAATTCACGCGCCCGATAACGGTTTTTGCGGCGTAGCTGTCGCGGTCGTCCTGCCCTATGGCGGGCAGGCCGAACTGGCCCGCGCTGGTGTCGGCCAGCGTATGCGGTCCGTTGACCACGGCCACATCGTATTGCAGCCATTTAATCGAGCGCGACGGCGAACCGAACGCCTCCACCCCGGTATCGGACCAGTCGGCAAGGCCGACGCTGGCCATAAGCGGCTGGCTTACCAGCAGGCTGACCGGCGCCAGGTCGTGGTTACGCTGATAGCTCAGCGGCGAATAAAAACGCCCAATGCGCAACGTTGCCCACGGCGCGGCGGTCCAGTCGCCGAACGCGCGGTCGAGCTGTATGTCCTGCGTGCCGTGCTGGTAGGCGACTTCGGCGAAGATGGTCACTTTTTTGACCGGTTCCACCTTGGCCGAGAAAAACCAGTTGTTGAGGTCGAAGGAGGAATTCGGCGTCGTCGCCTGTTTCTGAAAACTGTAGCCTTCTACGTTGAGAAATCCGTGGAATTCCACGAAGATGTTCTCCGAGCCGAAGAGAAGCCCCTTTACCGGCGCCTCCACCGTGGCGTCCGTGCCGGGAGCGGCAAGATCTTCCGAGGCGAACGCCGGAGCGCAAGCGGACAACATTAGCGCGGCAAAATACCACGTCGATAATATTCTCATAACAAGTTTCTCCTTTCTTCAATTCCGGTGATTCTCATAATTGGTTTAACGGCCCCCGCAACCACGTGGTGTTCACCCGGAGTATATACCGGAAACCGAAAGTTTACAATCGGGGCGGAGCCGTAATATAACTCCCTACAGTGTTTCCAGACGAAGTCTGGAAACACTGTAGTTCCTTGTATATCGCGGCCAAAGTTTTGGCCGCTTGCTGTACCTGTTTTGTTTGGAAACACTGTAGTTCCTTTATATCGCGGCCGACCGAAAATATGTCCGGTTGTTTTTATTCGAAAATAAAGCATTATGAGCGAATATTTAGGGTAAAGCGGTTATTGGCGGGGTTTTCGGGTTTTGTTAGACTCTATAAGGTTTGGCGGCGATTTCGACACTTCCAGTATTATTTTCCAGACCAATCGGGGTAACGCGCGTTTTTGCAATATTCCCATACAAAGCCTATAACCGGGTGCGCTTGCCGTGTGTCGTCCCGAAACCCAAGGAAAGGAGCGCTTATAAATGCGCATGAATAAAAGAGTAACGCTGGCCGCCGGGCTGGCGCTGGCCCTTTGTCCCGCCGCGCGCGCGGCGGACGTAAACGACACAAAGGACCTCGCCAACTACTCGCTGCAGGACCTGCTCAACATGCAGGTTTCGGTGGCGTCGGTCAAAAAGACCACCGTCAAGGAATCTCCGGGCATCATCACCGTGATAACCCGCGACGATATAGAAAAATCCGGCGCGCGCAATCTTTTCGACGTGCTGCTCACCGTGCCGGGCTTTGATTTCGGCATGGACACGCAGGGCAATATCGGCCTTATCGTCAGGGGCGAATGGGCCAACGAAGGCAAGGTGCTGGTGCTGGTGGACGGCCAGCCGATGAACGAGCTGCATTATTACACCGTGCAGTACGCGCGGTTCGACGTAAACCAGATAGAAAGGATAGAAATCATACGCGGCCCCGGTTCCGCCATGTACGGCGGCAACGCCGAAATGGCCGTGATAAGCATCACCACCAGGACCGCCAAGGCGCTTAACAACGGCGGCGATGTCTACGGTTCCTACGGCCAGATGACAAGCGGCTTCGGCGAAAAGCGCATGGGCGCGGCCTACGGCGCAAACGGTCAGGACTGGGCAATCACCGGACAGGCCTCCGTGGCGCAGACGCAGATAAGCGACCGCGATTACACCGACGTCAACGGCAGCGCCTATAACATGAACGGCCAGTCCGACCGCGACGATACCAATGTCAACATCGGCTTCGCCAAAAAAGGCCTTTCGCTGCGCTTCATCGGCGACGATTATCATACCACGCAGCGCGACAATTATGTGGGCATACTGACGCAGGCCGTGCAGACCGACTGGCCCTCCTACCGCGCGGAAGCGAAGTATGAGTGGCAGGTGTCAGACAGCCTCAAGCTGGTCCCCAGGATCAACTACGAAAACGATACCCCCTGGCAGGAAATCTCCTCCGCCGATCCCACGCAGGATTCGCACAAGAACGACCAGCGCACTCTGGGCAACCTGACCGCCTATTACGACATGGACGAAAAAACCAACTTCATGGGCGGCGCGGAATATTACCATGACAGCGTCCATACGCAGTCCGACGACGAGACCGGCACCGACGCCAACGGCAACCCCGCGCCCGCTCCGGACGGCTCCATGGACACGCACTCGCTGTTCCTGCAGGGCACGCGCTCCATGGATATCTTCAACATCACGGCCGGCGCGCGCTACGAGGACAGCTCGGCCTTCGGCGACGCCTTCGTGCCGCGTTTTGCGCTGACCAAGGCTTTCGATCCGTTCAGCGTAAAGCTGATGTACAGCAAGTCCTACCGCGCTCCGTCGCTTCAGGACATCCGCCTGAGCGGAACCGGCAGCCTGCTGCCGGAAAAAACCACAACCAGCGAAGTGGAGTTCGGCTACCAGATCAACAAGACGATGGACCTTACCGCCAACGCGTTCATAATGGATGTGGACGACATGATACTGTACTACCAGTACGGCCCGCTGGCCAGCGAGGACGCCTACATGAACTGCCCGCACACCGGCACCAGAGGCGTGGAAATGAGTTGGCAGATGCGCACTGAACCCATGACGCTGCGCGCCAGTTATTCCTACTATGCCGCGCACAACAACCTTGTGGGCGATTATACCGTGCCGCAGGACAGCGGTTCGCTTATCGGCGCCGCGCGCAACAAGGTCAACGGTTCGGCCACGTTCAACCTGCCCAATGACTGGAGCGTCAGCCCTTCCGTGGTCTGGCTCAACGACCGCAACGGCTACGACGAAAACGATAATGTGGTCAAGCGCCCGGATGCGATTCTTGCCAATCTGTATGTCATGCGCAAGAACGTGTTCATGAAGGGGCTTTCGATGGGCATCGGCGGTTATAACCTGTTCAACGACGGCTATAACTATATACAGACGTACAATGGCTACCATGCCGATCTGCCGTCGTCATCGCGCGAATTCGTGTTTAAAACGTCCTACCAGTTCTAGCACGGGATAGCTGAAGTTCTAAAAACGCCCCGGTTAACACCGGGGCGTTTTGCTTGCCAGTTCATTTATCACGCTCGGCTGCCGGTAACAGCGCAGCCTCGCTATCCCTTATATCGCGGCGTACGGTTGCCGCCGCTTTCCGTAACCTTTACCGACTGCCGATCTGCCGTCGTCATCCAGAGAATTCGTGTTTAAAACGTCCTACCAGTTCTAGCACGGGATAGCTGAAGTTCTAAAAATGCCCCGGTTAACACCGGGGCGTTTTGTTTGCCGGATTGTCTTTAGTTTGTGCGTTTGTCCTGCAGAAAATCGCTTCCGCCTATATAGAGGTCGTCTTTGAAGAAATCTTTTATATGTGCGATATGAATGGAGCCATAATCGGCAAATTGCCATGGGCCGTAGATGATTTCTGCGGGTATGAGCATATCATCATTTTGCGGGTATTTACGAGTTATGCAGGTGGCGATGAATTGCAGGGCAAAACTTTCCGTGCCCATGTGTTTTACCGGTTCGCTTACAAGCCATTCATACGGGAGATTTTGGGGGGCGTAATATAATATTGCCGACGGATGATAAGGTATCGGATGTCCTGCCTTGCGGTTCCCCGCATAGCAGTTTTCTTTTCGCAACGGCACAAGATCTTTCACATCGTAGACTTTATACCCACCATTCGTGGCGCGCAGCAAAAGTATCCGGTTGGCATTATTGTCGTGGCCGGAAACGACAATGTCTTCTTTGCCGTCGCCGGTGAAGTCGCCTTTGATTATATAAGGCAGCGATTTGGCCGAATACTGATACCCGGCCAGTTTGTCGGCGGGATAATCTGCCGGAGTCCAGAATTTAAAGCCGGGGACATACGAGTACAATGCCTTTTCCATTTCCGGCGACAGGGAAAGCGAGCGTTCGTATTCAGCCTTGAAAGGCGCGTTTTTTATGGCGGTTCGGGCTTCGTCCGGATATATCCGCGCGAATTTTTCACCATAACGGTACAATGTCCCGGCATCGGTTTTCATCGACATCGCATAGTAGTCGTCCGAGAGACGAAATATGCTGTCATTTGCCAGCTTCGTTTCGGGCCCGTCGCCATCCTTTAAAATGGTGCCTTTTTTTAGCAGATAAAGCACATCGGGTTTTGCCGGATGCTCGTCACGGACTGCCATATATAACGGTTCGACAACAAAACCGGAGGCATCCGGCAGCAATGCCAGCACCCATTTGTTTTTTTCGTCATGCCCGGCGATAACTGTAATATCCCCGCTGCCTGTTAAATTCCCCCTCACCTCATACGGGAGCTGTTGCGGGCCGAATTCGTAATATTTTACTTCCGGCGGATAGTCCGCTATTTGCCAAAGCCGGAAATCCGGGCTGAATTTTTCAAGCGCCAGCAACTGCGCTTCATTGAGCCGCAGATTTTGCAGATATTCGGGTTTCAGCTCGTGAACCGCTCTTTGCTGCGCCACCCCGGCATGGGTGGGATTCGGCTGCGGTTTTACTTCCGCAAACGCATGGTCGGCAACAAAAAATATGGAAGTTATAAAGGCTAAAAAAATTTTCATGCCAGTATCAGTCCATTATATGATTTGAGCCGCTTTGTGCCAATAAATTGATAAAAAAAGGCGGCCCGTTTGGGCCGCCTTTAAAGGGTTTTGCATTTTTACATTATCATGTAATCCGAATCCTGCGCCGGGGCGGTTTTATACTCGCGCTTTTTGGGCTGAGGTTGTTGGTCGGACTGGTCGTCGTTTTGATGCTCCACCCGCTCGGCCGCGTTGCCCGGGTTGCCAAAGTTTATCCCCAGCGTTATGCGCTGCACGTTGCCGAGATCGCCCCACGGCGAGAACGCGTAATCCAGCTTCCATGCCCCAAGCTCAAAGCCTACGCCCGCCGCAAAGCCGCTGCCGGTGTTGTCCGATCTACCGCCCTGATACCCGCCGCGCAGATAAAACACGTCCCCCACGCCG
>Ga0326728_10011842_pt1 | contig 19706 bp, 20 predicted proteins | sample MB3enrmetagenome_FD_207602 | JGI IMG/M metagenome (GOLD analysis project Ga0326728, IMG submission 207602) | Lab enriched peat soil microbial communities from McLean, Ithaca, NY, United States - MB31MN | ecosystem: Environmental > Terrestrial > Soil > Wetlands > Peat | place: USA: New York... | reverse complement strand
GCGCCCCAAAATACGCAAAGTCAGGTAACTGTTAGTTCAATGAGTTTAGGGTAGGATCATCCTAGCAGAGTATGAGCACTGCTGCAGGAGTGTCTCTGCAAGTCACCTGAGTAGTAAGCGAATCATGATTATGCTCAGTTAATGTTTGAAAGCCTTTGTAACATGATTACCATACCTACATGAACACGGTTTCAACTGGAACACCTGGCGTGGGATTTCAGCACCAGTTTCCGGTACATATTAACCGGTTCAAATTTGCTCGCCCGCACCAGCATACCCACACACACGAAAATCAAAAGTTAGATCCTCGAATCGACTGATCGTTTTAATCATTGTTCTCTCGGCGGACGCAACTGTGATGATACACACATTAAGATGTCTAGGCTCTAAAGCCCAGCTTTCGCTTTCACTGCCGTCCATCTTTCTTGATCGAGTGACTTTTCTGCAAGCTGAGACATATGTTCTAGAACCGGAGCCGGTGCTCCCATTTTCAGCCCGATGAACATGTCGGTTAATTCGTTAATGTTGAGCGAAGGGAAAACCCACTTCATCCATTCAGCAAAAACTTTCGGGGGAATAATTCTGTCAACATTTGTGCGTATAGCAACGATCTGTTCATCGGTATAATGCTTCCAGATAGCAGGAATCAGCGTGGCTTCCTCGCCGTTCAGGTGGGTAAGGTAGAATGCGAAAAGGTCGTTGGCGATGCGATTCAGTTTATCGCCCATCTCTATCCTTTCCTTCCGGCCCCGAAGCATCTTTAACTCATTCGCGACCTTCCACACTTCCGCTATCTTTCTCACAACCTCCCTATGTTCCGCCAACAACGTATCAATCAGCTCAGGCTCGTAAGTCCGAAGGTCTGGAAAGACATAGTCATCCTCGTGGACATGGTGCTCATGCAACAAGCAGACAATGCATGTGGAACTGGCAGAAGAAAGGTCCTGGTTCAGCTTAGCAATCATGCTTTCGGTTGCATGTTCGTCCGTGAAGTCTAAGGTTTGAAGTTCTCTCCCTAGTTCGTAAATCATTGACCGAATGCCTTTGTGAATCGGTGTAAGAATGTCTATCCGAGTCAAATAACATCTTGACAGTCTTTTCAATCGTCACCAATATTATCATTTGTACGCGACAGATTCATCATACATCTATGCTGGTGAACTGAACGAAAACGGTTCGATTGCCACGTCGTAATTTGAACGTCGTTCCGTCGTTGTGTGTGTGCGCACCAGCATACCCACACACACGAAAATGAACGGCGGACGAACGACGGTTCAAATTCTCATACATGGATTACCGTAAGAACAGAGCGTTCCAGAAAAGGTCAATACGCATCTATCATCTCATGACCATGAAAACCGAGAAAGAGTTAGCAATAATTGCATAGACAACCAAGAATCTAATACAGTTAAACCATCTTGGTTTTTCAAAGAATATTATCCTAATAAGAGGATGCCGTTGAAGGTAAAGAGGCTACGCCTCCATAGGCTATTCCTCCAAATCAAGTGAAGCAAACAAGGCGGCACGATGAATTTTGCATTTCAGATCTATCATCTTCTTATCTATTCTAGTGCTCAGCTTTTTCATTCCAGTCGCTACGGTTACGGTTCATGGTGGTTCTGATTTTGTTACTGTTACTCTTTATTCCGTTGATCTCCAATTCAAGGGTCAGGATCCGGTTCTCCAAACGGATCTGCATGATTCGATCTTCAATAGCTACCAGGGAACGAGCAGCAACACCACTTACAGCTTCACAGTACCCGTGAACACTCAAGTTACTTTCAGCTGCTTGTCAACCAGATGCGTGCCAAAGCGAGGACGGGGTTTCGCGAATTGGTGGGATGACTACGGACTCGAGCAGTATAACAGTGAAAATATGACTATTAACGTTGGAACCACGAATCATACGATCGTGGCGTACTTCGCGATATTTTACTATGCTAATGTGAACGAGGGAGCAAAAATAGTTGGAGATTCCAACAGCGTTACCGTCTCCTTAACTCAGCCTATAACAACTCAATTCAATTCAACAACTCATCAAAACGAATACTGGGCTTACCAGTATAATTTCTTCTGGAGTAATGGTACCACCGGAAAATATCAATTCATGTCGCAGACAACGATCGGCACCCTGTTTCCTCCCCATCCCTCAAGCGAGTGCCTAATCGCGACAGGGTATGGTCCAAGTAAAGAGCAAATTAAACACTTTATTGACTGCTCCGAACTTACGCAGGCAGGCGACTCCTGGCGAATTGTGACCGCTTGGAATTCGCAGAACTCGCTTTCGACACTTTCGGTTTACGTCAATGGAAATCTCATATATTCCATCCCTATGGCGACGATTTGTAACGGCATATCTAATTGCTTAGTCTCCAAGGCCTACGGTGCTTACTTCCAGAGTGTATTCGTGGGGCCGTGTAGTACGTGTGGTAAGAACCCGCCTTCAAGGAGCGTTACGTTTACGTCATTATCTGGTTCTATGAGTTATTCGGGTGTATCACCAATGACTCATTACCCGGCGTGCACAAGTGAGTTTTCCAATGCGATGTACGCTGCCTTCGCAGGTAGTGGGAACACCTTTTCGCAATATTTCACGTATACCTCTGTCACCTCGGACCATTGTTAGCAACCTAGCGCAACAATCGGAGCTCAGCATATCGGCAGTTGAGCGCTGTGGGGAGGGGGGGTGCGCACCATCAGACCCGTACTACAACGTCCAACCACCAAGACAATGTGTTCTGGGAGTTTATGGGAAGAAGTAAGGTAGCGACTGAGATGGCGCTGGGAGTTCCCCTTCCTTCCTTGGCTTGGGTCGTGTTTTTTCGATTAATCTTACGATTCGAATTATGTGATGTTCAGAAAGCACGCGATACTCTTCTTCAAGTCCCATATGACGGAGCGCATGTTTTACTTGTAGCTTCGCATCTTTGGGACTCAAACGCCCGGTTTGGTCAAGAAAGAGCTTGCCGCCTTTTGCCGTTACGTCCGTTTTCAGTCTCTGTCTTAGCAAGTCTGCGAGTTCTTTCTCGAGTTTCTTGAGGTCACCGACTTCGATTTCTATCAAAACCTATCCTCCTTCTGATGTATCCAGAACTTTGATACGCGTTGGCATTTTCTGAGATCAGCTGTGAGATGCATCATAGTTCTGTTAACGGGAAATTTACGTGCTGTAGGTATGCTCTAGCTAATTCTGCGGGGTATTCGATTTCTTTGCTTTTCAAGAGTTGTATCTCAAGCCTGTGCAAAGCTAAATGGAAGACCTGTTCGACATCCCAACCTTCACTGGAACTGAAGCAGGAGGTTTTAGGGGATCTCAACTGAAGACGACAATGAATTAGTTGTTTTCCTTTATGGTTTGCGCCATGAGTTTTGAGGTAGACGAAGAGAATGCCTGATTTCAGTGCGTCCCCGAATTTTCGTGCGAACGAATCGAAATCGTTCCTTAGAAACTCTTTTTGCATGCCATCTATTTCCACGTCTCTTGCGGAAAATTGCACCGTTAGCTCTGGTTCTGCGGTTTCTAGTTGCGCTATCGGTTCGAGAAGATCTCTCTTTGTCACGATGCCTTGGACTCTTCCCTTTCTGACAACAACTAATGAGGAAATGTTGGTTTCACGCATCTTCTTTTCAGCAATCTTTAATCGGGTATCTGGTGAGGTCGTGATGACAGGTCTCATCATCAACGTCCTTACGGGGATACTAAGAACGTTGATTTTCTTGGCGCCTGTCTGTGGTTCGTGTTCCGTCATTTCGTATAGGTGCTTGATGATGTCGTGTGTGCTTATGATTCCTACAAGTCTTCCGTTACTGAGTACTGGTGCATGAGATACCCCGTGTTCTCTGAATAGATGGAATACCCCTCCTAGAGGTTCGTCTTTCTCAACTGTGAAGGGTTTTCGTGTCATTACCGCTTCGACGTTGATTTTACCCCAATTCTCCAGAACTGCGCCGTGGATTACATCCTCGTCAATAACGCATCCTACGAGTTCCTCTTCATGGAACACTGGGAGTAGCATAACTCCGCTTTCTATCATAAGTCGAGCTACATTGCTGAGAGAATCTTCCAAGGTAACTCTTGGTGCTGATCGCATAAGCGCCTTCACTTTAGTCGTAGATGGGTCCAGCATTGACGTGATTATCCATCGTCGCGCCAATACCGCCTTGTACTTATCCTGATTGTCTAAGACGACTAAGACTCGCCGCTTATCTTTTTCAAGCAGTGAGAGACAATGGGAGAGCGTATCGTCTTCATGGACACCGACGAAACTCTGTGAATAGACGTCTTGGACGGTATGTGAAATCATAGTCTACTCACTCTTTCCGATCTGCGATCGTCACCTCGTCTCGTAATATCGGGTGAATTACTCTGTTTTTCTCATTGTAGCATTGATCGCAGAACAAGTGGAGGGTCTGATCGTTGTAGAACTTATTCCTGACCGGGCCAGGTCTGAGAAGCTGATTCTTCGGTGCGATGACGCGGTTACATCTGCAGCAGTGGTTGTTGAACGAATTTGGACAAGTGGGGCACTTCAAGCTCGAACATCGCTAGAGAAATTTCTAGCTTACCAGACTTGTAATCTCTCTGACCAGTTCGTTCTCGACGTGTCGCGTCCAGAGCATTTCAGGAACATCTACAGCAAGGAACAGGGCTGACAGTAATACTGTTTCCACGGCAGCTACTGCTAAGTTCTGCATCAGTTTTCCAATGCCGATGTGTATTGAGAAGTCATTTGGTTGCCCTGCAACCATTATCGTGAACGCTCGATCCGCGGTAATGATATCACGCAGGATACCGCTCTTCTGCGCTTGAATAATGAACCCCATAGTATTCACGGTTGATTGCACCTTGTACCCATCACTCTGCAACTTACTTGCTATGTCTCCAGATAATTTCTTCAGATCCTTGTTCTTGCCTTGAAACCTCATTATTTTCTCAGATACCATACAATTCACCTAGCAAGAATAGACGTTAAGGTATATATTAACGTTAATATTTATCACATTGATATCATTGTCTTAGTCCTGGATGAGAATGTAGTATGAAGAGGACACTAGAAATCATTGTTGACCCTGAAAGAGCGAAAGTGTTAGTGGATCCAATGCGACGCGAGATCGTAAGGTTACTCGCGGAGGGTGAAAAAACGCAAACCGAACTTGCAAAACTATTGGGTCTCTCTGATCCATCGGTTGGACACCACCTTAATCTTCTGAGAGAACGAGGCTTAGTGAGAATCGTGAGAAAGGAGGCTGAAGAACACGGAATACTGCAAAAATTCTACGAATCAACCGCCTATCTATTCCTCATAGACAGCAGAAAAATGCCTATGGAAGTGGAACGATACTTCATGCCCATAGCTCTAGAAAGAACTCGAGGCATCATAGCATTGCTTAGCGTACTATCCGACACACCAATCATCCTTGGAACAGATCAACTCGAAACCTTCGCAAGACTCGTTGCATCAACAATAATTGATGTAGCAAAGAAATTCACCAAACCGTGGATCGGAACAAGAGAAGAACTGATAGCGAAGATCTACCGAAACGTCTTGGACCAACTCATAAGTAAACCCGATCAACTCCCTGAAGCTGTGAAAACATATTTTGTAAAAATAGGCCGACCACGATGAAAATACTCGTTCGGCAGGACGGCGCAGACGTAACAGATCAAAACTGCCGAACAAGTTTATGCAATGTTACACTACTTGATCCCTAGTTCTCTACTTCTCTACTTCAGAGATGGAGCGTGGGATTAAGATGTTGATTAGTAGTATGATTCTGGCATCATTCTGGTGGAATCTTTTAAGCAATTTCTGATGTGTACTCATGTTAGGGATTGTTGATGTTGGTCGTGAAACTGATTGCACACGGAACGGAGTGTGCAGAATGTAATACTGTCCGTAAATTTCTCTCTGATCACACCATACCATATGAGGAAGCGGACGTCAACACCAATCCTAAGGCGTTACAGGAACTAGTAGACCGCACCGGTTCAGCGACTCATGTTCCCGTCGTAATAGTTGGAGAAGACACATTCATTGACTTCAACGACGACATCGCAGCAAGAATACTCGAATTAGTCCGATAACACTGAAAGTAAAGATTAGTTTTGTGACGATTACTGACAAACCGGTCGGATTCTCCTAATCTTTTAAGTGAATACCTCCCGCTCCGAATTTTTGATAAGATCTAAGTTTCCGAGTCGATAAATACTGCAACTACTTCGAGATAGCTGAATCGCGTACGTCGATAGCCTTTCTCTTGCTTTCTGGAAGACTATCGTAGATCTTGTCAACTGCCCGTGGCTGAGTGATCATCGCTTCTACGATCAGATTAACCAACGCAAACAATTGCGAAGCGATCGCAGGATTATCGTTAAGATCAATCTGTCCGGGATGGACAGCTTCGTTTCCGATCACTCTTACCACATCCAGAGCCTTTTGAATCTTAGGGGACAGGCCTTTGCTGACCAGATTGGCGATGTCAGCGTTGAGATCGACACCACTCTGCCCGAGATACTTGCATAACTTCTGTACAACTAATCTAAGAAGCGCAGCGGCTCCCCTTGGAGAAGGTCCGCAAATAGATCGCGCTTCATTATAGTCTGTTTTGAGAGGTTCCGGTAGGTCAGGGTTGGGCAGTGGAGCAGACCCGGTTGACGGAATGATCATTTTCGTATCATACCAAACAGAGAACTTACCGCAGTGATTGCAGTAAGCGAAATCTACGAGGTGTGTATCCTCAAAGCCTCCGGTATGACGAATAGCGTCGTACCACGTTTGCTGAGAGAAGGCTCCACAGAACGGGCAATTGAATGCGGTCGTTTTGAAGCTAGGCTGTGTGTAAGGCAGACTCATGATCGTTCAACCATCATGATGTCGAAGACTCTAGAAATCTAGACTTGTAATGTTTTCTCGACTAATCAGGTTTGCCTTGCTCCGCATTTTGTTCCTTCAATCGCTCAATGTAACTCTTCTCTGGGTTCTCAGCGATTACGATAGGTACTCTGTCGTCGGTTCTGTCAATTTCGTAGATGTGTAACTCTGGGAATGTGAATCGCTCAAAGAATCTGAAATTGGTCCAGACTACGTTTAAAGTGATACTGGGCCAGAGCACTTCTTCATTTCGCTTCTAGTTTCATGAGTTGTTCTTCTAATTTCAGGAGTCGTTTGTGTTGTCCGAACAGCATGGACATGATTAAGGGTACTTCTTTGACGACTGAGGTCATTGTGCTGGCGTGTGAAGCGTAGAGTTTGCATTGACGCATCAGATCATCAAAAATCGCCTTATCCTCTGATCTTAGCATTTCACGAAAACCACGCAGCCGCTTAGTTTCATCTGCCGCGATCATTCGCCAGGACGGAATCGTACGACCCATAACAATCAACACAGATCACCTGCGAGAATTGGAATTGAAGCAAACAGAGAACTAACAGGACTGGTGAGGTAAGCGAAAGTGCGTGGATTAGGCCTCGGATCTAGGATCCGGTTGAATGAGTCTGCATTCACCCCCACCAATTTCCTTCCTCTCTTCACTGGAAAAAATTGACCAGTAAAAGGCTACGTCACATTCTCGCTGATAACCAGGGGTGTCAACCGTTATATGAACGTCGACGAATTGAAACTTGAGGTATTTTTTTGCCTACATCTACTCGACGAGTGCTATCTTTGGAGGACCGCGTAGCTGCGGGAAAGGCATTACGTGATGCGACTCCGTTGGATAGTCACGCCGGATGGACGCCTCATAAGGATCGCCAAGATCCCATTAAGATTCTAGTCGAGCAGAATAAGACGCGGCTGCCTGCGCTGGTGCCGATTCGTTTCGGAAGGATGATGCAGTCTCCGTTCACTTTCTTCCGTGGCGCCGCTGCAGTCATGGCTGCGGATTTAGCGCACACCTCGGCTAGTGGTATTCGTGTTCAGTGTTGCGGTGATTGTCATGTGCTCAATTTCGGAGGCTTCGCTACGCCCGAACGGCAGACATCGTTTGACATGAACGATTTTGATGAAACACTACCCGCACCATGGGAATGGGATTTGAAACGTCTCGCAACAAGCTTCGTGTTGGCTGCGAGAAGCAACAGGCTGCGCGGGAAAGATACTCGAGCGATGGTTCGAGAGTTGGTTAGCACCTATCGCATGCAGATGGCTGAGTTCGCTCGAATGACGGAGCTGGACGTATGGTACTCTAAATTTGACGTCGAGAATATGATTGCAGAACTGAAGGATCGCAAATGGGCCGAGCGGATGCAGGCAAGAATCAGGAAAGCGCAGAAAGAATCTGCCGAACACATCCAACCAGTTATGGCCACACAAAAGGGCGGGAAGATGAGGATTAAAGATCAACCACCCCTAATCTTTCACATACGGAATTATGCTGACAAGAAGGATGTGAATGCGACTACACAGGCTTTCAGTACATACCGCGAGTCGTTAGCGGAGGACCGTCGAAATCTTCTTGACCGTTTTCAATTTGTTGATCTGGCTTTCAAAGCCGTTGGGATCGGGAGCGTTGGTACCATGTGTGGTGTCGCGCTCTTCATGGCATCCCCGAACGACGCTCTCTTTTTGCAGATAAAGCAAGCTAACGCATCGGTACTCGAACCCTACGCGGGAAAGAGCCAGTACGATCACCACGGACAACGAGTAGTGATGGGTCAACGGTTGATGCAGGCTGCCAGCGACATTTTCCTTGGTTGGGGAACAATGAAAATCAGGAATCTCCACTGTTATGTCCGTCAGCTCCGCGATTGGAAAATTAAACCCCTAGTCGAAACGTTTGACGAAGATCAGTTCCTCCGTTACGCGGAGATCACTGGTTGGATACTTGCACGAGCTCATGCACGTTCAGGAAAAGCTCCAGAGATCCGAGGCTATCTAGGTAAGAAGGATGTTTTCGACGGCGCAATGGTAAAGTTTGCAACGGATTACGCCGATCAAACTGAACGTGATCACGATGCACTTGTGAAAGCGATTCGGTCGGGCAGAATTAAAGCAACCACCGAGTAGCAGTGATTATAGACGGTTGCAGATAATCATAGACAAAGCCTTCGGACGCATCAGCCAACAAGTACCAGGTTCTGAAGATAAACACCTTGATGATTAAATGCCACACAATGTATTCAACTTAGAAAGTAAAAAGAAATGGCTGCCCTATCTTGTACGCGGAATTCTTGGCACAATTATCGCCGCCACGATGCTCGAGCAATTTCTCGTTACAGAAAAACCACTAACTGAGTTTTCAGTAGCTAATTTTCCGATTTACATTGGCTTCTTCTTTCTCATGAACGGTCTCTTGAGCCTGAAACTTGCTCGATCCGCAGCTACCGATCGAAGTCGTGCCATTGCGGCTGCCGTGACCAGCATCATCGGCGGACTACTGATAATCATCATCTACCCCTTCAGCCCTTATCGCACGACGCTCGTTTCAACAGTCTTGGGGAGATTTGCTTTCGGTGGAATCGTGATTATTCTCGGGGCGTTACAGATCCGAGACAGAGTGGCCGTAACTCGTCAACCAGCATTAGAACGGCCGAAAGTGGTCTTAGGCAGCTTGGAGGTATTGTTGGGATTAACCGTAATGGCCTCTCCAATTAACAGGTTGGTCGGAGCCATTGCGTTCACGTGGATCTTGCTCGTAGTAATTTACATGTTCTACCTTGCACATATTCTACATCGTGCTTAGAGTGATTCTGATTGCCTATTGCTAAGTTCGGAGCGGCGGCTCTTACAGTAATGCTTTTTCTTGTTGGTACTTTTGTTGTTGCCGTTACGCCCGTTCAGTCTCATTTCACGTTAGGAAATCTCACAGGCACCTATCGTTTTCACAGTGAGGATTTTGATCCTCACGTGTCGGGTGTGGTTGGTTACGTGTGGCCAGGTGGAGGCTTAGATTCCTATACGGGTGCTCCGAACATTGCCTCCTCAGTCCTATCGCCCGGTTACCAATCTCCGTATCCTTGTACGCTTGCGGGCGAACCGACGGGAAATGGTGGAATTGTTGGAACTACCGATAATGCGGCTCAATGTGATCCAGCTGGTGCGCCAACTAGTAGTTGGTATCAGTTGCAGGGAAGCGCCTACGCTCCATTTGGCGCGGTTCTAGCTGGATCTACTGGTGATTTAATTTTCGCCTTGAATGCGACGGCTGGCACGTGCCCGGGTGGCGTGGCAGTGCAGCGGGGGTTGTGTTCAGCTAGTCCAAATGACCGACTTGGTTGGAGTGGCGTCACTATTTTCCTTCCTCCAGGTTTCACCTTACCCGCCATGGACGGTTCGGACGTAGTCACGACGGTCACGAATAGTTACTCGAACATTCAGGTTTGGAGAGTTTCTCCGTACGACCGTTACGCTCCGGGTTGGACTGCCGTTAACATTTGGGTCGACGGGATTCAGAATGCGGTTAAGAATGGTGCTAACTCGTACTATGATCACCAGTACATTAACTTCACAAGCGCCGGTGAATGGTACTACTTCCGAATCAACGGAGTAACCGCACCAACAGTTGCAGGCCGATACTTCTTCAAGATTCTTCTCACAGGTGACAGCAATTATCTTGCTGGCACTGAAGGTACCTCGGGAAACGCGACCGCTTCATTCCCCATCGGATTAAGTCAAATCGATGAGTTCCCGTTTTTCTTAGTGACGATTGGTGAAGCTCCTACTCAGTTTATTCCTACCCAGAATTGGCCTGTGTTGTTGGTGAAGGGTGAGATTGATCCAGCGATTGTAACTGGTACTGTACGTTATGCAGGGTACAATTCTACGTTGTATGGGGAGCCGATCGGCGAAGCGGGTCGAGTGTATGCGCATATGGAAACGAAGATCGATCCATATACGGGACAGCAGATTACTCAATGCCCAGCGCTAGGTCAACCCAGTGTTCCGGGTTGTACGGATGCGATGGGTTACTTCAACTCCACGGCAACAGGGCATTATGAGGTGGAGGGTGTTGCATCTGGCGTATACACTATATACGCTCAGGCGGCTGGTTTTCCAATACAAGTCTGTGCCAGCGACGTTACTGTGTTAAAGGGACAATCGTTACATTTCGATTGCTATGTGCAACCGGGCCCCGTAATTCATGGAAATGTATTCTCGAAACATCAGTTCGGTGATGAGCCTTGGCCGTTGAAACCCTCTGGTGGTATTTTACCGCCAGGACAGAGCAAGTCACTAACCGATGTTGGGCCTAACACGTACATTAAAATCGAATTCTACGACTCACCAACCCTAAGCAACATACCCGACCCAAGCGCTAACCTAGTCTCATGGTCCCCATTACCCTGCGTGGCAGGTGGTCAGGATGAGTTTTTTCCGAAGGGTAGCGCTGTTCCCTGTGACGATCCAACATGGGGTAGTCAGATTGCGTTTCCTTGGCACGAGTATACTCCGAGTAACGGGTATCTAGCGCAACAAGTCTCGAAGGCTGGTTCACTTATTCCGTTGATATCTGCTAATGGACTTTTGGCGCAGGATCCGCAGGGGGTTGGTCCTCCTCAGACTTGGTTTGTGCAGGGGGGTACAACGATCCCGTTTCATTTTGAGTTTGGTGTGAAAGCCGAGTATGGTGCACCCCGCGATTTAGACGGAATGGTTCCGCAGGTGTATGCGACTTGGGTGAATGGCTTGACACCTGGTCGATATTACGCTCGAGCTTGGGTCTTCCGTTATGTGCAAACCGCATTGGATGGGTCAACCTTTCAGGAATATTATTTCGATATCACGCCTCAAGAGTGGGCTGGAGATGTCACGTTACCGATCGATCTTCGCCTGTCGAGTTGGGTGAATGAGACGGTTCACTTTCACGATCAAATCAACAGTCTCATCGAAGATCCAATTAACACTGGGGGCGGGTTTATGACGGGTTACTTGATGGGTGCTGATGGGAACGTTTACAGTTACAATCAAACCGCGCTAGGAATTAATTGCCTTAGTGCCACAGACCCAACAACCGAATGTGCGACTGCTATCAGCAGGACTGGTCCTGGGGTGTATTATGCACAGAAAGGAGGAGGTGATGGGTGGTTTGTATCTACCCCACTTTACGGGGGCTTCACTACTATTGCGCACGGGTTTGGTTTTGGTCACAGTCCTCTCACTGGTGCTAATCTTGATCCGGATGGGGTGAATAGTAACGCGATTCAGGAAGGGCGCGCGAATATTCAGTTCTGGGGTATCGATAAGACTTGGAGTGGGGAAGATTATGGGATTCCTTCTGGAACCTACTCACCATATACACAAGTGCTGGGTTATGATGCTGAAGGTCCACCGGAGCAGGTTTCCGTAACATTATCCGGGACTGTTACCCGTATTAGTGATCATATGATTCGTGGCCCTGGATTCAACGTTACACTATATAGTGTCGACTGGGAGCGACCAACTGTTAATCGCGCTTGGGAGTTTGGGAATCCCGAAGGATGGGCATTTCGCGAGGACACGCGCCTGTGGGGTTCCGATATCAGCGATAATTCTCGTACAGGGTTCATCAACAGCAATAGTGTCGGTCTCGGCATCGATCTCGGAGCTTACATGAACGGTACTCTGAGTGATTGGACTGGTGAGGATCAGGCGTTGTTGATGGCTTCATCCATAGGAGCCACTAATCTTTTCCAGAACCAATTCGAGAACAATGTAACCTTGAGCGGCGGAGGTTTCGTGATCACGAACAGGGCCGGAGTGTTGTTTGATGCCAACCAGTCTTGGTTTGGGAGTGAGATATGTGCTGCAGGCTACACTGGGGGATGGCTTGGACCGGCAATCGCGTTCGGTGCAGAGCCATTCCTTTCTCTCGGGCCCTTTCATAACGTGAATAGCTTATTCATCCTCCCGCATATCCTGTTGCCCACCGCGTTCAAGCCTGGCGAATACAATTTCGGAGCGTTCACCTACGGATACGTGCAAGACCAAATGTCTTCGGTTTATGCTGATGTCGGACAGATTGCTGATGTGCGGATCAACCTGGTGATCGGCGTGAATATTACGTTGGATATTTTGTTCAAGAAGGAGCATGTGATCACACCTACCGACTTCAACATGTCTGGGCGTGTGAGAATATTCAATGATCAAGGACAACTTGTTGGAGAATGGATGTCGAGCGAAGGCACGTACGCTGTCGCTAATGATTATAGTAGGGCCGCTGATGGAACGGCTCAATACCCGTTCGGACCGCTACGCGCATCTATTCCTCGACCGTTGCCATTGAACGGCTACGATTTCATACCTGGAGGAACGAATTTGCTTCACGTGGTAGTTGCAGGGTTGCCCCAGGTCCCTGCGGGAAAAAGAAACGCCCCTACAATTTTACCGGGAGGATCCACTCAGGGGGATCCGGTCTTTACGCCCAACGCGTGCGCCTTTTACTTAGCCTGCTACACGGGACGGCCACAGACTATGATGCCCGGAATGGTGATTGGTTATCCGTTTGCAAGCACAGGGATCGCTGGCTATCCTGATTATCAGGCTGGTTGGACTGCTGAAGTTGATTTCGTTCCATGGTACGCGAATAACACTAACACGATGGAACCATCATCCGGCCAACAACAAGTTTCATCATGTCTTCCCGGCATTTGTTTTGGCCAGTACTACGCTCCAGTAGATGGTCTACTTCTTGGAGAATCCTATCATGTCATTCCCGGCACAACAGCGACATCCGGCATTAGCTTAACCGAAGACGCGGCACTCAGTAGTACGTTCCTTGGTCATAGTATGGCATTCAATCATCTCGGTCCGTATTCGCAGGAGGGTGTTTGGCAGATCAGCGGAACCCACCTCTCAGGTGAGGCGAGTGGAATTTTTGAGGTGGATCTGAACGGGTTCATATCCGGTACTGCTTTAGCGTTTACGTGGGCTAATGATTTCCGGCCATTAAGCTGGGCCACGGTCAGCGTTACAGGTACCAGCGGTGCAACTTGGGACTATTACACGTCCGATGGCCAATATGGTATGTTCCTGCTTGGTGGATCTTATTCGTTGACAATCGCGAGTCCTGGTATTGCTTCGCAAACGTTGAGTGTAGCGGTGACTGGTGGTGAAGTGGGTACGGCTGGGAACGTGTACATGCAACAATCCAACATACCCGTACCAGAATTCAGCAGATTAGTTGTCGTAGTGTTAGCAACGTTAGCGACATCACTTTACATTTTACGAAAACGACGAAAGTGGTAGGTGCACGATATCGTACCGTGTGAGGGAATTTGAGAATGTGCGCCAGAGTTAACGCGAAACAGGTAAGCCTCTTCGCAATCTTCATCCTTCTCACCTTAGCCCTCACTCTCAATCATGCGTACGCCACAACCATACCCGTCGGCAGTCACCCCACCGAAGTTGCGTTTGATTCTCATCTGAACGAGGTGTTCGTATCCAACTATGATTCCGGTTCAGGTAACACGGTTTCTGTTATCCCTGATACCACGAACACGGTCACAGCAAACATAACCGTCGGCGGCGGACCTGCAGGGATTTCGTTTGATCCGAATAAGAAAGAGGTATTCGTAGCGGACGAGGATTTCGGCACGGTTTCTGTTATCTCCGATGCTACGAACGAAGTCATTGCAAACATAACCGTCGGCAGCGCACCTGTCGGAGTTGCGTTTGATCCTCATTTGAACGAAATATTCGTATCCAACTTTCGCTCCAACACTGTGTCCGTGATCTCCGATGCTACGAACACGCTCATCAAAACCATAAACGTCGGCGACGGGCCTGTCGGGGTTGCGTTTGATTTTAATCTGAACGAAATATTCGTATCCAACTTTCGCTCTAACACTGTGTCTGTGATTTCTGATGCAACGAACAGGGTCATAGCAAACATAACCGTCGGCAGCTACCCTCACGGAGTTGCGTTTGATCCGAATAAGAAAGAGGTATTCGTAGCCGACGAGGGTTTAGGCGCGCTTTCTGTTGTCTCTGACGCAACGAACAAGGTCACCGCAACCATAGCCGTCGGCATCAACCCCGCCAATGTAGTGTTTGATCCTCATCTGAACGAGGTGTTCGTATCCAACTATGATTCTGGCTCCGGTAACACGGTTTTTGCTATCTCAGATACCACGAACACACTCACCGAAACCGTAACCGTCGGCAGCGGACCTTACGGAGTTGCGTTTGACTCGAATAAGAGAGAGGTGTTCGTGGCCAACAATGTTTCCGGCACGATTTCCGTGCTATCTGGTTAGGGTTGAATGAGCCTGAGTAAAAGTGAACCATTATTCCAAGCGAGAAACGGTCGGCGTGCTTTTTAATTCCCATTGCAACCCGTCCGTCCTGTAGGAATTGGTGTGTGCATTGAAGATTGTAATGTTCGGGCCTCCGGGTTCAGGTAAAGGGACCTATGCATCCAGGCTCTCCACAAAACTCAACACCCCTCACATCTCAACTGGAGATCTTGTTAGAGACGAGATCAAAAATCAAACAGAAATGGGCAAACGCATCAACGATTACTCGGCGCGAGGCAAGTTAGTTCCGGATAGCACGATCTGCCAACTTCTACAGAAGAGAATCTCCCAGCCTGACTGCACAAATGGATTCATCCTAGACGGATTCCCACGCACAATTCCTCAAGCCCAAGAACTCGAAAAAATCTGTGCCACAGATCTCGTGATCAACCTAGACGTGCCAGACGCAGTGATAATTGAGAGGCTCTCCACTAGACTGACCTGCAGAAACTGCCGAGCTATATACAATGAAAAATCCCTCAAGCCTAGGGCAGAAGGAAGATGTGACAAATGCGAAGGCCAATTGTACAAACGAGAAGATGACCGTCCCAACATAATCCAGGAACGCCTCAAAGTATACACAAAAGAAACTCAACCCCTCCTAGAATACTACAACAAGAAAAAACAAGTTAGAAACATCACCAACAAGCAAGCTGACATACCGCCCGAAAAAATAGTCGAAGAAATAATCAGCATCATTCAAGAGAAAAACTGAGAAACAATATGCGGTCCCTATACGGTCTCATCGGCGCCTTAGTGGTATGCTGGTACGCACCACCAAAAAAACAGCGGGTAACGGGCGAAATTTTGTTATGTTACATTACGCCGATCTGTTTCAGCATTCCAAGTAGATCGTAGTTCAGTCTTTCCTCGACAATCTCTCCGTTCTTCCATGTTGCTACTGTGCAGAACTCGATATGGAATTTCTTGTTGGTAGGAGGAATCATTCTCCCATCAGCGCCTTTCATTGGTCCAGTCATGGTTCCCGTGAATTCTGCCACTGAGCAAGTGTAGTCGCCTTGACCAAATAGGATCTTGTATGGGTTATTCACTAGATGGTTGTCGGGGAATATTTTGAAGAACTCCGCAGCTTCCGTGTCATGATTATGCCGCCCTCTTGTGGGTTCAGGTTGACCGGGCCAGTACACAGCGACATTCTCAGTATGACGCTTCCTGAACGTCTCCCACTCCTTACTCCCCGGACCCGCATTCCACGCATCATCCAACGTTTTCATCAATCGCAGATTCTCATCGACGCCCATTCAATTTCCTCCAGAAATACCTCGTAGGTATTAGTGCAGTTGAATTGATAAAAGGCTATCCCGCCTTCGTCATGTGTTTTCCTGTGTGTGTGGGTCTAGTGGTGCACACAACAGAATCCTCACGACGGTGTACGCGAAGGTTGCGCAATAACTCGAGAGCGCTTTAGTTCGCGTTGATTCGTTATGAACGGCGTATGCGAACAATCAATAGTTTCCGGTTAGTAGTTGTAGTACGCTTACGTATATGGTGACTTGTTGTGAAACACAGCTTTGGCAGGCAATGTTAGTTACTGAGCTGGTGTTTTGAGTTATCGTTGTCACTATAGTGGTTGTCGTCTGCGTTGTCGAAGTGCCGGACTGAGTCAACGAGTTCGAGAATACGTTGATGTAGGTTGTTGCTGTGCCGTTCAGATCGGTTATGGTGACGGTGGATAAGCCGTAGGATCCTGGAGTTGTCACGACGTTAATGATGTTCTGGCTAGGGCTAATGGTTACAGTGGTTGTGTAGCTTTGAATGCTGTATGGCGAGTAATTGTATCCGCACTGCGTCGCGCCGTAGAAGCCTACGAAGCATTGGCTATACCAAATGTAATACAGATTATAGTAGGCTTGAGGAACGTACACGATGTTCCCCTGATACACCGACAATGATTGCGAAGATACCGAAGAGACGGTTTGAAAACCGGTCGTCTGGTACGTAACTGTCGTCGCAGTTGTCCCAGCCACCATTATGGTCTTCTGAACTGGGATGACGGGCACAACGAGGACTACGATGATTATGATGATTCCTAGGACGATCCATTTCGTCTTCCTTTTGCTAAACAGTCCCGTATTTGTTGATGCTGTAGTGAGGTGGGTCATAGTCGTCGCGCTCCGTTGGGGTAATCGACTAGCGACTTATGGAGACGGTGTGCATATAAGCATGGAGGCTAATTTGACATTCGTCTACATATATGCAGGAAAAGAAAAGGGCGGCGCTTCGCTCGTCACTGGTTCGCCGCCCGTGGATGTGATTAGGCTACATGGTGCTTTCTTGTAAACCCATGGAACCCGATTCAGCACGGCGCATTAATGCGCCAGCTGCGACAGCGCGTCTTACGCGTTTCTTCTTCGTCGAGCGACGTGCAGCAGCAACGGCAAGCGCAACTTGCTTTCTCGTACGCTCACGTTCGGCACGACGCGCTAAAGCCACAGCGACAGCGGTTCGTTTTCTCGCACGATTTCTCTCAGCACGACGGACCATGGCAAGAGCGGCGATGTGACGTTTCCTCGCACGATCCATTTCAACGCGTCGCGCTACGGCGACGGCCACGATCACACGTCGTCTGTGTTGTCTCTCACGTGCCCGATGCAGCAACGCAACAAGCACGAGCAGACGCTCCGAAGCACGACGTGCTTCAGCGATATCTCTGAGCAAACGTGCTTCGGCGAGAGTCCTAAGGCGACGTGCTTGCACTGTGTTTCTGATAAGCCTTGTAATAGCGACAGCCCTAGCTCTGCGTGCAATCGCAATAGCTCTGACCAGACGCGCTTCGGCAGGAGTTACTCGCATAGACATGCAAAATCACGCGCATAATTTCTTGTTAGATGCATATATGAATATGCTTTCGAATGACACGGTCACTTGATGCAGGAAAAATATATATCTACGATAAAAAACGGGAAGAAGATAATTTTATGAGAAATTCAAACTGACCTCTCAATTGTCAGGTCCCGAATCTTCGTTTTTCAATGGTTTTTATGATGTCGGTTTTGGCTACTATTCCAACTATTCGTCTAGGATCCGCTTTATCCACGATGGGGACTCTGCCTATGTTTGATGTGTACATTAAGTCAAGTATTTTCTGCAAACGATCGTCTGGGTATGCGAATTTGTAATTAGTGTTGCATGCGTCTTTAACCAGAACTTCGAACCATTTCTCTCGTGGTGTGGACTTTACTTCATTCATGGAGATGGTTCCGATGAGGCCGTTCTTATCGACAACGGGGAAGCGTTTGTGTTGGTACTTGAAGAGGTATTCTTCAACGAAGTCTAGCACGGAAATTTCAGCGGGGACAGCGATAACGTTCTTGGTCATTACTTGATCCGCCGTCAAGTCTTTCACTTCTGAAATGTCGATTTCGTCTCGAAGTTTCTGATGTTCGGATACTGAGGCTTCTCCTGAAACTGAGTAGCTGAGTGCGGCGGCGATTAGGCTGGGAATCAGATAAGCGGGTCCTGCTGTTGTTTCAGCCACGAAGGTTACCGCCGCTAGCGGTGTCTTGAAACCTGCTGCCAGAAAAGAAGCCATTCCAACAGCCACGAAAAGATCAACACTTGCAGGGAAGAACATGTGACCAAAAAGACCACCCAAGGCTGCGCCCATCACAATTTGCGGTATGAAAATTCCCCCATCCCCCGTGCTTCCTAAGGTGAAGGAGGTTGCGAGTAATTTCATGATGAAAAGCATCAGTAACGCGCTCAAGATAGTTGTCGGCGACAAAGCGAGGCTTATGAGATCATATGATATGCCTAGAGGGTAGGGCCTGTGAAGGATGATCACGCTGATGATCCCGATACCCGAGACAACGACTGCTCCAAGCAATGCTTTGATGTAGAACTTCGAGCTTACCCTACCCAAGAGTAGAGTAGTGTTTCTGTAAACGAAAATGAAGACTAAAGCGCCTAGACCGCAGATAACCCCAAGTACCGCGGAGCTAGCAATATCAGTCAAACTTAGCGATGCTATGCCTGGGAATTTGAAAAGTGGTTGTGAGCCATCGATCGCAATCAGCGTTAGGTATGAGACGACTGAGGAAACAAGTGACGGAATAAGCGCATCATGAGCCAAATCATCCTTGAAAGGCACCTCCAACGCGAAGATTATTCCAGTCAGAGGGGCTTTGAAGACAGCTCCAATTCCTGCAGCCGCACCCGCAAGAACCAATATACGCCGATCGTCTAGAGTGAGTTTCCGGCTTCCAAGCTTACTCCAAACCCACGACCCAACCACTCCACCTGCATACACGGAAGGCCCTTCCTGTCCCGCGCTTCCTCCGAAACCAATCGTCACCACAGCCGCCAACATTTTCTTCGGAAACGACCATGACGACGTATCGATCTTTCCATCCTCCTCATTGTATGCGATAATCACTTCCTCGGATCCTGAACCAATCTGATTCGAAGAGGTTTTCAGAAGCAGCCCGCTAGCAAGTAGGCCCGCTAAAACGATCGGAAATATCATGAAAATAT
>Ga0326728_10011841_pt1 | contig 19709 bp, 16 predicted proteins | sample MB3enrmetagenome_FD_207602 | JGI IMG/M metagenome (GOLD analysis project Ga0326728, IMG submission 207602) | Lab enriched peat soil microbial communities from McLean, Ithaca, NY, United States - MB31MN | ecosystem: Environmental > Terrestrial > Soil > Wetlands > Peat | place: USA: New York... | reverse complement strand
AGATGCCTAGAATCGGGCTCAAGGGCGCCACCGGCCAATCGGAGCCAAACGCCAGCGGAACGCCCGCGTCAAGCATGGAGCGCCACGCGTAACTCCACTTGGCGCGCTCATACCCCAGGCGCTTTTCCGCCCAGCGGCCGTCGTCGATGGCGTGGTACGGCTGCATGCTGGCGACGATGCCCATGCGGCCAAAGCGCGCAAAGTCCTGGGGCCGCATGTGCTGGGCGTGCTCGATGCGAAAGCGATGCGCGGCGGGGTTCGAACCCCCCAGGCGCGCGTACATATCAAGGATTTCCGCGATGGCGCGATCGCCGATGGCGTGAATGCAGATTTGGAGTTGCGCCGCATCCGCGCCGGTTGCGAGCGCTTCCATCCGGGAGGGCGGGTTCATCAGCGGAAGGGGGAGGCCGCGGTTGGCCGGGTCATCCGAAAAAGGTTCATCCATCCAGGCGGTGGACGAGCCCAGCGAGCCGTCGACGAAGGCTTTTACACTGCCCAGCTTGATGAAATCGTCGCCCATATTACGCGCCAAACCCGCGTCCCGCAGCTTCTTCCAGTGGGTGATGGGGATGATTTCGTACATGCGGCAGGTCAGTCGCCCCTCCAGTTGGGCGCGGCGCAAGAGTTGAATCTCCCCGGTAAAGCTGCCGTTCCATGAATTCGTATCGACGGTGATGGAGTGGACGGAGGTCAGGCCGACGCGCGCGGCTTCCGCCAGAGCGGCGTGCAAAGCTTCCGTCATTTCGGCTTTCGAGGGTGGCGGAATGACCCGGGCGATCAGGTTTTGAGCAGCGTCCTTGAAAATTCCCGTGGGCTCGCCGGTCGCATCGCGCGCGATAACCCCTCCCACGGGGTCGGGCGTCGACCGCGTCACGCCGGCCAACTTGAGGGCCAGCGAATTCACCAGCACCGCATGCCCGTCGTAGCGGCTGAGAAAGACGGGATGGTCTGCGGTGACTGCATCAATCATCTGGCGGGTGGGGAGCCGGGCGGGCGTCCAGGCCTGCTCGTCCCAATCCCCCCCTTGCAGCCAGCGTCCGGGCGCGAGGGTCTTGGCCTTCTCGGCAATGCGCCGTGTGAACTCTCGCTCACTGCGCGCGTCCTTGAGATCGACGGAGAGAAGCTGGAAACCGCCGGAAATGAAGTGGGCGTGGCTGTCTATCAGGCCGGACACGGCGAGGCGTCCCTTGAGGTCAATGACCTTGGAATTCGCGCCAATGTAGGATTTCATTCCGGCGTCGCTGCCCACCGCGAGGATGCGCCCATTGGCAATCGCCACGGCTTCGGCAAACCTGGTGGGCGAATCCTTCGCGGCGACGGATGATGCCAGCTCGCCCGTCCAGATCTTGCCGTGCCATAAAACCAAATCCGCGCCAGATGTATTTCTGCTGCCCGGCGGCGAAGGAGGAATTCCCCCGGCTTTCGTTGGTAACGACATGAATATCCCCACAACGAAGATGATGGCGGCTATCCGCAAGAAAACGACTCCATTCATACGTGTGACTTCGCGATAGCCGGAGCGCCGGCGTTTACTTCGCCCGGAATTATTTCGAATTGGGTTGGAAAATGCAACCGGGAAGCGATCGTTTGCGACTGGCCGTTAGCGCTTCCTGGAGTTGGCGGATTTCAGGATCTTCTGGGTGGTTTCGGCAATCAGGTCGCCCATCTTGGTGGTGGAGGTGGGACGAGCCTTGCCGGGGAGTTCGGCGGTGCGCACGCCGCGCTTTAGGATGCGCTCAATGGCCTGCTCGATGGCCGACGCCGCGGTTTCCATGCGCAGGGAGTAGCGCAGCATGAGGGCGGCGGAGGCGATGGCGGCAATAGGATTGGCCTTGTTGCGCCCGGCGATGTCGGGGGCCGAGCCATGGACCGGTTCATAGAGGGCGGAATGCTCGCCCAGGCTGGCCGAGGGCAGCAAGCCAATGGAACCCGTCAGCATGGCGGCTTCGTCGCTCAAAATATCGCCAAACATGTTGTTGGTCAGCACCACGTCAAAGCTGGTGGGCTTGTCGATCAACTGCATCGCGCAGTTATCCACGTAAAGATGATTCAGTTCGACGTCGGTGTAGGATTGGCCGATGCGCGTCACCACCTCGCGCCACAGGCGGGAAGACTCCAGCACGTTGGCCTTGTCAACCGAGGTCACCTTGTGGCGGCGGAGTCGCGCCAGTTGGAATGCCCGGTGGGCCACCCGCTCCACTTCGTGCTCGCGGTAGATTTCCGTGTTGAGGCCGAAACGCTCGCCGTTCTTGGTGAAAATGCCGCGTGGATTGCCAAAATAGATCCCGCCCATCAACTCGCGCACAATGACCAAGTCAGTTCCCCGCACGCGATCGGGCTTGAGCGCTGACATGTTCACCAGCGCGTCAAGCACTTTGGCGGGCCGCAAATTCACGTAAAGCCCCAGGCGCTGCCGGATTTGCAGCAATCCTTGCTCCGGGCGCAGTTCCGGTCGCTTGGTGTCCCATTGGGGACCGCCCACCGCGCCGAGCAGCACCGCATGCGCATTGTTGCAAACGGAGATGGTTTCAGCAGGGAGTGGAGAAGCGGTCTGGTCGAGGGCGCAACCGCCAATCAGCCCGGTTTGGAAACGAAAGCTCGGACCGTTGATTTCCTCAATGGCCTTAAGGACTTTCACGGCTTCCGCCGTGACCTCGGGCCCAATCCCGTCCCCCGCCAGCACCGCGATACGGTATAAGCTTTGCATATCGTTCATTATCTATATCTTACAGGATTGTGACATAAAATTGCAACAATTTATTGAAGTCAGGGGAGGGACCGCCGGACTGCAAGGCACGGCTCGAAAAAATAATTAAGATGCTTATTTTCTGTATGTTACAGGCTTGGCATTGCAAGGTTATAGCCGGTTTCACCTCCAGAAAACCCTATGCGGCTGCGAAAAGGTGAGAATCTCTATCTTCAGTACCCACCCGGGAAGAGCCGGTCCACGGCTTCGTTCTTATGGACGGAACCGGTACCCACGGCGGCGGCATCTTCCACGCGCTTCAGTTCGTAGGCGGCTTTGTTGGCGGCCTGTAAGTAGGAACGCGCCGCGGCCTCCACAACGCTGTGGCTGGTGCACTTTCCGGCGAACTCGCGTCCTTCGAATCGCGCCCGGATGTGAACGTCCGCCACCCCATCCGTGCCCGGGCCTACGGTATGAACGGAGAAATCCGAGATCGTTCCCGGCAAGCCGGTAATCCGGTCGATGGCGCGGAAGGCAGCATCGCACGGACCGTCCCCGGTGGCCGAGTCATGAAATACTTCGCCGTCCTTTTCCAGTTCCACGGTGGCGGTGGAACGCCCTTCATTGGAGGAAACGCTTTGGAAAAGCTTAAGAGAGAACATTTCAGGGAGATGCTCGAATCCATCATTGACGATTGCCAGCAGATCCTCGTCGTAAATATTCTTCTTGCGGTCCGCCAGTTGGGTAAAGAGCGTATAGGCGCGTTCCAGTTCGGGCTTGGTCAATTGGTAACCCAGTTCTTCGTAGCGCTTCACCAGCGCGTGCCGGCCGGAGTGCTTTCCCAGCACGATGGAATTCGACGGCATACCCACCGTCTGCGGCGTAATGATTTCGTAGGTGATGGCGTTCTTGAGGACGCCATCCTGGTGGATGCCCGCTTCGTGCGCGAAGGCGTTGCGGCCCACGATGGCCTTGTTGCGTTGCACCGCCATGCCGGTCAAACGGGTCAGCAGCAGGCTGGAGGCGTAAAGCTCTTCACTGTGAATGTCGGTAAAGACGGGCAGCGAATCCCGCCGCACATGGAGGATCATGGCCAATTCTTCCAGCGCCGCGTTGCCCGCGCGCTCGCCGATGCCGTTAATCGTGACTTCCACCTGGCGCGCGCCGCCGCGGATACCGGCCAGCGTGTTGGCCACAGCCATGCCCAGGTCGTCGTGCGTATGCGTGCTCAGAATCACCTTGTCCATGCCCGGCACGCGTGTTTTTACGTCGCGGAACATCTGTTCGTATTCCGGCTCCAGGCAGAAACCCACGGTATCCGGAAGGTTCAGAACCGTGGCGCCGGCCTCCACCGCCGCGTGGCAGCACTCGATCAGGTAGTTGCGGTCGGTGCGGCCCGCGTCCTCGGGAGAGAACTCGACGTCCTGGCACTTCGACTTGGCGTGCGCCACCGCCCAACTGATCATCTTCAGTATCTCCTCGCGCGTCTTGTGCAGCTTGTATTGAAGGTGAATGTCCGAGGTGGCGAGAAAGGTGTGAATGCGCGGCCGGGCGGCGTCCTTCAGCGCTTCCCAGGCGCGGTCGATGTCAAGCTCACTCGCGCGCGCCAGGGCGGCAATGATGGGCCGCCGAATTTCTACTGCAATGGCCTTCACGGCATCGAAGTCGCCATGCGAGGCAATCGGGAACCCGCCTTCCAGGATGTCGACGCCCAGGCGATCGAGCTGGCGGGCCATCTCCAGCTTCTCCGGCAGGTTCATGCTACAGCCCGGGGATTGCTCGCCGTCGCGCAGCGTGGTGTCAAAGATGTAGACTTTATCCGGCATTGTCCCTCCTGTCGGCCATGGAAACGCTCAGCTCATGAGTGGCGGTTCGAGTGCGCAAACACCCTCCTCCGCCGGGAGAAGGCACATGTGTTGGCCGCACCTTGCGGGCCCGGGAGGGTGCAAAGGCCCCATTGTCCGACCAGTCGGTAGGCCGCGTCAAGTTCAAAATTTTTGTGCCGGCAGAACTCCGGCTGCATGGGTCAAAAGATCGCGGCCGCGACACGCGGCAAGTACGCGCTCGCCGTTGCGTTCCAATCGCGCATATAATATCCGGCTTGGATTTCACTCAGTACGATCAGTCAGTGACTAGCCACTAACCACTAACCACTAGCCACTGCTCTTAAAAGGAGACGCATTCATGTTTAAGCTTGTGTTGTTGCGGCACGGCGAAAGTATTTGGAACAAGGAGAATCTTTTCACCGGTTGGACGGACGTGGGGTTGAGCGAAAAGGGCCTTCAGGAAGCTATCGAAGGGGGCCGCCAGCTTCGCAAAGACGGGTTTGTCTTCGACGTCGCCTATACCTCGGTTCTGAAGCGCGCCATCAAGACCCTATGGGTGGCGCTGGAAGAAATGGACCAGATGTATATTCCCATTCACAACACCTGGCGGCTGAACGAGCGGCATTACGGGGCGCTGCAAGGTTTGAACAAGGCGCAAACCGCGGAGAAGTACGGAGAAGCGCAGGTGAAAATCTGGCGGCGCAGTTATGATATCCACCCGCCCGCCCTCACGCCTGACGACGACCGCTACCCGGGCAAGGATCCCCGCTACACGGGCTTGAGCGCCGCGGACTTGCCGCTCACCGAATGCTTGAAGGATACCGTGGCGCGCACCCTGCCCTACTGGCATGACACCATCGCCCCCGTCGTGCGTTCCGGCAAGCGCGTCATTATCGCCGCCCACGGGAACAGCCTGCGCGGCCTCGTGAAGTATCTGGATAACGTTTCCGAAGCGGATATTGTGGGATTGAATATTCCCACCGGAATCCCCCTGGTCTACGAGCTGGACGATGATCTGAAGTCCCTGCGGCATTACTACCTGGGCGATCCCGAGGCCGTGGCCCGCGCCGCGCAGGCCGTCGCCGACCAGGCCAAGCGCAAGGGGTGAAAAGTTTGAGGGGCTGCCGGGTGGAAGACAGCATCAAGAGAGGTTGAAAATTCTTGAACAGGAGTGGGGGCGGTTCGCGAACCGCCCCTTGCTTCTGAGGAAACCCATCTACACCATGTCGACTTAGGGCGGAGGCGGATGGCCCTGCGATTGCTCTGGTAAATTCCGGATTCCTAATTCCGGATTCCGGATTCAGCATTCCGGATTCCAGACCCGAAATGCATGAGGGCGGACCGATACCACGGAATTAGCGAAGTAGTCCATCCAGGGGAAAACCGAGGAGAACACTATGAAGTACCAGCGCTTCGAGGAATTGCCCGTTTGGGGGGCGGCTATCGACCTTGCCGTTCAAACCTACGAGCTGACCGAGGCGCCGGAATTCAAGGGGCGTTATAGCTTGAGGGATCAGATTGAGCGGGCGGCGGTTTCTGTTTCCAACAACATTGCCGAGGGATTTGATCGAGGCACGAATCCCGATTTGCTCACATTTCTTTACATAGCCCGGGGTTCAACGGGGGAAGTCAGATCAATGCTGTGCATGTTGGAGAAGATGGCGGCCTTCCGGAATCATTCGGAATCCCGCATCCGGAATCCGGAATGGTGAATCTTCTTCGGTATGCGTATCGTTTGACATAAAGGTGGCATTACCCCCTCTTGGACGAGGTAAACTCGCCGCGACAATTTCGAATTACACCAAAGCAATTTCAGCTTGACACGGAGTGGTAAGTAGGCTAAAAATATAGGTTAGGAAGGAGCTGGAAGCCCCCCCGGCGCGCGGAGCAGGAAGGAAATTATGATAGGATGTTGCAAGCCTCACTCCCCCCAATCGCGCAGCGACTTTGTGTCAGCCAAGCGACAATGTGTCCAAAGCTGAGAACTTATTGAAAGCAAAGCATTGAAGTTGCATTTTTTCCCCCGCCCAAAGCTGATAACATACTGAAAATAAAGCCACTTATTAGAAATTATGGAAATTCATATAGTGCATGACAAAGTGTCATGGTAGGCACAATAATGGCCCGCTGAAAAATGGCATGGGAAGTGGCGCGATCATATGAAGATATAATAGCTGCGCGATTGAATCCGGCGGGATTGGAGGGGCGCTACCCAAACCGGCCTTTTCTCTGGGGGAGGTTCAATTCATCTTGACGCGTTTGGCGTTATTGGGGGCATCCAACTCAAAGGTCGAGGCGGGCAGCAAGCGGTTTACTTTCACCCCGGAGTAGGTCGCGATGAGGTAGTCGCCGCCGGCTTCAAAGAATTTTTGTTGGGTGGGCAGCCAGGATTCTTCGCTCACCCAGATTTGGATTTTGGAGATCTGCGCGGAGACGCTTCCCTTGCGCGGCGTAAGTTCCAGCAAGGCGGTGGTGTCATCTGCCAGGTCCTCTTCCCGCAGATAATTTACATCGTAGGTTTTCTTCAACTCGTTCGTATCTGTACCGAATCCCAGCAGGAAAAACTGTTGTAAGAGATCGCTTTTTTGTTCCAGGTCGTATTCCTGAATCTGGTTGATCTTGGGAAGGAAGATTTCTCCCCGGTTCTTTTTGAAGATGATGATCTTGCTCTCGGGCTTTTGCATCTCGATGCGAATTTCCGGGGTCTTGCCGTGGCGGTAGAAGAGTTGGCCCGATTCCGTTGACTTGTCATCAACCAGCACGGTGACCTTGGTATACTCCAGATTGGCGGAAAGGGTGTGGAGCTTTTTGGATGCCTCGTTCATTTGGAAGAGAACTTCGGTGACCGTGAGATCGGCGTGGTGTTTGCCTCGGCGCGCGCTCGAGGGCGGGGCGAGCGCCGCCGCCAGGGCGACGGCCAAAAGCACACGCATCCACGTTTTGAGAGCTTTTCGCATGAGTCGCGAAACCCGTTGCAGCGCCCACCGGCAGCGAAACTCATCCCCGCTCCGGCGGAATTATTCCTCCACCATGACAGTATAGCCCAAAACGACTTGATGGCGGTCCCGCACCTCATCGATGGATTTCACCGTAAAACCCATTTGGAGATGCTGCTTCAGGATGACGGGGATGGCGTCATCAGGTTTCTCATGGAGCGAATCCACGAGCCGGGCGTCCACCAGGTAGCGCACTTCCTTATTGACCCGGCCCATTTCGACGATTCCCTGTTGGTCACGCCAGGCGGTCAATTGGAATGTGGGGCGATCATTGAACCAGGAGCGCGGGGAGAGGAAGATGAAGGCCAGGATGGCAATACAGATCAAGTCATACTGCCAACTGCCCCGTTCGTAAGACCAGAAGATAGTGCGCTTGACCACCAGCTTGGTCATGGCCCAGGCTCGACGCAGTGAGGACGGCTCCAGCGGGGGAGGCGCGGTGGAGGTAGCGGGTTGGCAGGTATCGGTGGTTTGGGTCATAAGTCGCAGCTTGGAAAAATAGCCAGAATTGCCGGAAGAATCAATCGGAAATAATACGCCCGTCCCGCATGCGAATGATCCGGTCCGCGACGCCGGCGGCCTCGGGGTTGTGAGTGATCATCAGGATGGTTTGGCGAAAGGTCCGGTTGAGTTCGCGCAACATGTCGAGCACCGCCTGGGAATTCTCCGTGTCCAGGTTGCCGGTGGGCTCATCGGCCAGCAGGATTTTGGGTTCGCAAATAATGGCACGGGCAATCGCCACCCGCTGCTGCTCGCCGCCGGAGAGCGCATAGGGGCGGTGGTCCAGCTTGGTTTCAATTCCCAGCAACCCGGTGATGACTTCAAAACGATGGGGGTTGAAGCCGTTACCCTGAATGTCTTGAGCAATGGCAATGTTGTCACGCGCGGAAAGGGTGGGCAACAGGTTGAAGCGCTGGAAGACGAACCCAATCTTGTGGCGGCGGAAGCGCGTGCGGTCAGAATCCGACATCAAGCGAAAGTCGTTGCCATCGACGCACACCTGACCATCCGTAGGGCCGGTCAGGCCTCCCAGGACGTGGAGCAAGGTGGATTTGCCGCATCCCGAGGGGCCAACGATGGCTACGAATTCGCCTTCCTGCACGACCAGGTCAACGCCGCGCAGCGCCGGCACGTCAACCTTGCCGAAGCGATAGGTCTTTTTCAGCGACTTGGTAAGAATAATGGGTTCCATGTGATCCTTGCGTTCGCCGGCGATGGACTGGGGCGCAGGGTGAATTGCCGGGGAGCGCCGCACTTGAGCCTCTTGCCATGCAGACGTGCCCCGGGCCGGGCCGGTTACTCGTATGCGAGGGCGTCCACCGGGTCAAGCGATGCGGCCCTTAGAGCAGGATAAAAAGCGCCCACCATGCTTCCCAGCAATGCCAGGCCCGCGGCGTAAAGCCTCCAGTCCCAGGTAAGTTGGACGGACATCGTGGGGAAAATTCCAATGAGTATCTTCCGCATTATCATCGAGCCGATGTACCCGGAGAGGATGCCCACGACGGTAAGGAGCGTCGCTTCTCTCAGGATGACGGAAATGATGTACGTTTTCGAAGCCCCCAGCGATTTTAAAATGCCGATCTCGCGTGTGCGCTCCGTGATGGTGGTGTACATCGAAAGAAAAATAACCAGAAAACCGATCCCGACCGCGAGGCCAATCATAACAGTAATAAAGTAATTCAGCCCGGGAAGATTATTCGACGTCATCAGCGCCATGTACTCTTTGATGGGCATGATTGTATAAGTAGGCAGCAGCGTGCGAATGGCATCGGCGGTCTGCTCGGTGTATGCGGGGTCGGTGCACTTGACGAAGAACGTTGTCGCTTTGTTTTGCGCGCCCAGCATATCCTGGAGGGTGGCGAGGGGAATAAACATGCGCGCCCCTTTGCCATGTTCCACAATTCCGGCAATGCGGAAATCCTGGTTCAGCAAATTGATGGTTTGCCCCACCTTGGAGTGATTGGCGTGGGCATAAATGTCGTCCACAAGAATGTCGTAAGGCCCCTGAAAAGGGCCGCCCGCGTGATAAACAAAGCCCCCGGAAACCCGGTCGAAGCTGGCTTGGTCAATCCCATAAATGAGGCTCAGGGATCCCACCGAGTTGACGTGAATGATGGTGGGCGCGACAGCCAGGACGCGCGGTAATTCCGCCAACCGGTCGCCGATCTTGATGGGCATGGGGGCTTCGCCCATCCCCATCATGAAGGACGATCCGGGCGGCCGCACCAGGATGTCGGCGCCCACGCCCTCCACCCGCCTGGCGCTATCGTTCACCAGCCCATGGCAAAGACCCACCACCAGCATGACCATGGCGACTTCAATTGCCACCGCCAGCACGCTCACCACGGTGCGGATGGGCCGATGCAACACATTGGCAATGATCAGCTTATTGACCAATTGGCTTTTCCTCGGGCTTGGCCGCGCTCAAGTCAATTAATTCCGCCCCCTCGGGCTTCTTCAGGTCGAATTTTTCCGGGGCGATCGGTTCGTTGAACGTGGCCTTTTCCAGGGTGATGGTCACGTCATAATCGTCCTCGGGCCGGCTCAAGGCGATGTGAGTGGGGTAGTGGATGGCCTTGAAATCCTGGTAGTTGGAATACTCGACATCTTCCGTACAACTGCCATCCGCATCGTAGAATTGCACCCGGGCCACTTCCAGGCCCGTGCGGTCAAACCATACCTTGCGTTTAAGGATCACATGGCGGTCGGCCTGTGGCTCCACAATATTCACCACATAAAAGCGTTTGGCTTCGGCGCGGTGATCGACTTTTTCCCGGAAGGCGGTCTCGTGTTCGCCATCCAGCGGAGGAACGATCAGCGCCTGAAAAATGTGCTGCGGTCGAAGATTTTCCAGCGCGTTTTTGGCAGGATGCTGGTAGGTGGTCTTGCCGATAATGAATTTCTGCTTGGGAGGGACCGACAAGCGGAATTCCTCTCCGTTCGAAACCATGTCAAAAACCGTTGTCCGCACCACGGGGGCCTGCCCCAACATGCGAAGCGACGAGGGCCTTTCCAGCAGAACGAACCCCTTTACATCATGGTATTCCTTGATAACTCCGGAATAGACCGACCCCGCCGTGGGTTCCAAGTCGACCGTAGCCGTCAAGGTGTGAATGGCATCGCTCCAAGTATTGATTTTGGCCACTAATTCTGCGAGATTCGCATCGAGCGCGGGGGGAACTTGGCCCGGGGCGTGAACGTGTGTGACCTTACTCACCGCGCACCCGGAAGTGGCCAGGAGCAGAGCGGCAAAACCTAATCCGAGTAATGCTTTTGCTGATTCAAAAAATGCGATTCGCAAGATTCCAACTATTCAATCTAACAGACGGCACGATTTGTGTCAATCCGCTTAATCTAAGGCTAACCCCTTTATACAGATGTGCTTCTCCGTCCCTGCGTGCTTCTCGAATCCCCCCGCATTCACCTCCTACATTTGATGCTCTTGGGAGGCGCCGGTGAGGAAGTATTTGCTTAGAGGCGAAGCTTAGCCAGATAGGAGTCCAACTCGCGCACCCGGAAGAGCTTGGCCAGGATGGCAGTAATGAGCAATCCCACTGAGCTTACGATGACCAGAACCACCAGGGCGCGCAGGGTAGTTTGCCAACCGATGCATGAACGCAACACCTGGGTCAGCTTGAAGCACACTCCGGCGGCGATCGCGGAGGCGGCGGTGACTTTGAGGAAGAACCAGGCCATTTCGGCAGACTCCGGATTTTTCGTGCGGTGGTTCAGCAGGATAAACAGCAACACGGTGTAGACGATGATGCCCACGGAACTCGCCACGGCCAATCCCAGATACTGGTAGTGATGGGCCATCCACCAGTAGAGTGGCAGATTCAGGAAAGTGAGCGCCGTTCCGGTAATGGCGGGGGTCAGAGTATCGCGGGCTGCGTAGAAGCCGCGTGCCAGAATATTCTGGGCTCCCCAGGCGAACATACTTAGGGAAAATACGGCGAGGGCGGCGGCAGTGGCGGCAAGATCCCCGGGCCGCAGGCGCGTATAGGAATAGACGAGATAAACCAGCGGCGCCGCCTGGGCGATGGTGAGTGCGGAAATGGGCATCAGCAGCATTGTCAGGCCCTTCATCGTGGCGTTCAGGGTGCGGTTCAATTCTTCCAGCTTGCCTTCCGAGTAAAGCTGGGCGAGGTAAGGGAAGGATGCAACGCCCACCGCCTGCCCCACCACCCCCAGCGGAACCCGCATCAGGTTTTTGGCGTAATTCAGCCATGAGATCGATCCGTGCACCAGAAAGGAGCCAAACCAGCGCATAATCCAGTCATCCGTGAATACCAGCGAGAGGGCCAGCATGATGGGGATGGTGAGCTTGATGAACAGCCAAAAGCCCGGGTGACGAACGTCCAGGTTGGGTGAAAAGCGGGCCCCGGCGCGCCGCGCGCCATAGACCTGAAGCAGGAAGTTTCCAGCCAGGGATCCGGCCAGGACCCCCACCGCGAATCCGGTAATGCCGATGCGCGGCGAAAGCAGAACACCGCCCAGGATGACCCCCAGGTTGTAGACCACCGAGGCCAGCGAGGGCACAACAAACTGCCCCTTGGCATACTGCACCGCGCTCAGGATGCTGCCTAGGTAAAAGCAAAATTGCGCCGGCAACATCAAACGCGTCAGAAAAATCAGGCGGGCCTTTTCGGTGGGATTAAAGCCGGGAGCGATCCATTTCACCAAATGGGGGACGTAAATTTCCCCCGCTACCACCACCGCCACCAGCAGCGCCCCCATGACCGTCACCACTGTGGAAAAAACATGCCACCCTTCATCCTCGCGGTTCTCGGCCACAAACTTGGTGAAAACGGGAATAAAGGTGACGCTCAGCGAGCCGGCCGCCACCAGGTAATTCAGGAAGTCGGGCAGGGTGAATGCGGTGTAATAAGCATCGGTAATGGCGTTCGCGCCGATCTGGTGGGCGACCGTCCATTCGCGGAAAAAGCCCAGAATGCGGCTGGCCAGCACGCTCGCCATGACAATGCCTGAAGCCTGGGCAATGCGCCGCGTGATGTGGGCAGAGTTCATCGGTGAAGATTTACCACGGTTGGCGGGGTTTTGCCTAGCAGCGGGAAAACATCAGCGGCCTTGGGCTTAAGATTAGTCTTTGCCATTCGGTCCTAACGCGGATATGGAAAGCGGTGCCGGCACCTTGAGCAGCGCGCCATCCTGGGGCGTCTCAGCAACCGTTCGTACCAGCGGCGTCGGGAACGGTGATAATTTGTGCTCCCGCACTTTGGGCAGGAGCGAGGGCGATCCTCCTCAATCCTTTCCGTCATGCCGTCCGGTAAGGAGCTGTGCCCGGCACCCTGGGAACCTGCTTCTTTCGCGGAACCAATGGGCATATTTTCTCCAGCTCCGGGCGAACTGGCGGGGGGGGTTCCGCCTGCGGCGGCGACCTTTCGATTGAAGCTTTCCTGAAGTTGTTCCAGCGTCATATCATCCGGGTGGGGGCGGTTCCTGCTCTGCCGGCTAAAGCGCCAACAATTGCAATCCGAGCAGCGGCGCATGTGGTAGCCCAGCTTCCATGCCGTGTTGTAAATGATACCGTGCCGGACGGATTCCGTCTTCGTGGCCCCACAGCGTGGACAGGGGCTTGACATAACTTACACCTCGCAGCCTTGGGGACTCTTACCTCGTGGCCAATCAGCTCGGGGGGCGGTTTATCGCAAAAGCCTGGTGTCCTTTAAATCGCACCCATCTGCTGCAACGCAGATGTAGCATTTGCGAAATCCAACGGTAGTAATCTAGCACAGCATAGCAAGGATGCCAATAGAACGTTGGCTCCTGAAGCGGCCACGGTTTTGCTCCACCGTAGGCACTCGTTTCTCCCTCCTCTGCCCTTCAATGGATTTGGCGAAAATCAGGCACCGGCCGGCATCGCGAAGCAGCGTCCGAAAGTCGCTTTCAATCGACAGGAGGAATTCCGCTGGTCACCGAATTGCTATAGTGATGTCTTGCTGTGAAATTCCACGTAAGCCACGCAGTAGTTCGGACAAAAGGTATGAGTTTTGGGGGGTCAAAGCACTTTTGGGCTACGTTCATTGCCGCATTAGTTGTAGCTGCCCTCTTTTTTCCGTCCTTAAACGCCGAGCAATCCAAGCCTCTGCCGGGAAGCAAGCCTTGCTTGGATTGCCACGATACCGGCCGACGCACGGGCAAGCGCCAGCCCGATGTTCCACCCCCTTTCAACGAGGCTGCTCTGCGGGCCTCTCCCCACGCCACCCTGGAGTGCTCCAACTGTCATAGTGACTTGGAAGGCCGAAAAGAATTTCCTCACCCCGCCAAGCTCACCCCGGTGGATTGCGGCTCGTGCCATACGGATGAAAAACAGCAGTACATGGAAAGCCTGCACGGAAGAGCAGCCAAACGCGGCGACGCGCTGGCCCCCGGTTGCAAGGACTGTCATGGAACTCACAACATTCTGCGGCCCTCCGATCCTACTTCACCCACCACGACCACCCAGGTTCCCCTTCTATGCGGCCGCTGTCACCACGAAGGATCGCCCGTCTCGCTGACCCACGACATCCCGCAGGACCAGATCCTGGAGAACTACACCGAAAGTATTCACGGCGAAGGCCTGTTCAAGCGGGGCTTGGCGGTCACGGCGGTTTGCACCAGTTGCCATACGGCGCACTTTGTCCTGCCGCACACTGACCCCCGCTCTTCGATTTCCAAACAGAACATTGCGCACACCTGCACGAAGTGCCACGCACTGATTGAGACCGTGCACCGCAAAGTCATACGCGGCGAGTTGTGGGAGAAGCACCCGGGCCTCATCCCCGCCTGCGTGGACTGTCACGAGCCCCACAACATCCGGCGTGCCTTCTATGCCCAGGGAATGGCGGATCAGGATTGCCAGCGCTGCCACGGCAACCCGCAGTTGAAAACCGCCAGCGGCGGGCGCTCCATGTTTGTGAACGAGCAGGAACTTGCCGGGTCGCGGCACGCGCGCATCGCCTGCGGGCAATGCCATACCGGCGGCGACCCCTCGCTGGCGCGGCCTTGCGCCACCATCACCGCCAAAGTTGACTGCTCGGTTTGCCACGCGGGCGCCGTCGAGGACTTTCAGCAGAGCATTCATGGCCAGTTGCTGGCGCAAGGCAGCCCGGACGCGCCCGCCTGCACGGACTGCCACGGCAAACACGGGATCCTCAGCCACAATGACACCCAATCCCCCACCTTTTCCCGCAATGTTCCGACCTTGTGCGGCAATTGCCATCGCACGGGGCAGAAGGCGGCGCTCCGTTACAAGGGCACCCAGACCAATATCGTGGAAAATTACAATGAAAGCATCCACGGACAGGGGTTGCTGAAGAGCGGGCTGACGGTAACTGCTAACTGTGCCGATTGCCACACCCCTCACCGCGAGTTGCCTGCCAGCGACCCGCATTCGAGTGTCAACCCCGCCAACGTCGCCACCACCTGCGGGCGGTGCCATCACGGCATCTACGAGTCGTTCATCACCAGCATCCACTCCCCCCAGGTCACCCACACCTCCAAGCCCCTGCCCGTGTGCAACGATTGCCACTCCGCGCATACCATCCGGCGCACCGATCTCTCCGACTTCCGCCTCCACATCATGGACCAGTGCGGCCGCTGCCATGAGGCCATCAGCAGAACCTACTTTGATACCTACCACGGCAAGGTTTCCAAACTGGGCTACGTGAAAACCGCCAAGTGCTACGACTGTCACGGGGCGCACGACGTCCGGGCCGTCACCGATCCCGCCTCCCGCCTCAGCCGCGCGAACGTCGTCAAGACCTGCGCCCAGTGCCATCCCGGTTCCAATCGCCGCTTTGCGGGATATCTGACCCACGCCACCCACCACGATCCCCAGAAGTATCCGTTCCTGTTCCTCGCTTTCTGGAGCATGACTTCACTGCTGATGGGCACCCTGGTAGTGGCGGGATTGCATACGGCGGCCTGGCTGCCGCGCTCGCTCCAGTACAGCCGGGAACTGAAGGCCAACAGCAAAGGGGCGGGCGCCGAATACGTGCGCCGCTTCCGGCCGTTTGACCGCAATTTGCACCTCATGGTCATCACCAGTTTCCTGGGCCTGGCGACCACCGGGATGATGCTGAAGTTCTCCTATACCCGCTGGGCACAGGTGCTCTCCCACCTGCTGGGAGGCTTCGAGGGCGCGGGGCTCATCCACCGCTTCTGCGCCGTGCTCACCTTCACCTACTTCGGCCTGCACCTCTGGGACCTGCTGCGCCAGCGCCGGGCGAGCGGCAAAACCTGGCGGCAATTCATCTTCGGTCCGGGGAGCATGGTGTTCAACCGCACCGACGGGCGGGAGTTCATCGCTTCCCTCAAATGGTTTGTGGGCAAAGGGCCGCGTCCCGAATACGGCCGCTGGACGTACTGGGAGAAGTTTGATTACTTCGCGGTGTTCTGGGGAGTGGCGATTATTGGCAGCACCGGGTTATTCCTCTGGTTCCCGGAGTTCTTCACGCGCTTCCTGCCCGGCTCGCTGATCAACGTGGCCACCATCATCCACAGTGACGAGGCGCTGCTGGCCGTGGGCTTCATCTTCACCGTGCATTTCTTCAACACCCACTTCCGGCCGGAACGCTTTCCCATCGATACCGTGGTCTTTACCACCGGGGAACCGCTGGAGAAGTTCAAACTCGACCGCCCGCGCGAATACCGCGAACTGGTGGAGCAGGGTGAACTGGAAAAACATCTGATCCCCGCCCCGCCCCCTGTGGTCGTGGCCTTCTGGCGCCGCTTCGGCTTCACCGCCTTGACCATTGGCCTGGGCTTGATCCTGCTCATCCTCTACGCCGCCATCTTTGCCTACAAGTAAAGACGCACAGCGGAATTTGGAGGACTCCGAGAGGTATACTGAGACTGAACCCTATGGCAAGCAAAGTGGCAAATCCGCCCCCGGGCTTTGAGGATCTGACGGTCGAGGAAAAGCTCGATTACGTTGCGTCGCTTTGGGACCGGATTGCTGCCAGGCCGGAAACCGTTCCCGTACCGGGATGGCATCTCGAAGTGATCGAACAGCGCACGATTGGAAGCCATGCCGGTTCTGGCGGCGGCAGGTCGTGGGACGAATTCCGCGAAGAACTCCGCGCCAAACTTCGGCAACGCCAGTCCACCCTGTGACGCGAAGCCTCACAATCCTGCCCAAGGCTGAACTGGACGTCACTGATGCGACCGCCTGGCACTAGGAGCGACGGGCCGGACTGGGTGATGAATTCCTCGACGAGCTCGATTCGGTCCTCCGCCGCGTCGTCAAGAACCCCTTTCCCGTTTGGGGCCGATGCATATAGAGATTCTGACCGCTGGCACGAAAAGTCTGGGGCATGGTTTCAGCAGGGGAAAACTTGGCAAATTGTGGTTTCTGCGTCCGACAAAGTGTTACCCGAGGATATCCCCGAGGAAGCCACCCAACTACTACCGGGGATTCAGTTTCTAACCAATCTCCACCTCGAAGGAAAGGCCACCCAGGAGTCGCTTAAACTAGCTCAATCGACCGCCAACGATATTGCCCGCGCGGCGCATGGAGCGGTTCTCAATCAGCAGGACGGATCTGTGCACCTTCCAACTGGAGTTAAGCGCTTCGCCTTGGCGAGGAGCACAGAGGCATTTGATGTGGTCGCGTTGACATGGTGGTTTCTCGATAGCCCTCTATTGTCTCGCGCCGGACGTGAATCGCTTCTCGCGCTAATGGAACGGATGCTCCCAGAGGCATTACCGAAGCGTTATGGCTTGCATGAGCCCCCGCAGAACGTCTATGCGGACACGGGGAAGGTGCATTTCTTGAAGTTTTTGGATGAGCATTTGGACACCAATAAAATCTGGTATCCTCATCGCCCCGTCGCATCCGTTTACTTTTCCACACCTTACCCCTTGGGTGCGCACAAGCTAGGGTTCCGCACGAACCGGCTGGCAATTGAACTGGAGAAGAGCGCTTTATCCCAGCCAGGCTGGGCCGCAAATATGATTTCGTTTTGGGAAAAGGCGTCCGTCCTCATTCGACCGATTTATGGTGATGTGCGAATTCTGGGCGGATACGGCTGGCGGGGCGCAAGTCTATGCATAAAGTCGGGAGGATACCGAGGGCACCCCGTTTCGTCGTGGTGGTGGACGGGCATTCCAAGACTTTTGGGAAATGCAGTGGTTCTCGGACCAGTCTATCAGCAGTCTTGGCCGGCATTTGCGGGAGCGGCGACAAATATCGATGGACTGGCGTTTGCATCAAATCCGGATTGGTCCATTGAGGACGACTTGACGAGAATAATTGGCGAGCCACCCAAAGATCAGATGCAGCTCGAAGCTGGGTTTTCACCAAGGAAGCAGGAATACCCACCAGGCTGGCCGTTCGGAGAGCCGTTTCTCCGCTGAGAGCAGGTAGATACAAGCGGGCTGGCGCAGAGCCGCATTTCAAGCTCTGCGGCTTTTCCGTGCGCGGGTGCCGCGCACCGACAAAGCAGGTCGGCGCTATGGTTGCTTCTCCTTGTCAAAAACGCAGGACGGACAGCCCAGGAACATCTCCAAAGTGGCGGACATTCGACGTGCCGACGCTGTAACCAAGTTCGAGGGCGGTCACGCCGATCAGGAAGAGCGAATTTCAACCCTCGCGCCTGACTTTCGCCGTCGAGTTGGCCGGCGCGGAGAGCGATCGCCACGGTGACCGGGTAGACGGGCATTGCGCTGATCAGCTCTTCGATGAATTTTTGACGCTTTAATCGTCGTTGTGGAGTGTCCGCGCGAGCTGCTCCGTGCGCCAACTCGATTAAGGTCACGACCGAGATGCCGACCTCAGTTTCCCCGATGCGTTGGCGGGCTGGCGCAGAGCCGCTTTTCAAGTTCTGCGGCTTTTAGGGGCACGCCTAAGGGCCGTGGGCTCATAAAACAGGTTCGTGCCACGTTCTCCATTTCTGGCAGCGAACCCTTACCAAAACAAAGTGCGTGCCGCGAACTGAGGTATGATAGGGGAAGAGGGAGCGATGACGGCGATTGTGCAAGAAAAGATCAAAGACCTGGTGGCGCTGTGCAACAACCGCGGCGTCCGTCGCCTGGCTCTGTTTGGCTCGGCAGCGAGCGGCGGGTTCGACGCCGCGTCCAGCGACCTCGATTTCCTTGTGGAGTTCCAGCCGGTGGGTCCTGCTCAGCATGCCGACAATTTCTTTGGACTGCAAGAGGATCTGGAGCGGCTTTTTGGCGTGCCCATTGAGTTGATTGAACCCGGCCCGATTCGCAACCCCTATTTTCGGCAGGCGATCGAAAAGACTCAGGTACAGCTTTATGTTGCCGCTTGAAGTGCGCAAGTACCTGTTCGATATCGCTCAGGCTTGTGACCTGCTCACTCAGTTCACACTGGGGAAAGCCTTTACTGACTACACCGCGGACGCTCTCCTGAAGTCGGCGGTGGAGCGACAATTCGAAATCATGGGGGAAGCCCTCCAGCAAGCTCTCCGCCTGTACCCTGACCTCACTCAGCATATTAGCGACTGCCGCCGGATCGTCGCCTTTCGCAACCGGCTGATCCATGGGTACGCTTTCGTCTCCGATGAAGTGGTTTGGGGCGTCCTTGAAACCAATCTGCCTTCCCTGCGCCGCGAAGTGCTGTCGCTCCTAAATGAACCGTAGCCAGCAGGCAGCCACGGTGTCGCCGGGGCGACCTTATGTGGCCGCGGGCTTTCCCATCGATCGCGAACCCACGGTCAATTCCCAAAACGAATTGGCCGTGGCCACCTCCGGGTCACACAACCTCGGGCGCCGTTCGAACGGGTAAAGGCCATCACGAGATGCCGGGCTTGCCCTACCCGGCGTTGCGCACGGTGAATGCGGAGTCAAGGGGGCGGCAAGCCGTCCGCCTACGGCGGAAGGCCTTGTGGACATCGGGGTTCAGGGGCAGCAAGATTGTTACCCGCGGGCTGGCGCAGACGGTCCGCTTTTGGTGTCTCCGCCAGCCTGCCACTCGTGATACCATGACGTGAAGTGCCCCAAAAAGGGCCGGAATGGGGTGCAGCGATAACGATCAAACTCAAACCCGAACAGGAACGGATCATTCAAGCGGGGATCGAGAGCGGCCACTTCCGCAGCCCCGATGAAGTGCTCGATCATGCCTTGGCCGCATTGAAGGAGAAAGGGCACAGCCGCAAGGGCGCAACGCGACGGAAGAATCTGGCGCAGTTCCTGATGGAGTCTCCGCTGGCGGGCGCAGAGTTGAACCTGGAGAGG
>Ga0326728_10011840_pt1 | contig 19709 bp, 15 predicted proteins | sample MB3enrmetagenome_FD_207602 | JGI IMG/M metagenome (GOLD analysis project Ga0326728, IMG submission 207602) | Lab enriched peat soil microbial communities from McLean, Ithaca, NY, United States - MB31MN | ecosystem: Environmental > Terrestrial > Soil > Wetlands > Peat | place: USA: New York... | reverse complement strand
ACGCCGCCGGCCGCGGACCGGAGGCGATTGCCGCTTTTCGCAGGATTCTGGCCAAAAGCGGACAATACCAGGACCCCAAGCTGGAACAGGTGGAGTGGGGGTTGGGCGAAGCCTTGCGCGGGCAAAACGATTTTTCCGGCGCCGCCGAAGCCTACGAATCGGTCGGGCACTTCGCGCACGTCGAGCCGGATTTACTGGCCCGAGCCAATCTGGCCGCCGGCGAAATGTACGATGTCATGCAAGAGCGCGATTTGGCGATCCAGAAATACCGCCAGGTGATCGCCGCGCAAGGCGACTCGCCCCACGCCGAACGGGCCCGCAAATATTTAAAACGGCCTTATCATCAGTAAGAAGCCTTCGGCCCTTGGCCCTCGGCTATCGGCCGAGCGGGCTAAAATTGCATTTGCCAACTGCGGGTTTTTCTGGCCGACGGCCAAAGGCGGTTCCCTCGGGCCTGGACGAGACGTGGAACGTGAAACGAAAAACGTGGAACGGTTTTTCTGGCCGACGGTCGAGGACCGGAAGCCGAAGGCGTAGTTATGAAAATTTCCTCTGTTGACACCGAAATCTTCTATGAAGTGCTGGGCGACGGCCCGGCGGTGGTTCTTCTGCATGCCTTCCCGATGAATCACCATTTGTGGCGGCCGGTGGCCGAGCGGCTGGCGACGCGTTATCGCGTGGTGCTGCCGGATCTGCGTGGTATGGGCGAATCGGGTGTGGGAGAAGGTCCGGCGACCATGGAAAAGCATGCCACCGATCTGCTTCGAGTTTGCGAGGCTGCCGGAGTGCGCAAGGCGGTTTTCGCAGGCGTATCGCTCGGCGGCTACGTGTTGTTTGAATTCTGGCGGCGTTGCCGCGAGCGGGTTTCCGCCCTGATCCTGGCCGACACGCGTGCACCAGCGGACACCGATCCGGTGCGGGCATCACGCTTGCAGGCCGCCGAACAAGTAGAGAAGCAGGGGCCGGCGGGTTATCTCGAAACCTTTCTTCCCAAGTTGATTGGCCCTACGACTCAGTCGAACCGTCCCGACCTGGTTGGCGAGATGAAAAGAATCGCGGCAACCAGCACGGCCGCCGGAATCGCCGCCGTTCAGCGGGGCATGGCCGGGCGGCCGGACTCGGTCTCTACGCTGCGAACCATCGATGTGCTCACCTTGCTGTTATTCGGCGAAGAGGACACGGCCTCACCCATCGTCGAAGGCGAACTGATGCAGCGCGAAATTGCCGATAGCCGCCTGTACAGCATTCCCCACGCCGGACATCTGGCCATCTTTGAACAATCCGCCGCGGCCCATGACTTGATTCGCCGCTTCCTGGAGGAAATACCCAAAATCGATTAGCCGCAGATCAACGCAGATAAACGCGGATCAATCCCTTCTCAAAAGTGAGTGAAATTAGGCTGGCCCAGGAAAGGTAGCTGTTTTATCAGCGTTTATCTGCGTTAATCAGCGGCAAAACGGCCCGGTTTCCCTGTTACAATCAACCCGCCATGCTCGATACGTTTCTGGTTCCTGAAAAAACCGCGATCAGCGCCAAAGGTGACGGACCGCTGGTGAACATTGCGGCCGCCGAGAACCGTGTGCTGCTGCTGCAACTGCAAATCACGGGCGCGCTTGAGCAGGAGTCGCTCGACCTCAGCATCTTTGGCGGGCCGGACGAAGCCGGCCTCGGCGCTTCGCCGCTGGCTTCCTTCCCGCAGCTTTTCTATCCCGGCGGATATCCGCTGTTGCTGGATCTGAATGGGCATCCGGAGATTAAGGTGCTCCGGGCGCACTGGGACGTGAATCGCTGGGGACGCGGCTCGGAGACGCCCTGGTTCGAATTCAGTTTGCAGGCCACGGAAGTTTCGCCCGAACTGCTGCGCGAACGGCTGGCACGGGGGAATTGAGTAATTTGTAATTTGATAATTTGTAATTGAAAAGCGTACGGTGCTGGAATTCTTGTGGTCTGGTGCTTGGGGCTGCCTCCGGGTCGCAATTACCAATTACCAATTTGAAATTTGAAATCCGGGTGTGGTTTTCAACTACCCGATTTCTCAATTACTCAATTACCCAATTCCGTAACGTTTCATTCCTGAGCCGTGAGAACTTTGACGCGATTGAGGGTTTCGCGGGCTTCGGGAGCGAATTCGCCCCGGGGCTGACGTTTCAGATAGACTTCGAGTTCGGCAACCGCCTGAGTATATTGTTTCAGCCCCAACAGGGCATGGGCCCGGATCAGGTGGACGGGGAAGTATGGTGTGGGAGCCAGCGCCAGCGCGTTGTCCGTCTGGCGCAGGGCGGCGGCAAAATCGCCTTTGCCCAGATATGCTTTACTCATTTCGTAATGGATCTCCCAGAGATTGGGCGCCGAGCGCAGGCTGGTTTGCAGCGCGCGCAGGGCGTCGTCGTAACGCCTGAGCACGACATAGGTGGTGCCCAGTTCGTAAAGACATTGCGGCGAGTTGGGATCGATTTGAACTGCCTTCTCCACCTGGTCGAGCGCTTCCTCGGGCTTATGTTCGAGCAGGTCGAGCATGCCGAGAAAACCATGGGCCTCGGCGTACTCCGGGTAAATTTGGATTGCCTTGAGCGCCGCGGCGCGTGCGGCGGGCGTTTTTTGTCTGTCGAGTAGGTTCTGGGCTTTATCCAGTTGGCTTTTGGCTTTGCCGGGCACCGTGAGATTGGCCAGGGAAACCGTATCTTCGCCGGCGCGGCTTCCGGGCCCGGAATTTCTTCTCTGGGCCGGGGCGGAGATAATAGAACAGCAGAGAAACGAACATGCAACAATGAATACGCCCCTGGGGGACATGGCTGCCCATCCTGCACGGAACAAGGCGCTGACTGCGGCCGCTCGAACTCCGGGAAGGTTCGGCCCTGGTAGTGCTGCCTTGGTACGGCTGCCGCCGGACTCATTTAGTTGGATGGGAACGCCAGGGAGTAAGTTGTGTCGCGCGGCCGCCGGCTGTCGGGCGCCGGTTGCCGCCCGCACGGTTGTCGCCGAAGGTGGCGCATGGCGTCCGCCTCGTTTTTGGGATCGTACAAGTTTTGAACGGCTGGAGTTTGAATTCTGATGAGTGAAACCGTAACCATTCAACCCGCGCGTAATCTCGCGGGCAGTTTGCGCTTGCCGGGGGACAAATCGATTTCCCACCGCTACGCCATGCTGGCCGGCATTGCCAACGGCTGTTCGCGGCTGGAGAATTTTGCCACCGGCGCCGATTGCGCCAGCACGCTGGAATGCATGCGCCAATTGGGCTGCATCGTGGAGCGCGACGCGCGGCCGGGCGCGGTTCCGGCGGTCGAAGTCGAGGGCAACGGTGCGCGTCTGCAGGCTCCCGCGGGGCCCCTGGATTGCGGTAATTCCGGCTCCACCATGCGCATGCTTTCGGGCATCCTGGCGGGACAGGAGTTCCCCAGCGAGCTGATCGGCGATGCCTCGCTATCGCGGCGGCCGATGGCGCGCATCATGAAGCCGCTGCGGGAGATGGGCGCCACCGTGACCGCCGAGCAGGACCGTCCGCCGCTGCATATTCGCGGAGGCGGGCTGAAGGGAATTGATTACGCTCTGCCGGTGGCCAGCGCGCAGGTGAAATCCTGCCTGATGTTTGCCGGACTGTACGCGGCGGGGGAAACCTTCATTGCGGAACCGGTGCGCACCCGCGACCACGGTGAATTGGCGTTGCGCGCGTTTGGCGCCCCCGTGGAGAGCGCCGGCCCGAATCGCTGGCGGGTCCGCGGCGGCCAGAAGTTGCGTCCCATCCATGCGCTGGTGCCGGGCGATATTTCGACGGCGGCGTTTTTTCTATGCGCGGCGGCGCTGTTCCCGGATTCGAATCTGGTGTTCGACAACCTGCTGATGAATCCCACCCGCGCGGCGCTGTTCGACGTGCTCAGCGGACTCGGGCTGAATATCAAAATTCTGAAGGTCGAGGAGCGGCACGGAGAACTGGTGGGCGTGGTCCATGCGCGCTACGGCGGACTGCGCGGCGCCACCATCAGCGGCGCCATGTCGGCGGCGCTGATCGACGAACTGCCGGTGCTGGCCGCCATCGCGCCGTACTCGTCGGAGGGCATCGAGATTCGCGACGCGCGCGAGCTGCGGGTCAAGGAATCCGATCGCATTGCCGCCGTGGCCGCCAACCTGCGCGCCATGGGCGCCTCGGTCGAAGAAAGCGAAGACGGCTTGTTCGTTCCCGGCAAGCAACGGCTGCATGGCGCGGAACTGGAATCCTTCGACGATCATCGCATCGCCATGGCCTTCGCCGTCGCGGCCCTGCGCGCCGAAGGCGAAAGCCGCATCGCCGGCGCCGAAGCCGCGCGCATTTCTTTTCCGGAGTTCTATAACACGTTGGAAACCGTGGTCGAAAGGTAGCACGAGGAAGTTCAGCGCCTCCCTGTGCGTGTGTTAAATTAAAACCAGAGCGGGCGCGTAGCTCAGTTGGTAGAGCAATGCCCTTTTAAGGCATGGGTCGAAGGTTCGAGTCCTTCCGCGCTCACCACTTTCTCCTCACGCCAGTTACACTCCAGACGCAAAGTCCACGCAACAATCGCATTGGTGCTGGAGACTTTGCCTGAATTGCCATCCTGAGCCGTGACAACCAGGTCGGTTCTTGCAGCTGAAACCTCCCGGAGGGAGGTAGCGAAAATAGCCCAGGGTGGAGGCCGCTTTGCGGCCGCAACCCTGGGTAAGCTTGCAGGAACAGATTCCGCCCCGTAGGGCCGGGCGAGCGATTTTACGAGTAATGCGGTATGTTGCGGGATCATTGGGGCGGCGCAGTTTGATGCCACACTCGCGTACATAACTGGCCAGAGGGAGCATCATCAGGAGCGTGTTCTTCAGGTGGAGTTCCATGCTTTCATGAAGGCGCATTGCATTGAATACGATCCACGCTGCGTTGGTGTCTGAGATCGGCCGGCCCTACGGGACTTGCCGGGTTTGATTGGGGAGCTCACCCAGGGTTCCGCTGCGCTCCACCCTGGGCTATTTTCGTCACCTCCCTCCGGGAGGATCAACCTATCGTGGCGTAAATGCTTTCTCAGCTCAATAAACAAGCGCAAAAAAATCATCCCCCGTCTCGACCGCCTCCGAACCCGGCTGAGCGCCGTAATTCGGATCGGGAAACGGGGGACCGGTGACGGGGGACGCCTCTTCTCTAATACTCCATCGTCTTCTTCAGCGCCGCCACGATCTTTTCCACCGACGGCATATAAAACTTTTCCAGCGGCGGCGAGAAGGGAATGGCCGGCACATCGGGAGCGGTGACGCGCGCGATGGGGGCGTCCAGGCAATCGAAGGCCTCTTCGGCCAGAATCGCCGAGATCTCCGCGCCTATGCCCAGCGTGCGATGGTCCTCATGCACGATCACGCAGCGGCTGGTGCGCGCGACGGACTCGAGAAACGTATCCTTGTCGAGCGGATTCAGAATGCGCAGATCGATGACTTCCACCTCCACGCCGTGTTCCTGCTTCATCTTTTCCGCCGCCTGCATGGTCAACTGCAGCATGTAGCCGTAGGAAATGGCGGTGAGATCTTTTCCCGGACGGCGAATGGCCGCCTTGTACAGATCCGCGACAAAGTCCTCGTCGGGGAGGTCCTCTTTGACGGAGCGATAAAGCTTCTTATGCTCGAAATAAATCACCGGGTTGTCGTCGCGAATAGCCGCTTTGAGCATGCCTTTCGCGTCGTAGGGCGTGGCCGGCGCCACCACCACCAGGCCGGGTTCGTGGCTGAACCAGGTGGTATTGGTCTGGGAATGATACAGCCCGCCGCCCACTCCGCCGCCGTAACACACCCGCAGGGTCAGGGGCACGGTTTGCGTGCCGGCGCTGCGGTAGCGAAGCTTGGCGGCCTGCTGCGTCAGCGCGTCCATGGCCGGAGTGATGAAGTCGGCGAACTGGATTTCCGGCACTGGGCGCATCCCCGCCATTGCCGCTCCAATCGCGGAACTCACGATCACGCCTTCGGCCAGCGGGGAATCGATCACCCGCTCCGGTCCGAATTCATCGAACAGCCCCTTGGTGGCTTTGAATACTCCGCCCATCACGCCGACATCCTCGCCGATGATGAAGACCCGTTCGTCGCGCTTCATCTCTTCGCGCAGGGCCCCGGTGATGGCATCAATGTATGTTGTCAAAGGCATTTTCTATGTCTCCCGTCTCCCGTTCCCCGTCTCCGGCCCGCACTGGCTTCCCGGTTGGGCCCACCACATTTCCGAGACTTTGAAACCTTGAAACTTTGAAACCTTGAAACTTAGCCCTGGCGCTTCAATTCCCGTTCCCGGATGCTGAAGGAATACACATGGTCCAGCGCTTCTTCCGGCTCGGGGAAGGGAGAGTTTTCGGCGAATTCGACCGCCGCGTCGATCTCCTGATTGATTTCGCCGGTGATCTGCTGCTTCCACTCGTCCGCCCAGAGATCGCGTTCGCGCAGATAGCGTTCCATGTGGGGAATGGGATCGCGTCCCTTCCAATACTCCACCTCTTCGGGGCGGCGGTATTTAGCCGGGTCGATCTCGGAGTGGCCGTACCAGCGGTAGGTCTTGCATTCCACCAGCGTGGGTCCGTAGCCCTGGCGGGCCCGTTCCTGCGCCTCGTGGCAAACGCGATAGACCGCGACCACGTCATTGCCGTCCACCGTGACGCCGGGAAATCCGTAGGCCTGGGCTTTTACGCTGAGATCCTCGACCGCGGTCTGCAAATTGGCGGCAACCGATTCCGCCCAGAGATTGTTCTCCACCACAAACACCATCGGCAGTTTGTGCACCCCGGCGAAATTCAAGGCCTCGTGCCAAAAGCCCAGCGAAGTCGAACCGTCTCCGGAAAGCGCCACCACCACATTGGATTTCTTTTGCATTTTGTAGGCCAAAGCCACGCCGGTGCCGATGTTCAATTGCGCGGCAATGGTCGAGGACGGAGTGATCACGTTCAATGGGGCGTAACCGCAGTGCGCCGGGGACGAGCGGCCCTGATCGGGACTGGTCTTGCGCGCATAGAGCTGCGCGAACATGTATTTCAGCGGCGTCCCCTTCATGATGTTGGTGATGAAATTGCGATGCGAAGGGGCCACGGTATCTTCCGGCAGCAGATCCATGGTGGCGCCGACCTCGGTGGCTTCCTGGCCGACAGCGGCATAATAATTGCCGGAAAATCTTCCTTGCCGGAACAACAGACGGGCACGCTCTTCCACCGTCCGGCACTTCAGCATGTAATAGTACAGTCGCTTCAGCAAGTCGGGGTTCAGCGGACCGCCGCCGTTGCCCGACGGTCTTGTCTCCGCCTCTTCCATCACGGGCTGCTTTGATTTGGTTGCCATTCTGTCTTCCTCGAAACCGCCATTTTATCTGATCGGGCCGCAAGATGCGCGCTGATCCAAATCCCATCCCGATCCGCCTGTCTAAGGTATCTCAATTCTTGGATGATGCCGGGGCGTGATTCGTAACAAAAATTGCAGGTAAAAAACGGCCACGAATTACGAGTCACGAATGCCGAGACGCGAGCAGGGAAACCGCAGTTGCGCGTTCCAGTGAAAAGTGCGTTCGGGAGGAGTTTTCCACGGATGTGTGCGAAACCGTGTGGAAAACCACCCCCGGACTGGCGTCAAACCCCGATCCAATGCGCCTCTTCAGCAGTTTGCACACCCGGTTGGTCAAACGGAGTCCTAAACTCGAAACGGGTCCTGTTTTCAGCACGCCACGCGCAAATTGCTTGCTTCCGAACTCGCGTCTCGCGACTCGCCACTCGCAACTGGGGTTCCGCCACTCGCCACTCGCAACTCGCGTCTCGCCACTCATGATAGGCTTGCGGCGTGAAACTCCGCCTGGACAAACTCATGGTCGAGCGCGGGCTGGCGCAATCGCGGGAGCGTGCGCAGGCGCTGGTGTTGGCCGGCAAGGTGCTCGTGAACGAGCAGAAAGTCGAGAAGCCAGGCGCCAACGTCGAGGCTGATGCGGTATTGCGTTTGTTGGACGCCGACGTGCGCTATGTCAGCCGTGGCGGTCTGAAACTGGAAGCCGCGCTTGCGCATTGGCGCATCGACGTGAGCGGCCAGACTTGCCTGGATGTTGGCGCCTCCACCGGCGGCTTCACCGACTGCCTGCTGCAGCACGGCGCCGCGCGCGTGATTGCCATCGACACCGGCTACGGGCAAATCGACTATCGCCTCCGCCAGGATCCGCGGGTGTGCCTGCGGGAGAAGACCAATGCCCGCTATTTGAAGCCCGAGGACATACCGGAACGGGTCGAACTGGTGGCCATGGATGTCTCTTTTATTTCCGCCACCCTGGTGCTGCCGCCGGTGTTGCATGCGGTGGCGACGGCGCGGGCGGGAGACCCTCCGGCGGGCGTCATTGTTCTGGTAAAGCCGCAGTTCGAAGCCGGCCGGGCATCTGTGGGCAAAGGTGGGATTGTGCGCGATACCGCCGCCCAGGAAGCGGCCGTGGAAAAAGTCCGCGCCTGTTTGCGCAGTTTAGGAGCCGTCGCTACCGAATCCATGGACTCGCCTATTCTCGGCGTGGAAGGCAACCGGGAATTTCTGCTGTTTGCAAGGTTCGAGGCTGTAAAATGTGACTCGCATCCATGAAATCCGCTGCCATCATTGCCAAGCCGGAAAAACCAGAGCTGGAGGAGATCGTCCCCGAACTGCTCCGCTGGTTGCGCGAACGTCAATATACGGTTTACCTCGACGAGGAAACGGCGGCCTACGTTCCCGAGGAGCGGGCGACGCGGCGCAACGAGCTCGCGAACCACGAACCGGCGTTCGTGGTGGTGCTGGGCGGAGACGGCACGCTGCTCTCGGCGGCCCGGGCGGTGGCGCACAAGGGCATACCCATTGTCGCCGTGAATCTCGGTTCGCTGGGCTTTCTCACCGAAGTTACGCTGCAGGACTTTTATCCCACTCTGGAATGCGTGCATAACGGCAGTTGCCCGATCGAGGCCCGGGGCCTGATTCATTGCGAGATCATGCGCGACGGGCGTTGCGTGGCCGAATATGACGCCCTCAACGACGCGATCATCAATAAAACCTTCATCGCCCGCCTGGTCAGCATCGATCTGTTTATCGAGGGAAACTTCGTGGCCAATTACAACGCCGACGGCGTCATTATTGCCACGCCCACCGGCTCGACCGCGTATTCGCTGGCCGCCGGCGGCCCCATTCTGATGCCCTCGGTGGATGGTTTTGTCATTACGCCGGTATGCCCGCACTCGTTGACCCATCGGCCTTTGGTGGTGCGGGACACGGCGCGAATCGAAGTGGTTTGCAATAGTGTCGAGCAGGAGGCGTTTCTGACCATCGACGGGCAGATCGGCATGCCGCTGAATGGCGGGGACCGGGTAGTTTGCCGCAAGAGTTCGCACCAGGTAAAGCTTTTTCGAATGCGCAAAACCTTCTTCGAGGTGCTGCGCACCAAACTGAAATGGGGACAACGTTGAGGGGCGGGTTGCAAGTGGCCGGTGGCAAGCGGCATGTTTCTGCCATGGGCGTGGTGCGGCCCGCGCGTCGCCTGCGAACTCTATGGGGTGCGGCGTTCATTTTGGCGGCCACACTCGCCGGTGTCTTCCTGGTTTTCTTGCCGGCGATGGCGGCGGAGCCGAAGCCTCCCGCCAATCTTCCGGATTCCGGCCAGGTCATTGCTTTCTTGAACCAGACGATTGCCTGGTATCGCCACCTGGCGGTTGAGCAGCAGCTCGCCAGTGAACTCTCCGATTATAGTTTTGTCGAGGATAACCGCCGTCTGGGCACTGAGGTGGTTCGTTTGTCCTTCGATTTTGCGCGTGCCGATGCCGGCTTGCTGGCCAAGGCGAAAGGTTTGCCCGCGGATGCGGGACAGGAGGGAAGCGATTCCTCGGCTGATCGTGCGCTGCAGAATCTGGCGGACAAGACGGAGAAGCAGGTCGTGCAGTTGCAGGGGGAACGGGAGGCGCTCCGGTCCAGGCTGGAGGCCGCCACCGGGAAGCGGGCTGACGAGCTACGTTCGGCGATGGCGGAGACGGAAAGCGAATTGGACCTGGCCCAGACTCGGCGTGATGTCTTACAGAACCTGATCGAATTCATGGGCGGAGCCAGTCCCAGCAGCTCCGCAGCCAGCGGCCTGCGGACCCAGATTGACGAGTTGGAAAAGACGGTGCCCGCCGTCCTGGCCAGGGAAGCCGAGCCGGGCAAGACAGCGGGGGCGGACAGTTCGGATGCCGCTTCGTTGGCCATGGCCTCGCACCGGCAGGAACCCTCGGGCATCATTGCGTTGATGGCCGATGTGTTTGCGCTCTCGCACAAAGCGCAGGTATTGAATGAGTCCATCCGGATCACCGGGGAACTTGCCCAGGCTTCGAAAAATCTTCGCGGCCCGCTGGGGAGCAACATCAGAGCCATTGCCCAGCGGGGAGACGCATTGACCAGCGAACCCGATTCCACCGATCCGGCGGTGCTGGTGCAGCAGAAGCACGAGATTGACGCGCTCACTTCCCAGTTCAAACAGCAGGCGGCGGCCGTGCTCCCCCTGGCCAAGCAGCGCATCCTGCTCGATCTGTATAGCCGGAGCTTGGTCAACTGGCACTCCGCCGTCAAACAGCAACTTGCCAGCGAAGGAAAGAGTCTGATTCTGCGGTTGCTGTTGCTGGCGCTGACGATGGGAATCGTCTTTTGCGGAGCGGAGCTGTGGCGCCGGGCGATCACCCGGTATGTGCAGGATACGAGGCGCCGCCATCAATTTCTGTTGATCCGCCGCATCGTGTGCTGGCTCCTGATGGCCATTATCCTGGTCGCCGCTTTTGCCACCGAACTGGGCTCCCTGGCCACCTTCGCCGGGCTCATGACGGCGGGCCTCGCCCTGGCCCTGCAAAGCGTGATCTTGGCGGTGGTGGGCTATTTCTTTCTGATCGGCAAGTACGGCGTGCGCGTCGGAGACCGCGTGCAGATCGGCGGCATCAGCGGCGAGGTGGTGGATATCGGTCTGGTGCGCCTGCATGTGATGGAGTTTGGAAGCGCCGCGGCCGACGCTCGACCCACCGGGCGCATCGTGGCCTTCTCCAATTCCGTGGTGTTTCAGCCGACGGGAGGAATCTTCAAGCAGATTCCCGGCGCTAGCTTTGTCTGGCATGAGGTCACGCTTACCTTGGCGCCGGAGAGCGATCAGCGCGTGGTGGAAGAGCGGCTGACGGAGGCGGTCGGCAGCGTGTTTGCCGAGTACCGGGAAGAAATGGAGGGACAGCGCCGGCGGATGGAAAAGAATCTGAAATCGGTGGTAGTGCATTCACTGGAACCCGTCAACCGGTTGCGCTGGACGCAGAACGGGCTGGAAGTTGTCGTTCGCTATCCGCTGGAGTTGGAGAAGGCGGCCATCGTCGACGGCCGGATCGCGCGCGCATTGTTGGATGCCCTCGACCGCGAACCCAAACTGAAGATGGTGGGCTCCAGTCTGCCGAACATCCGGGCATTGGAAGAGGGGACGGCGAAAGGGAAGTAATTCCACCGTCGAAAGAAATGCTGGGTGAGAATTTGGAACGATCCTGGTTTTGATGATCTGATATGCGCCCATTAGGCCGGCACAGAATAGCGCGGATACCCAACCGCAAGCCGGCAACACTCCCCCGCTCAGGATTAGGGTTTCTTCCGCAGTGCCGGCGGCATTCGTGAAAGGGACTCCGTCAAGACTAAGTGGAATACCGGACTCCAATAGAAGCAAGTTATCTTCCGCATAAAAACTTTCGATTTCCCTAATCGCGGTAAGTCACGATAAGAAATACATAGTCTCAATAAAGTCTGGTTATAGGGCTGGGTATTTGAGGTGTATCCGGCAGGTCTGGCGAAGAGAATTGCCGGCTCTGTCCAGAGCTCGGCATAGGTTTGGGATCTATTGAGATATCCCCGTTCCTCGAGATTGACATTACACCTTGGCAAGTGGTGGAGAACATCTTTATGCAACGTATGCTTCTGAAAGTAATGGTCGCGATTCTCCTTTTCACCAGCGCTGCGGGTTTGGCCGCGGCCCTGGTCGCGCCGCCGGTTACGGGCAGCCCGGAAGCCCAGGCGGAACGCATGGCGAAGCTGGAACAACAAGTGGCGGACGCGAAAGCCCAGGCGGGCGACGCGAAAAGTCAGGCGTTCGATGCCCGTGGCGCCGGCGACAACTGCTGGATGCTGGTGAGCGCGGCGTTGGTGTTGTTGATGACCGGCCCCGGCCTGGCCTTGTTCTACGGCGGACTGGTGCGCAAGAAGAATGTGCTGGGCACGATGATGCAGAGCTTCGCCATGATGGCCATCGTCACGGTGTTATGGGCCATCGTGGGCTATAGCCTCTGTTTCGGGGCGGGCAACGGATTTATCGGCGGCCTGGAGCATGCCTTTATGCACGGCGTCGGCGCCGCTCCCGATCCCGACTACGCGCCCACCATTCCCCAGCAGACCTTCATGATCTATCAGCTCATGTTCGCGATTATCACCCCGGCGCTGATCACCGGCGCGTTCGCCGAGCGTATGAAGTTCAGCGCCATGGCGGCGTTCATGGTGCTGTGGACTTTCCTGGTGTATAACCCCATGGCCCACATGGTCTGGGGTAAAGGCGGAATGCTGAATGCCGCTTTGGGCGGAAGATTGCCGTGCCTGGACTTTGCCGGCGGAACCGTGGTGCACATTACTTCCGGTGTCTCCGCCCTGGTCTGCGCGCTCTACCTGGGAAAACGTTTGGGATATCCGCGCGACCCTATGCCGCCGCATAGCGTGGTGCTGAGCTTCATCGGCGCCTGCCTGCTTTGGGTGGGTTGGTTTGGGTTCAATGCCGGCAGCGCTCTGGCGGCCAACAGCCTGGCGACCAGCGCATTTGTCGCCACCCACTTTGCCACCGCTGCGGGCGTCATCGGATGGAGCGTGGCGGAGTGGATTCGCAGCGGCAAGCCCAGTGCGCTGGGCGCCATTTCCGGCGCGGTGGCTGGATTGGTGGCCATCACCCCGGCTTCCGGTTTCGTGGGACCGATGCCCGCCTTGGCGATTGGCGCCATCGCTGGCGTGTGCTGCTATTTCATGGTGACCAAGGTAAAGGCGCTGTTCGGCTATGACGATTCCCTGGATGCCTTTGGCGTGCATGGCATTGGCGGCACCATCGGGGCCTTGCTGACCGGCATTTTCGCCTCGCGCGCGATCAATCCCATCTTCAAAGATGCGCAGGGGAACGTCCTGCCCTCCGGTTTGCTCGAAGGCAATCGCCACCAGTTGTTGAATCAATTGGGCGGCGTGGCCGTGGCTTGGTCCTTGGCGATTGTCGGTACTTTGATCATCCTGAAGGTGGTCGATGTCGTAATTGGGCTGCGCGTTTCGCCGGAGCACGAGGTCGAAGGACTCGATATTACCCAGCACGGCGAGGAAGGCTATTACTGGGAAGTTTCAGCTTCCTGATCCTGGGAACGCGGGCTGCCAGCCCGCACTCCCAGCCTTTATTTTTAGCGAGACGCGGATATATGACAAAAATTGAAACTGTGATCCAGCCCTCCAAGTTAGACGCCGTGAAAGATGCCCTGTTGGAAGTGGGCGTCGACGGCATGACGATTCTCGATGTGCGCGGCCACGGACGCCAAAAAGGCCATACCGAAACCTATCGCGGCCGCGAGTACACGGTTGACCTTCTGCCGAAGATGAAGATTGAAATGATCGTGGCCGACGAGCTGGTGGACAAAGTGGTGCAGGCCATTGTCACCACGGCGCGCACTGGCAAGATTGGCGACGGCAAGGTATTTATTTCGAAGATTGATGACGCCATCCGCATTCGCAATGACGAGCGCGGAGTGGCCGCACTCTAAGCCGGGCGCCGGAGATTGCGCCGCCGGCTGGAGTGCATGCCGTCTTTGCCTCGTATCAGCATGCGGGTGCGAGGCGAAGACGGAGCGCCGTCGATGAAGGTGCGGTAGGGGCCGGTTTCGCCTCTAAGCTGTTTCCGTTAGTGCTCTCGAAAACCACTGAGCCCGGGTTTCGAGAGGTTCTGTATGCCCTATAAAGAACGCTTATCGCGCTCATAAAAACTTTTGATTTCCCGGTGGTTCCCGCTCAAGGTAAGAAGGAGACGGTCTCAATTGGTCTCAAGACTGGGTGTCTTTTAGGGGTAGATGGCTTCGAACAAGCCGCGCTCGTGAACCTTAGGTTTGTCATTCCCCGTCTGAAGCTCCCATGTAATCCGGGCCGTTAGGGCCGTTAGCAAAGATGCGCTCTGCCGTTCAAAAATCTCCCGGCCGGAGCGCGTGGGGGGAAATCTTTATGCAACGTGTTCTTCTGAAGTACGCGGGCGTGCTTCTCCTTCTTACGTGTTTGGCGGGAACCAGCATGGCGCTGGTGGCTCCAGGCCTGACGAACAACCCTGCGAATCTCGCGGCCATGCAAGCGGAGCGAATCGCGAAACTGGAACACCAGGTGGCGGAAGCCCGGGGCTCGGGCGACAACGCCTGGGTGCTGATGAGTTCCGCTCTGGTGCTGTTGATGACCGGTCCCGGCCTGGCTTTGTTTTATGGCGGGCTGGTTCGCAAGAAGAACGTGTTGGGCACCATGATGCAGAGTTTTGCCATGATGGCCATCATCACGGTTTTATGGGCGGTGGTCGGCTACAGCTTATGCTTTGGGGCCGGCAACGGAATTATTGGCGGTTTTGGGCACGTTTTTCTCCACGGGGTGGGCGGGGCGCCGGACGCGGATTATGCGCCCACCATTCCCCAGTCGACGTTCATGGTTTATCAACTGATGTTCGCCATCATTACGCCGGCGCTGATCAGCGGCGCCTTTGCGGAGCGGATGAAATTCAGTGCCATGGCGGTTTTTCTGGTCTTGTGGTCGTTTCTGGTGTACTGCCCGATGGCCCACATGATTTGGGGAAAGGGCGGACTCCTCAATGCCAGCCTGGGCGGTCCGATCCCGGTCCTGGATTTTGCCGGAGGCACGGTGGTGCATATTACTTCCGGGGTGTCTGCGCTGGTCTGCGCGTGGTATTTGGGGAAGCGCCTGGGATATCCCAACGAAACCATGCCTCCGCATAGCGTGGTACTGACGTTTGTTGGCGCGTGCCTGCTGTGGGTGGGTTGGTTCGGCTTTAACGCCGGGAGCGCATTATCGGCCGGTACCTTGGCGAGCAGCGCCTTCGTCGCCACCCAACTGGCCGCGGCCAGTGCTGCCGTTACTTGGAGCGCGGTGGAATGGATGCGCAACGGGAAACCGAGCGCCCTGGGCGCTGTCTCGGGTGCGGTGGCCGGACTGGCCACCATCACGCAGGCCTCCGGTTTTGTGGGACCAATGCCGGCTTTGGCCATCGGCGCCGTCGCCGGAGTGGTGTGCTATTACATGGTCGCCAAAATCAAAATCCTGTTTGGCTATGACGACTCGCTGGATGCTTTTGGCGTGCATGGCGTGGGGGGCACGATTGGCGCGTTGCTGACCGGTGTTTTTGCCAGTTACGCCATCAATCCCATCTTCAAGGACGCCGCCGGCAAAAGCCTTCCGGTAGGCCTCATTGACGGCAATTGGCGCCAGGTGTTGCACCAGCTCACCGGCGTGGGCATCGGCTGGGCGATGGGCGGCGTCGGGACCCTGATCATTCTGAAGGTCGTGGACGTAACCATGGGGTTGCGGGTTTCCCCGGAGGAGGAAGCGGAGGGACTCGATACCTCGCAGCATGGCGAAGAAGGCTACTATTGGGAGGTCTCTCCCACCTAGGTTTACTCATTGCCTTCCCACCGGCAGTTTTGGAGAAGGACATTGAGATGTATGGGTTAGAATCTCGGGTGGTCCTGCACGCGGGCCGTCGGTGATTCATCGGCGGCTCTTGGAGGGCCAATCCTGGCGAGAAGCGAAAATATGATTAAAGTCGAAGCGATCATTCAACCGGCGAAGTTTGAGGCGGTAAAAGACGCACTCCTGGAAGTGGGCGTGGACGGCATGACTATTTTTGATGTCCGCGGTCACGGGCGGCAGAAGGGGCATACCGAGGTGTATCGCGGTCGGGAATACACCGTGGATCTTTTGCCCAAGGTAAAAATCGAAATCGTGCTGGCGGATGAACTGGTGGAAAAAGCCGTCCATGCGATTTTGACCAACGCCCGCACGGGCAAAATCGGAGACGGAAAGGTTTTTCTGTCCCGCATCGACGAAGCCATTCGCATCCGGAACGAAGAGCGGGGCGTAGCCGCGCTTTAAACGAATAGAAACGCGGATTGGCGGGCTGCTCCCCGGGAGTGGCTCGCCCATCTCTTTTTTGGCGTGGGCGAATCACCGGCGGCCAAGGCCGCGGAGTTGCCCGCCTGATGCCACTCACTTTTTAGGTTTCTGGGTGTTGAACTTGCCAAAACAAACCGAAAGAATTGTCATTCTGAGTCCCGGCGCCTGCCCCGGCGTGCCGGGGTGCCGGGACTCAGGATGACAATTGATTGGTGATCGCAAAAGTGAAATCGGAGGCCTTGTCCAACACGCTGCGGCAATTATGCGATCGCGAGAGCGACTCCATCCGCCAGGGCTTTGACGCCTATCAGGATGGCCGCGCCGCCGTGCGCGCGCGCTCGGCGCTGGTCGATTCGCTGGCTGTGCGGCTGTGGAATGCCTTGATCGCGGATGCGCCGGGCGGGCACGCCTCGTTTTGTCTCGCCGCCCTGGGCGGATACGGCCGCGGTACGCTGTTCCCCGGCTCCGATGTGGACTTGCTGTTCCTGTTTGCCGACCCCGAAACGGAACGGAACAGCCGGGACAAGATCCGGTCGCTTTGCCAGGAGTTGTGGGACCTGCGGCAGCGGGTGAGCCACACCACGCGCAACCTGCAGGAATGTGGCCGGCTCGATTACGAAAATATCGAGTTCACGATTTCCTTGCTCGACTGCCGCTATCTGGCCGGCGATCGGGAGCTCTTCACCCAGCTCCACCAGCAGGTGCTGCCCCAGCTGGTGGTTCGCGAGCGGCAGCCGCTGGTCCAGGAGTTGGTGGAACTGGCGCGCGAGCGGCATACGAAATTCGGCGACACCATCTTCCATCTCGAGCCGAATCTGAAGGACGGGCCGGGCGGCTTGCGCGATTACAACGTGGCGGCGTGGCTGGCCCTGATCGCCCACTTCGAAAAGCATCTGTCGTCCCCGCCCGAGGCCTTGTTCCCGTCGCCGCTGCGCGACGAGGCCACGCGGGCGCTCGACTTCATGTTCGCCGTGCGGTGCTTTCTGCATTACCGCGCCGGCCGCGACGATAACCAGTTGTCCTGGGAGGCCCAGGACGAAGCGGCGGCGCTGGGGATGGGCGTTTCTCCCGGCCGCCGGCTGGAAACCAGCGCGTGGATGCGCGCCTATTTCCGCCACGCCCGCGCCATCAGCCGCCTGAGCATGCACATGCTGGAGGACATTCCGCCCGGCAAGTCGAATCTCTATCAGGCATATCAACAGTGGCGCTCCCGGGTTTCCAACGCCGACTTTTCCGTGACCAATGGCCGCATCTATCTGCAGCAACCCTCGGCCGCCGGCGATGCGCGGCTGGCCTTGCGGCTTTTCGAATTTGTGGCGCGCCATGGCTTCAAGCTCAGTCCGGATACGGAACTGCGCATCGCGCGCGTCCTCCCCTCGTTTGCCGCCCAGCCACTGGCGGGAAACGAACTCTGGGCTTCGTTGCGCCAGATTCTCAGCCTGCCTTATGCGGCGCAGGCGTTGCGAACCATGCACGCGCTGGGTTTGCTTACCTTGTTGGTGCCGGAATGGCAGTTGATCGATACCCTGGTGATCCGCGATTTTTATCACCGCTATACGGTGGACGAGCATTCCATCCGGACCATCGAGAACCTGCACGCGCTGCGGCAGGCGCAGGGAACCGAATTGGACGAGAAATTTTCGGCGCTGCTCAAGGAGATTGAGCGTCCCGAACTGCTGTTTCTCGCGTTGCTGCTGCATGACGTAGGCAAAGGACAGCCCACCGGCGGCCACATTGAGGCGGGCATGCCCCTGGTGGAGACGGCCATGACGCGTCTGCAGCTGGGCAGCGACGAAAAGGAGGTCGTGCGCTTCCTGATCGAGCAACACCTGCAGATTTCCATGGCCATGCGGCGCCGCGACATCTTCGATCCCGAAACCATTCACGCGCTCGCCGAGCGCATGGGAACTACGGAACGGCTGAAGATGCTCTGCCTGCTGACCTGGGCCGATATCAAGGCGGTGAATCCGGAAGCGCTCACGCCCTGGAAGGCCGAGGATATTTGGCATCTCTACGTGCAGACCTCCAATTTTCTGGATCGCACCGTCGATGACCAGCGCGTGCAGGCCGAGCGTACCGATGTGGACGTGACCGCTCATCTCCGCGATCTGCCCGAGGACAAGCGCGCCCAGGTGATGGCCTTTACCGAGGGCTTGCCCCGCCGGTATCTGCTGACGCATTCGCCCGACAAGATCATTACGCATGCGCAAATGGCGGCGCAGTTGAAGAAAGAACCGGTGCAGCTGGCGGTGTCGGTGAACCCCGATCTCAACCGCCTGATCGTGATCATGCGCGACCGCCCCGGTTTGTTCTCCGACGTCACCGGCGTGCTGACCGCCTGGGGCATGGACATCGTGAAGACCGACGCGTTTTGCAACGCCCAGGGAGTGATTCTGGACGTGTTCTCCTTCCTCGATCCGTTCCGCACCCTGGAACTGAATCCCCCCGAGCGGGAACGCTTCAAGCGCAGCGTCGCCGATGTGCTCTATGGCGATGTTCCCGTCGAACGCTTGCTGGAGGCGCGCCGGCGCACCGTCAAGCCCGGGCCGAACGTGCAGCAGCCTCCCAAAATCAGCTTCGATAACCAGACCTCCTCGCATAGCACGATTCTCGAAGTGGTGGCCCGCGACCGCATCGGCCTGCTTCATTCCATCGCTTCCGTCCTGAATGAAACCGGTTGCAACATCGACGTGGCGCTGATCGATACCCAGGGCCACATCGCCATCGACGTTTTCTACGTAAGCTACGACCGGCGGAAACTGGATGCCGACAAGCAGCAACAGTTGCGGGACGCATTGCTCGAGGAATTGGTGGCGGAGGAAGAGTGAAGTCTTGACTTATCCTAAGCGTTCCAGTCATGATTATTTGGTATGAAACTTTCAACCCGGGGCGAATACGGACTGCTGGCGCTGGTGGATTTGGCGGCACAGAAGGAAGGGCCGGTGCAGGTCAGCCAGATTGCGCAACGGCAGGGAATTCCCAAGCAGTACCTGGATCAATTGATGTTGCTGCTCCGGAAGGCGGGGTTTGTAGCCAGCGCCCGGGGACGCCAGGGAGGTTACAGCCTGGCGCGGCCGGCCAGTGAAATCACCTTGCTCGATGCCGTCGCGGCACTGGAAGGGCCGGTCAAAAACGTGAATTTTCTCAGCAAGGGGCGCCGCCGACTGGTCGCCCGTGCCGTGTTGCGAGTCTTTTGGGAGGATCTGTCTCAGTGCTCGATCGAGAAGCTGCGGGCCAAGACCCTGGAAGACATCCGCAAGCAATGCAAGAGCGCCGAAGACGAGCCCATGTACTACATCTGAAAACGCAGGAGTTAGTCTGGATTATTCATGAAAGATGTTGGCGCGGAGCAGCGGTGGAAGCGCTGGCCTTAAGGCCAGCGAATCAGGGCTTCTTTCGAGCAGGGCTTCAGCCCCGGCGGGATCGAACCAGGGCTAAACAGGCTGCTGAAAAATTCGGCAGAAGCTGGGAAGACAGCTGCATATCCACAGGCTGATCTGGTAAGAAGCAGGTATGCGTGGAAAAAAAGAGCAGCAAGAGGTGGTATT
>Ga0326728_10011839_pt1 | contig 19711 bp, 15 predicted proteins | sample MB3enrmetagenome_FD_207602 | JGI IMG/M metagenome (GOLD analysis project Ga0326728, IMG submission 207602) | Lab enriched peat soil microbial communities from McLean, Ithaca, NY, United States - MB31MN | ecosystem: Environmental > Terrestrial > Soil > Wetlands > Peat | place: USA: New York... | reverse complement strand
GATGTGGTTCTGCAGCGCATAGATTAGCTCGACATAGCCGATGGCACCGGGAAACTCGCGCACCTGCGCAGCCACACCCTCGTTGCCTTTGCCGCCTACGCCGGTCGGCCAGTTTATCGCTGTGCCTTTGCCGGGACCGCCAGCCCAATCGGGGCTGACCTTGCTGAGATAGTCGGTAAAGATGAAGGATGTGCCGCTGCCGTCGGAACGATGGATGACGATGATCTTGTCACCGGGCAAGTTCACGCCGGGATTGTCCTTGGCGATGCGGGGATCGTTCCACGTGGTTATTTTGGCGAGATAAATGTCAGCCAGCACGTCGGGGCTGAAGCGAAGGTTGTTCACGCCGGTCACGTTGAAGATGGGAACCACAGCGCCGAGCACAGTGGGAATGTGAATGAGCTTGACACCGCACGACTTGAGCAGATCGTCGGTCATGGGCATATCGGATGCGCCAAAGTCGACTACACCGGAGCAGACCTGCTTGATGCCGCCACCGGAGCCAATGGACTGATAGTTGACTTCAACGCCGGGATGCGCGGAACTATACTCGCTGAACCACTTGGAATAGATGGGGTATGGAAACGTGGCGCCGGCGGCCGTGATTTTTTGTGCCTGAGCCGCGCTGAACGCCCACACGAACAACGCAATGACTAGCAATGATTTCTTCACGATAAGCTCCCTCTTGGAATTCCTGCCGATGTCTATTGTCAACGGCCAATGTTACGGGGAGTTGAAAAAGACAGGGATTAGAAACAGGGACCAAAGGAACAGGGATCCAGCCAGTGGAAAACAGGCGAATCGGGCGAATCCTCAACCTAGGGGGGCACGCCCGCGTGGGTCGGTGTCGGCTGAGCGGGCGCGGGCTGGGGCGCAAATTGCGGCGCGGGGGCCAGGGGCAACGTGAAGTGGAACGAAGCCCCCTTTCCGAGCTCGCTTTCAGCCCAGATGCGTCCGCCGTGTGCCAGCACGATGTGCTTGACGATGGCGAGTCCGAGTCCTGTACCACCGGACTCTCTCGAGCGGGCTTTGTCGACGCGATAGAAGCGCTCGAAGATGCGTTCCAAATGCTCGGAAGAGATGCCGGGCCCAAAATCCTGAATGGTGAATTGCACCTCGGAGGCGAGAAGGCGCGCGCCGGCAGAAATGCGCTTGCCCGATTGCGCATACTTGAGGGCGTTCTCCATGAGGTTGCCGAAGACCTGGTGCATGGCATCGGGATCGGCCATGACGAGAGAGTCGGGCGCACCCGCGGACTGGAGTTGAACGCCCGAGTCGACCACGATTCCGCCGATGGAGTCGATCGCGTCCTGGAGGAGAACATTGGCGCGAACCGGCTGCAGGCAGAGCTTATAGTCGGGGCTCTCGACGCTGGCGAGGGCGAGCAGATCTTCGGTGAGACGGTTCATGCGACTGGTGTTCTTAAGAATGACGCCAAGGAATTCGAGCGTTGTTTCGGGGCTGGGGTGAGGATCTTCAATGAGCGTTTCGACGTAGCCCTGGATTGAAGTGAGCGGGGTACGCAGCTCGTGGCTGACGTTAGCGACGAATTCGCGGCGGGATTTTTGAGCTGCTTCAATGCTGGTGACGTCGTGGAGGACAACAAGGGCGCCGCCTGCGGGCAACGGAGCTGCGTTGACCTCAAAGACGCGGCCGGGAGCAAGCAAGCTGGCGCGGCCCACGCAGAGCTCGCGGCGCTCGAGCGCGCCACGCACGCAGGCCAGCAGCTCAGGGTCGCGCACAAAATGGACGAGCGGACGGCCGGGGGCCATCTGCGATCCGAGAATGCCCTGCATGACGGCATTGGACCAGCGGACAAAGCCGGAAGACGTAATGGCGACGACCGCTTCCTGCATGGAATCGAGCATGACGGCCAGCTCATCGCGCCCGCTTTGGAGCTCGGAAAAGTCCCTGCCAAGGCGGACCGCGGTTTCATTGAGAGCCGCCTCCATCGAGGAGAGCTCGGCAATTCCGCTGAATGGACCGGTGGTGGTGTCGAGGGCGTTGATGCGGGCCGTGAGATCGCCATCGGCGATGCGGCGAGCGAAGGTGACGATGCGGCGAAGGCGACCGGAGAAGCGTTGAGAAACAAAGGCGGCAGTGGGGACTGCGACCGCAAGCGCGATAAGGCCCAACATGAGCGCGTCGCGTCCAAACGTGCTCAAGGTCGGCTGGCCCGAGCCATCACCGAACACGATAAAGACAAACGCGCTCGCCACCGTGTAGAGCACGAGAAGGACGATGAAGAGACCGAGGAGTCTGGCAAAGACTTTGGAGGTCATAAGAGCAGCTTTCAGCGATCAGCTTTCAGCCGTCAGCTTGTCCGTGGAACGTGGAGCAATGTCGGCTCCCGGAAAGAAGGAGCTGAAGGCTCAAAGCCAATGGCTCGTTCTTACTCGCCCTTGGGCAGTTCGAAGCGATAGCCGGCACCGCGCACGGTCTTGAGATAGCGCGGATTCTCCGGGTCGATCTCGATTTTCTCACGGATACGGCGCACATATACATCGACAGAGCGAGGCGTGACAAAGCGCGCGTCGCCCCAGACAGCGTCGAGAAGGTGATCGCGGCTGAAGACGCGCCCGGGATGGCGAGCCAAGTAGTCGAGAAGGCGGAACTCGGTGGCAGTGGTCGTCGTGAGCTCACCGCGAACCTTGAGCTGCATGGCGCCGGCGTCAATAATGATCTCTTCAAAGCTGATGATGGATGGCGACGTGGGTCTCTCGAATCGGCGCAGAACGGCTTTGACGCGGGCCACCAACTCGCGCGTGGAAAACGGCTTGGTAATGTAATCGTCGGCCCCGAGATCGAGGCCAAGGACACGATCGTTTTCGCCGGCGCGAGCGGTGAGAAAGATGATCGGGATGGTGGAAAGGCCGGCGTGATTGCGCAGGCGACGGCAAACGTCGAGACCATCGCCCCCGGGAACCATAATGTCGAGCAGAAACAAAGCGGGCGGCCTGCGCTCGGCATCGGGAATGAGATTGGTGGGGGTGTGGAACAGGCGAGCTTCAAAGCCTGCCGCCTCGAGATGATGTTGCACCAGCCTTGCTATATCAGCGTCGTCTTCCAGAACAAACACGGATTGGCTCAAAACCGTCAGTCCTCGTCCCGCGGTGTTTGGATTGTTCGGAAACAGGTTGACCGCGGGAATCATTAACAGGGTAATGCACGGGAGCAAAGAGAATGCAAACGTTTGATGAATTTGGGGGCCCTGGTGGATGGCCGAAGGTGGACATGGGACTCGGATGGATGGACAATGGAGGCGGATTCCGGGAAGGAGACTTTCTGTGAAGCTGGCAGCATTTCTTGGATGCTTGCCCCTGCTTGTGCCTCTCAGGCTTGCGGCGCAGAACGGCGGTCATGGTGTCGCAGGCATGGAAGGCCTAACCACGATTGCGCCTGATGGCCGAACGACTACGCAAATCGTCTCGCCGCCTAATTTCTGCCCGATTTCCATCGAGGCTTCTCATCTCGCGGACGGAAATATCGCCAAAACGAGTGTTGACCATCCAAGAGGCGTTGGACAGCGGTTGCACTTGAAGCTCATCAGCCCAGACCAGCGAACGATCGCCAGTGCCACGGTGAATTTGCGCGGCTGGACGCCGAAGGGCCGGACACAACAGCTGGGGCAGATGAGTTCGAGTTCAGACTCGTCGCTTGGGGTGCGGACGCTGACGATTCCCTTCACGCCAGGCGCTGACCGCACAGTTTCGGCGGACGTTTGGGCGCCAGGGCTAACGGCAGTTGTATCGGTTGAGCTCTTGTCGGTGAAGTACTCCGACAGTTCTACATGGACGCCGGCGCAGGGCAAAGGTTGCAGCGTGACGCCCGACCATCTGATGCTAGTCACCCAGCGTTAGAGGCTCGGCGGCGTGGCTGCGAGATTCAAGAGTCCGCGCAGCGAGTGCCATCGCGGGTTGCCAACCCGCTGCCGCCATAGGGGAGCCCAGGCATTCACTTCTCTCGCACGAAAAAAACGCGGTTTAGCGTTTCTTTTTAGCTTTTGGAGCAGGCTTTTTTGCGGCCGGTTTTGCAGGCTTCTTGTGGGCCTTTTTGACGGGCTTCGGAGCCGGCTTTGCCTTGGGCTTTGGCCGAGCAGCCTTGGCGGGGGCGCGTTTCTTCGCAGGCGCCTTGGCGGCGACCTTTACCGGCTTGGCAGCAGCTTTTGCCACCGGCTTGGCGATGGGCTTCGCAGGCGCAGGTACGGATTTTTTCGAGGCGGAAACCGGTAGAGCCTTAGCGGGAACGGTTTTTGCCGGAGCGGGAGCCGCAGCGGGCTTGGCCGCAGCCGGTTTCGCTCCTGGACCCGGCTTAGCAGCGACCGCTGACTTTGAGCCTTTTTTTCCGGCGAGCTTTTTCGCTGACGGTGTTTCCTCTTCCCCGTCCAGGTCTTCCTCTTCCTCGCCTTCCGAATCGTCTTCGATCCCAACGGCCAGCGCGCCCTTGGGCAGAATTGCGAGGTCGAGTTCTTCGTCGTCGCTGCCGATGTCAAGATCTTCTTCCGGCAACACGTCTTCTGCCTCTTCTTCTTCGATTGCCTGTTCCTTGATCCTCGCTCCGGCACGACGTGCGCGCGAGCGCTTGACTGTGACTTGCGGTGGCGGCGCGGGCGGTGAGTATGGCTCGAGAAAGGCGCGCATCTCCTCCGGGGTGGTCAGTTTGCCGTCTATCAGCTCGAGGAAGATCTTCTGCTTGAGCTCGCCATAGATGGGCAACTCTGGGGTAATGCGCATCTCTTGCATCAGCACATACGGGATGCGCTGATGAGCCTCAGGCCAAACCTTGAGGAAGTTATTGAAGCGCTCCTGGACGCCTTTATCCTTGCTTGTAAAGCCAAGCCAGAGAATTGCTTCTGGATCATAGCTCATGAATAACTTAAAGCAAGCCGAGGGCTTGGCATTTTGTTTGGACAGGAGGGTCTTGGCGAAGCCGGAAGCCAGCGAGTCCAGCTTGTTCCATTCCTCGACGAATCCCGGCCGCAAGAGAGACTTCTTGAGCGCCGACAGATCGCGCGACGGCAGCTTGGCGGTGAGCAATTGCATCTGCGCAGCGGACATGTCGGGATGAACACCCTGCAAAAGGAGTTGCACCGCAAGATCGTGGAGGGCATTCAGCTTGGCCTCATCGGCTTTGGCGGAGGTCCATGCCGGAAACAGAATCTTCATCCAACCTTCGGATTCGAGGGCGCGCAGAACTTTCAGGCCATCTTCTTCGTGGCCGATCTGCTCCAGCTCCTCTTTGCGGGAGTGGGCGGACAAAAACTCGATTACGCCTTCGCTCTTGGCATTGTCATAGCGGGTTTGCGTTCGGGGGTCCATCTCCCAACCCAGGCGAGCCCGGAGCCTCGTGGCGCGAATGAGGAGCGCAGGATCTTCAATGAAGCCGTAGTTGGAGACGAGACGCAAGGCGCGCATTTCAATGTCGGCGGCACCGTTCAACGGGTCCATGAGAAGGCCGAATGAGCCCTCATTGAGGGAAATGGCCATGGAATTGACCGTGAAATCACGTCTGCGAAGATCCTCGTGAATCGAGGCGGGATGAAAGACGGGCTTGCCAGGCTTTGGATATTCAATGCGGTGCGTGCTGACCACGTTGACGCGCACAGTGCCCGGAAAACAGAGGTAAAGGCTGCGCGAGGCTTCGTCCTCGCCCCAGACCTTTCCACCCAGCTTTTCTAATGGTTTCTTCAGCTTAAGGGCATTGCCATGGAAGGCAACTTCGAGCTCGCGAACGGCATGGCCGCTGGTCAGGTCTCGGACGGCGTCCCCGGTAAGGAAAAGGATGGTTCCCGCTTCGCGCGCAGCGGATCGCAACTGCGCGAGGGCATTGCGCTGGTCAGCAGAGAGCCGGTTCTCCAGGAGGTAGATATAGTCGGGCATATTCTAACCTGATTCCGCCGTCTGGACCGCAGCCCAAGTGACTGATGATGCTGGCGTTATGGTGAGAGTCACAACAACTTGCAAACAAAGACATTAACACAACTCGCGACGGAAGGCCAGCGAGGTTGCACCGGTATCGCAACTTTTGCGAGGTTGGAATCGCGCCCACTCCGCATCCAGGGCGCGCTGCGGATATCCCGATCATGCAACAGGGGTCGACGCCGCTTTCGAGCGGCACGTGCGACAATCCAGAGCGATGGCCTCGGCACGCAAACCCGTCATTGTGCGCAAGTTCTCCCGCGACTGGTTTGCGGGTTACGCAACTGCCGAGTTCGGGCAGAGCAAACCGGAGCTGGAGTTTCTTGACCTGACCGGCAGGGTCGTGCGCATGAGTTGGGAACAGGTGAAATGGATGTGCTACGTGCGCGCCTTGCCCACCGGCCCGGCGGATCAGGCTGATCCTGAGCGGATGGTGCGCAAGCGATTTTCGTTACGGCCACGCACGGCGGGGCTGTGGATGCGGCTCACATTGCAGGATGGCGACGAACTGGAGGGTCTGGCGGCAAATGACCGGAGCCTGGTTGAGGGCTCGGGATTGCTCCTGACTCCGCCCGACACGCGTTCGAACACGCAGCGAATCTACGTGCCACGGCAGGCGGTGCAGACGCTCGAGGTGCTGAGCCTGATTGGAGCTGCGAGTAGAAAGCGCGCTGAGGCACACAAGCCGACTGGCGAGCAGCGCGATTTATTCAGCAGCGACAGCGAGACGGCGTGAAGGAGCGCATACGATGCGAGCGCTACTGCTTGAGAAATACAGCGAATTGAAGCTGACGGATGTCCCCATCCCCGAGTTTGGAGATCAGGATGTGTTGATCCGTGTCAAAGCATGCGGCATTTGTGGCAGCGATGTGCACGGCTTCGACGGCAGCACTGGACGACGGATTCCGCCCTTGATCATGGGCCACGAAGCTGCCGGCATCGTTCACAGCGCAGGACGCGACGTGCAAAGTTTCAAGCCAGGCGACCGCGTGACCTTCGATTCAACCATCTCTTGCGGCGCGTGCCGGTTTTGTGCGGCCGGCGCGGTGAATCTTTGCGAGAATCGGCAGGTGTTGGGAGTTTCATGCGGCGAATACCGGCGAAATGGGGCATTCGCTGAATATGTGTCTGTGCCGGCGCGGATCGTTTATGCCCTGCCGGATGAGTTCTCGTTTGCCCATGCGGCTCTGATCGAAGCCGTTTCAGTCGCGGTTCACGCGGCGAAGATTACTCAGATCCGGGCGGGCTCGACGGCGGTGGTGATTGGAGCCGGAATGATCGGACTTTTGAGCGTTCAGGCTTTCCGCCATTATGGATGCGATCGCGTTTTTGCAGTCGATGTAGATGAGACCCGGTTGAAGATGGCGCGGAATCTCGGGGCGACGGATACATTTTTCGGCTCGGCGTCCGAGATCGTATCGCGGGTTCTTGGCGTTACGGATGGCCGCGGAGCAGAGATCGCGGTTGAGGCAGTGGGCGCGCAGGAGCCGATCAACACCGCGATCGAATGTGTATGCTCAGGAGGAACCGTGACGTTGATCGGCAACGTCTCGCCCAGGGTGGAGATTCCGCTGCAGAGGGTCGTCAGCCGCCAGCTTCGTCTGCTGGGGTCGTGTGCTTCGGCAGGAGAATATCCGGAGTGCATTTCTCTCATGCAGAAGGGCGCGATCCGCGTTGAGCCGTTGATCTCCGCGGTGGCGCCTTTGAGCGATGCGGCTCGATGGTTCGAACGACTGTATGCGCATGAACCGGGGCTGATGAAGGTGGTTCTTGAGCCGTGAGGGAAAGTTGATGAGCACGAGTTTATTCGATTTGACGGGTAAGACTGCGGTCGTGACGGGCGCCAGCCGGGGACTGGGCCAATACCTGGGCCGAGCGCTCGCACGAGCCGGCGCCGACCTGGTGATTACCAGCCGTCACCTGCCCGACCTGAATACCTTTCAAGAAGAGATCGAGAGGATGGGGCGAAAGGTGCTGCCGCTTGAATTGGACGTGCGAGATGTTAACGGAATCGCTCAGGCGGCCGAAAGCGCCTGGAGCCACTTTGGCAAAATCGACATCCTGGTGAACAACGCCGGCTGCAACGTGAGGAAACCCGCGCTGGAAATTACCCCTGATGATTGGGATCTGGTGCTTGAGACCAATCTTCGAGGATCGTTTTTTGTCGCGCAGGCGTTTGCGCGGCACATGGTGAAGCGAGGCTACGGACGCATCATCAACATCGGCTCGGTCACCAGCGTGTTTGGATCCGCGGGAATCGCGCCCTATTGCGCCAGCCGCGGAGGAATCAAACAGCTCACCATGAGCCTGGCAGACGAGTGGGGGCCGTCGGGAATCACAGTGAACTGCCTGGCGCCGGGTTGGTTCCGGACAAAACAGAACGCGGTGCTCTATGAGAATGAAAAGTGGGTCGAGTACATCACCGACCGTATTCCGCTGAAACGTCCGGGGCAGCCGAACGACCTGGATGGCGCAGTGGTCTTCCTGGCATCGGACGCAAGCGCATATATTACGGGCCAGATTCTCCTGGTGGACGGCGGTATATCGACGGGCGCGACTCGAGCGACGGTATAAACCGAAGAGGTCGTCTTGGCTGGAGAACCAGAGCAGCTCCAACAACGGATTCCCATGTACCGATGGCGGATCGCCTGGCTCCTGGGCATTGGCGTGCTCGTCAACTATTTCGATCGAGTAAACCTGTCTGTCGCTCACGGCGCCCTCATTGCCTCGTTCGGCATCTCCGACATTGCCTTTGGGTATCTTTCCGGCGCTTACAACATCACGTACGCGGCACTCCAGTTGCCAATCGGCGTCATCCTCGACAAATTCGGCGTGAAACGCGTCGGCCGAATTGGCACGTTGCTCTGGAGCCTGGCGACATTCGGCGCAGCCGCCACGCCTTCGATTGGCGGTTTGTTTGCTGCCCGCTTTTTGCTCGGTGTGGGTGAAGCTCCCACTTTCCCTGCGAATGCCAAAGCCATCGGCGCCTGGTTCCCCGAGAATGAGCGCAGCTTCGCGACTTCGTTATTCGATGCGGCCGCCAAGTTTGCATCGGTAGCCGGCATTCCCCTCATGGGCTTTATGTTGATTGAGGCGGGTTGGCGCTGGAGCTTTGCCCTCACCGGCTTGATGAGCGCGCTCTATTTTCTCTATTTCTGGCGGGTGTATCGCGACCCCGACGATGAGCCTCGCCTCAGCGAAGTCGAACGACGCCACATCGAGGGCGCGAAAAAGGAATCCGCGAACGACAAAGCTGACAATGAACCCGCTTCATCGCTTTTCCATCTTCTCGCTGACCGCAAAGTGCTTGGGCTCGCCCTCGGTTTCGGCTCCTACAATTATGTCTTCTATCTGCTGCTTACCTGGCTGCCCAGCTATCTTTTGTTCGGTCTTCACCTCGACCAAATGCATTCGTTTGTCTACACGAGTGTGCCATGGCTCTTTGCGACCATCACCGATCTGGCTATCGGGGGCTGGCTTGTGGACCTGCTGATCAAGCGCGGATGGAGCGGAAGTGCGGTGCGCCGAACGGTTCTCATCGGCGGAACCGCATTCGGCCTCGGCATCTTTGGCGTCGGGCACACACACAGCGCAACTCAGGCTCTCATTTGGATCAGCATCTCCATCGGCGGCCTGTCAGCTGCCTCTCCTGTGGGATGGTCATTGCCCTCTCTCATTGCCACCCGCAACAACGTTGGCAAAGTGGGAGGGATCATCAACTTCTCCAACCAAATCTCGGGAATCGCCGCGCCCATCGTCACGGGCTATCTGGTTGCGGTTACGCATTCCTACGTATGGGTCTTCCGCGTCGCGGCAGTTTACCTGGTTATCGGCATCGCGGCATACATCTTTCTGCTCGGGAAAATCGAACGGCCTGCGTCCCACGCTTCGTAGAGCGCTTTCCGTTAATCTTGCGAAAAACCAGTTTGGATGCGGGCCCAGAACTACGCGTTCTGAAGCTGCGTCACCGGGTCGGTGTCAAGCAGGCTCCGGTAGTACTCCGCAGTCAAGCCAAGGACCCGCTCTTCGGAGTAATGTTCCACCACCCACGCACGCGCTGCGCGGCCCATGTAGAAGCGGCGCTCCGGATCGCGCAGGAGCTTGATCACCGATTCGTAAATGGCCTCAGGATAGCCGGGCGGAATGAGCAGGCCGGTCAATTCGGGGACCACCGCATCGCGAGCGCCGGTGGATTCGGTCGTGACCACGGGAATACCCGATGCCGCGGCCTCGAGCACGGCATTGGGAAATCCCTCGCGCCAGGTGGGAAGAACCATCAAGTCCATGCCGCGGTAGTAGGGCGCGGTGTCGCTGACGAACCCCGAGCAGTGAATGCGCGGATGATTGAGGATACGGTGACGCAACGCGGCATCGAGAGCGTCTTCAGCGCGGTCGAACCAGCCCACCAGCAGCAGATGAGTTGAAGGCTCCGCCCGCAGAATTCGATCGAAGGCCTCGATCAATTCGGGCAGGCCCTTGTCGCGCGTTAGCCGGCCGACGAATCCGACAACAGGAGCGTCATGCGGAATCGAAAACTGCTGGCGCACCGCGGTGGGACCGGGCGAGAAGCGCTCGATGTCGACACCATTGCTGCTTCCCTCCCCTAGCACCAGCAACTTGGCGGAGGGAGCGAGGCCGAGCGCGAGTGCCTCAGCGCGGAGACTCTTGCTGTTGCAGAGCACCTTATGCGCGCAGGAGCAGGCAACGCGCTCGGCAGTGAGCAGAATCCAGCGCTTGAGGCCGTGCGACCTTTCGAGCTTGAGCCCGCGCAGCATGTAGATGCGACGGGGAACGCCGCGCAGCAAGGCAGCAAGCATGCCCAGCAGGCCGGCCTTCGGTGTGCTGAACTCAACGAGATCCGGTTTGTAGTTGCCGAGGATCCACCAGAGGCGAAATAGTGCGACAAGATCGGCGAGAGGAGCGATTGAGCGGCGCATGGGGAGCGCGACACACTCCACTCCGGTGCGAGAGGCTATGCGCTCGAGCAGTTCGCCAGGGCCTGAAACGAGGACGACACGAAATCCAGAGCGGCGCAGTACGCGCAAGCGCGCTCCGAGAATCAGGCATAGCTCCTGCGTCGTCACGCCAAGGAGGATCGTGGGCTGTTCGTTGAAACCGGGAGAGAGCCGGAAGGATAGAGTCCCTGAATCTGCCATCGAGCGCCTGCGTCGCGTGAGATCCCCGCATGTGAGGGGCGGTCAGCAGATTCTGGTGGGATTCGAGGGCCAGTGTATCAATTTGAAACACCAAGATTAGAGCAATCCAACAAACAGTCAGTGACTGTCAGCACACATCCGGTACTGAGCTTTGGGCGAGAATGGTTTCCCTCTCGGGAAAGTCAGGCGAAGGGAAGCAATGGCGCGACGAACAAGAATCCTGCTGCTCCTTTCGCATTTGGGCGGCGGCGGGGCCGAACATGTAATCGCCCTGCTGGCGCGTGGATTGTCGCAAGAGAAGTACGAGGTACACCTGGGCCTCGTGGGGCAAAGCGATCAAAGCGGAGAAACCTTGCCGGCCTGGGTTCATGTGCATCCGCTGGGAGCAGGGCGAGCCCGTTCAGCCGCGTTGCCGTTACTGCGGCTGATATGGCGGTTTCGGCCAGAGGTGGTGCTCACGGGGGCAGCGGAGGTCAGCTTCCTGGTCTTGATGCTGCGGCCGCTCTTTCCAGTCAGAACGTCGGTGCTGGTGCGCCAGAATGCCACTGCGACGTCCGCGATGGCACTTGGACAATTGCCGTGGCTCACTAGCCTGCTCTATCGCGTGTTCTATCGAAACTCCGATAAGGTCATCTGCCAGTCGCGAGACATGGCAAGAGACTTGGCGCGGGCCGCGGGAATCGGCGAGGATCAAATCACCGTCCTTCCGAATCCGGTGGATCTCGCGGGAGTTCGAGCGGCGCTCCAGGCGCCCGCGGGAGAGAGCATCTCGGGCCCGCAGCTATTAGCAGTGGGAAGGCTGTCGCGTGAGAAGGGCTTTGATCTGCTGCTGAAGGCCCTGGCCGAGGTGCGGGAGCGATTTCCCAATGTCAAACTGATCCTGGTCGGCGCGGGCCATGAAGAGCAGGCTCTCAAGTCGCTCTGCCGCCAGCTGGGATTAGAAGATGCAGTCGGCTTTGCTGGCTACGTCGATCCTCCCTATGCATTCTTCGCACGCACAACACTGTTTGTGCTTCCTTCGCGCCATGAAGGCATGCCGAACGCCCTCCTGGAGGCTGCGGCCGCCGGCCTGCCGATTGTAGCGACGCCCGCATCAGGCGGAGTGGTGGATTTGTTGAGTGGCCGTCCCGGCGCGTGGCTCGCACCGGAAATCTCCGCAGAGGCGCTTGCCGCCACGATCGTGGCAGCGCTCGAGACAGTGAAACCGGGTGAGCGGTTTTCCCAGACGTTCTTCGCGTCGTCCGCCGAGACTGCGCAGGAGAACGTTGTGGACAACGAGCGAGCAGAACTCTCACATCAAATTTCGGGCTCGGCACAGAGGCAATAAGCGACCACTTTTTCCTGAGCGAATTAATCTCTTGACATTTTTTCCGTTTGGATGTTTCCTTTGGGTACAGTTTCAGTACAGTTTTTCCACACCCCGAGTTGGGAAGTGTTACGAGGGTCACTCTCGCGTTGTCGAGGGAGCTTTGCTCAGACGAGGAAGAATCGGGCGTGCCGGGCCGCAGTAACTTAGGGCTTTATTTACTTAGAGCATCGCCGGAATTCGTCGAGAAAGAGTCCCGCCTAAGCAATTAAAAGCTGTCGTCACGATTCCTGCGCACGATGAGGCCGCATCCGCTGCGGCCCGCGCCGTTCCAGTTGCGCCGGTTCGAGACAGTTCCATCACGAAGGTTTCTTGCCTGTCTCCGGAGCCGGATGCGGCCCGGGACTTCGCGGTTGTGTCGCTGGAGAAATGCCGTGCTCCGTCCTTGGTTTGGTTTTGCTCTCACAGGGATTTTGTGCGCCCTGTCCCTACCGTTGATTGCCGTCTCCATGCTGATCGCCGGCGCCTGCACAGCGACGGTCGCGCTTGGTTCTCCCATTCGCGAGCGGCAAAGAATTCGCGAATCGGAGATCGAGAAAAAATGGCAGTCGAACGAGTTTGCGTTCGAACGCGCCATTGAGGCGTATGAGGAGTTGATTGACGCGCATGCGTGGAGGCGCACATGAGCCACGCAGCGATTGCGATCCCCGGCCTGAACCGCATTGGCGGAGCAGAGCGGCAAGCCATGCTGCTGGCCAAAGGGCTTCGCCGGCGTGGTTGGCGCGTGAGTGTGGTTGTGCTTTCCGGCGACGGCGGCGCGGCAGCCGCGGAGCTGCGCGCATGCGGTGTTGCATTCACGAGCCTTGAGATGCGCAAGGGACTCGCGGATCCTCGCGGCTGGATTCGCTTTCATCGCTGGCTCAAGCGCCAACAGCCGGACGTGCTGCACGCGCACCTCCCGCATGCCGCATGGCTGTGCCGGTGGTCGCGTTTAGCTGCGGCCGTTCCGGTGGTCGTCGACACCCTGCATAGTTCTTGCACGGGCAAGAGCGGCCGACGCTTCGGCTATGCGCTCAGCCGCTCCCTGTCCGACCATGTGACCGCCGTGAGCCGCGCAACGGCTGTGTCGCATCTGGCTGCTGGGATGGTGCGAGAAGAGCGATTGTCGATTCTTGGCAACGGGATTGAAGTGGAGGCATGGGCGCCGAATATTCAGGCTCGGATCTCGGCCCGGCGGCAGCTTGGATTGACATACGAGTTTCTTTGGATGGCAGTGGGCAGGCTGGAAGCTGTGAAGGATTATCCGACTCTCCTGCGTGCGATGGCCAGGGCGCCGGAGAACGCGCGCCTTCTCATTTTGGGCACGGGCCCGCAGGAGGCGGAACTGGTAAAGCTGGCGGAACAGCTTGGGCTCAAGCGGCGGGTCCAATTTCTCGGTTTTGAGCCCAAAGTCGAACGCTGGATGCAGGCCGTTGATGGATTCGTTTTGTCATCCCGCTACGAAGGGCTGCCGATGGTGCTGCTCGAGGCCGGCGCTTGCGGAGTGCCGGTGGTGGCCACCGATGTGCCCGGAACGCGCGAAGTGATAGTGGACGGCGTGAACGGCTGGCTGGCCCGTGCGGGAGACCCAAACAACCTGCATGAAGCGATGGCCAGACTGATGCGGATGCCGCTGGAAGAACGATATGCAATGGGCGAATGCGCACAGCGCCGCGTGATCAAGGAGTTCAGCATGGACATCGTGCTCAACCGGTGGGAGCAGCTCTACGAATCACTGCTCGCTCAGAAGAGCGCCACGTGGCGGACGCGCCTGACGGCTCGTGAAGCTTTGAGCCGCCACAGCGCCGCTTCAGCATAGAGGTATTCAGCCAGGGTCAAGGTGGTGGGCTGGCTGCGAAAGAGCACACGATCCACGGAGGTGAACTGATCGGCGTGAACGGATAGAAATGCGTGCAGGGCGGAAATGTCCGCGTCTGAGGCTGTATTGGCGTGCATGCAAATGGTCCAGAGGCCTTTTGGCTTGTCAACCGGGCCCCAGAGCTGCTGAGGAATCCAGGTAACGCCGCCACGCAGGAAGGGAACACGCGCGAAGCCGTCGGAGAGCAGTGCGATTCCTTCCGCGCCGAGCGCGACGAGAGTGTTACGGTCGAAGCCGTGACGCGGCGCCACCCAGATTCTCGGGTTGAGCCCGTGTGCGCGCAAGATCCGCAGCCCCTCACTGATCCACGTGCGCTGGGTTTGGGCGGCCACACCTGCAAACTCCGAAGTCCGGGAGAGCCGTACGAGACCGTGGCCATGGCTCGCGCAAATATGACGGTAGCCATGCAGGCCAACCATAGCCCCGGATACTTCCAATGCATGTATGCGCTGCCAAAAGGCAGGATCCGCCGCAGCGATTCCAAGTTCAGGATCGCGGTTATCAGGAACGACGGCGAGGATTGGCTGAAGATTAAATTCCTGAATTAACGATTCGATTCGCCGCCAGCGTTCGACCGGGGTGGCCGGACAGAGGTCGTCGCAGCGGATAAGATACTCGGCCGGTACGGGAATCATGCGGCAACCTCCGCAGCGAACGCTCGTGCGAGCAAATTCCTGCTCCAGTACCAGAGATAGAAAAATGTGCTCACGGTCCAGAGCGATGTAGCAAGCGCGATTCCGGCAACGCCAAACCAACGCATGAGAACGAGATTGAGCACGATGTCGAGCCCGAGATTGAGAATGCCGCAGTAAAGGATAAGATCGGTGCGGCGCATGGCGACCACAAAGCGGTAATAAACGCGGCTGACGACAAAGAATGGGATCTGAACGGCGTACATGGCGAGAACGGAGGCGACGACGGCAGTATCGCGCGGTCCGAATTGGCCGTGCTGGAGGGCGATGCGAACGAGAGGGCGCGCACCGGCAATAAGCAAAACGGCGATGGGCACGGAAATCAGGGCGGTGAGCCGGACCCAGGTGCGAAGTGTCTGGCGACAGCCGTTCCAGTCGTGGAAGGCGATCATGCGCGAAAGATACGGCACGATGGCGGTGGAGATAGCGCCGGCCAGCAAAGTGAGCACCACGCTGACAAAGCGATTCGCGTACACCAGTGCGGAGACGCTGCCGGCAATCAGCATCGCGGCCATCGACTGATCGACAAGCAGGCCGCCTGACGATACCACGCTCGACAGCAACACCGGGCCGTATTGGCCGGCGACCTCGCGCGTAGGCTCGTCCATGCCATACCAGCGCAGGCGGAAGCGGTAGCCGCGCCGATGCATCATCCAGGCCACCAGGCCGGCATGGAGAAGCGACCCGATCAGTGTGGACCACACCATGGCCCAGATGCCAAAACGGTCACCGAAGAAAAGCGCACCGACGATGATCGCAATTGAAATCACAATGGGCGCAAGTGCCGGAATGGCAAAACGATCGACCGTGTTGAGGACCGCGGTGCAGTTGGTTGCAATTCCCGTGATGAGGACAATCGGCAGAAGGCCGTAAAACAAGTGCACGGCCAGGGTGAGCTTTGCTGACGCAAAATGTGAGGCGATGAGCGGGAAGAAGCCGCGCGCGGCAAGAGCCATGACGGCACTGGCGGCAGCGAGGAGTAGACACATCCAGAGCATGGAACTCGACAGAAGCTGCTGGGCGCGTTCGCGGCCCTCCTGTTCCCTCACCCGAACCAGCGTGGGCACAAGGGCCTGATTCATCGATTCCGAGATGAGATTGACGAGCAGACTGGGGATGAGCGCAGCCGCAAGGAACGCATCCATGGCGTCGGAGCGGCCATAGACTGAGGCCACTGCAATTTCCTTGAAGGTGGCGAGGATTTTGACGACGATTCCAGCAGCGCCGACCGAGACGGCGGCGCGGAAGATGGCGCGATTGATGCTGAAGTTCCGGGAGCACGCGGGAATGGGCGAGGCGATCGACATGGCTACGGAGTCATCCCCCAGGATTCTGTTTGTGCCGGAGGCTGCAGCTCTGGCGACGGCGCAGGAAGCAGCGGATGCGCGGAGAAGCAATCTTCAAGCCCGTTGGGATCGTCGGCAGCAAGGCGGCCGGCAACTGCAACGATAGCCAACAGCAACCAAGTGGTTCGGTTCTCTTCCACGGTGGCGACGAGCAAAGTGAGAATCCATACGAGCAGCGAGGTGATGAGCGCCCGACGCAGAGGACCCCTGGTTTGAAGCGCATAGCGAACTGCGAGAGCGACCAAGGCTGTAGCCAGGAATAAGGCGCACAGGCCTCCGCCTACGGCGATAGAAAGCGCCGTGTTGTGCGCGGTGTCGATTGGGGAAAGATGCGCGGCGGCGACGAATGAGCCTGCTCCTGTGCCGACAAGCGGCGCGTGCGCGAAGGCGCGCCATCCGGCGGACCAGATGTGAAGGCGTTGATTCAGATCGCCGGTTCGGAGCTGCTCTGGAATGGTGGCGAGCCGCGCCAGCGTCCCGCCAGGAACGATGAGCCAGAGTGCAGCGAGAAAAGGCGGCACTGCAAAAGCCGCGGCGATGGCGCGCCGGGAACGGCCCTGCGTGAGGAGAACCAGGGAGCCGATGAGCCCGATGACGGCGGCAAGGAAACCTTCCCGCGAAGCCGTCAATAGAACCGCGAAAACTCCCAATGGGAAAAAGCCGAGAGCCAACAGCCGCGAAGGCCAGCGGCGCTCGCAATGAACGAGAAGCGCTGCCAGCGGAAAGCCTAGATCGAGAAAGCGCGCGACTTCGTTGGGATCCTGTCCATAGGCCGCGAAGCGGACCTGGCCGGCGGCAATGGCCTCAGGCGAACTGAAGGCCGCGAGCGTGAGAAGCGCAAGCACCCAACTTCCGGCGACGGTGGCGCGCAGCAGGGTGCGCAGATCGGCGGGAGTGTCGGCAAGCTCCCACATCAGCCAAACGATCATCATCTCCTGAAAATAACCGCGAATCTTTTCCAGGGTCGCCGCGGGATCGATGGTCCAGAAATAGGAACTGCAAAACCAGAGAAAGAGCGCTAAAGTGAACAACCAAAACGCGCCGGGCGTGCGCATGCGGCCCGCTTGCAGTATGGCGGGAACCGTGGCTAGAAGCACCAGCAAGCCTGCGATGCGGGCCGCGTTGCCAAGCATCCCCCCGAGATCGAGAGAGTATTCCCACGGGATCGCAAAGGCGAAGAGGAGAAGCATAATCCACGCGATTCTTCTCATCGTCGCCTCACTAATACCGTTGCGAGTAAACCAATGCCGAGTAAATGGTGACGCCAATCGTGGACTGAATAGCGGACTCCAGCGTGCGATTGATGAGGTTTCTGGCGACAGAGTCGGGAACATAGAGAATGTCGCGATCCTGCACCGGCTGATCGGGATCTTGCCCGTGCAGCATGCGGCGAATATTGAGTGTGATCATGGCGCGGCCTCCTTTTTGCTCGCGAATGAGCAGCACCTTGCCGACGGCGGCGTTCTGCGATGGCCCCCAAGCGAGCGAGAGCGCCTGCACGACCGTGAGACCCTGCACGGGATCGACCGGAAATCCACCGGGGCGGATCACATCGCCCACGACGTAGACCAGGCCTGCGCGACTCACCTGGACCGTGTCGCCGGGGCTCAGTTCGGGATTGTGATCGGAGGACGAGTCAGTGCCGCTCGGATCGAGCACGACGGCATGCGGAGTTTTCGGATCGCTCTGATGAAACACATTCACAAGCCGTCCGGCGTTGGGCGAAAGCCCCGACGCGGCAGAGAGCAGATCGAGCAGTCGATGGTGGACGGTGTAGGGATAAACGCCGGGGCGCGTAACTTCGCCGAGGACGCTCACATCCTGGCCGACGTAGGAAGTGACCAGCACTGAAACAAGGGGATGCAGCAGCATGCCCTTGGCAAGCAGCGCCGCTTCAATCGCGCGCGCGGCGGCTTGCTCGTCCATGCCTGCGAGCTTTAGTTCACCGATCATGGGCAGCGTGACCGTGCCTGCGGCCGAGACTCGGACGGTCGAGTGAAACTCCGGCGTGTGGTACTCGGCGATGTCAAGAAAATCGCCGGGGCCGATGGGCGCGGGCATAGGAGCAGAGGCCTGAGCGTTTGCGGAAGGTGAAACGCCTCCTGCGGGTGAAGCGCCGCTCGCATCGTTCCAAATGGCGGGCGCGTCCTTGGGATTGGGCACGCTCCTGGTCTCCTGCGTCTGCGGGAAGCTGGCGACTCCCGAAGGCAAACCCGATGTATTCGGTGTTGGCGCTTGCGCGTGAGTCGATGCACCGGCGCCGAAGAGCACAACCAAGACAACCAGCGCTGAGCCAACTGGCGATCCGAGCAACTCGCGCAACAACGCAGCGCCGAGAGCGATCCAAAGCCCTACGAAAAACGTGATCGCGAGATAGAGCGGTAGGTCTGGAGCCACGGGTTTCACTGGCTGGCGCGCGTAATCAACCACTGAGATGTTGGAGGCGCGCACACCCGCAGCCAGGCCCGCCTCTTCCGCCTTGTCCTCGACGCGCAGGTACAAGTCGCGGCTGGCGTTTGCTTCCTGACGCATCACAGCGTATTCGGTGGCAGCCTCGTTCAGCTTCATGCCTTGATCGGTGGCCTGCGCCAGGCTGTTGCGCACCAACTGCTCGCGATCGAGCGCCGTCTGCCAGTTGGAGCGGAAGCGCTCGACAAGCTTCGTATCCTCGGACTGTTTCTGCCGATCGAGATCCTGCAATTGGCGGCCAATCTCGACGACGCGGGGAAAGCCCGGACCGTGCTCAGCGCTGAGCTGAGCCTGTTCCTGCTCAAGATCGCTGCGGCGAGCGTGAATCTGCTCGAGAAGCGCGGTAGCGAAGTTGGTGCTGTCTGCCTGCAGGTGCGGGTCGGAGGCGATGACCGCCTCCGGATCGCCTTGAGACGCGGCGCGATATTCGGCTTCGGCGAGGATGCGATCCGTTGTGGCGGCAACGAGCTGGCGGCTGAGCTCGTCGATCTCAAGCAGCGCCGAACTGTGTTCGGTTTCCCCGGGCTGGCCGTTGGCCATAATCTCCGGTGTGCTTACAATACCGTGCTGGTCTTCAAAGTCCGCCAGGCGCTTTTGATCCCGGTCAACGTGGGTCTTCAAATCGGCGAGCTGCGCATTGAGCCATTCGGAGGCCTGCGCAGTGGCCTGAATCTGCGATTCGGTTTCCTGCTCTCCATAGGCGGCGATAAGCGTGTTTACAACCGCGGCCGAGAGCGCCGCGTCGTGTGAGCGAAAACGAACCTCGACCAGCATGGTGCGCGGCACCGATTCCACGTGAAGGCGGCGCGAAAAACGATCGAGCAGCCAGGCCTGTGCGGCGGGCGCGGGCTTGGCGGATTCGAACCCTGGAAAACGGCCGGCAAAGTCGCCGCAAAAACCGGGAGA
>Ga0326728_10011838_pt1 | contig 19712 bp, 16 predicted proteins | sample MB3enrmetagenome_FD_207602 | JGI IMG/M metagenome (GOLD analysis project Ga0326728, IMG submission 207602) | Lab enriched peat soil microbial communities from McLean, Ithaca, NY, United States - MB31MN | ecosystem: Environmental > Terrestrial > Soil > Wetlands > Peat | place: USA: New York... | reverse complement strand
AGCGGACGGAGTTGCAGAGGCCCAGGACGCGCTGCCTCGTGGTGCTCGTCACCGACGGCAGGGCGAACCAGGGCCTCACCCAGGAACCTATCGACCGGGAGATAGGGAAAATCACTGCCCTCCTCTTGGGCTTGAAGAGGACCGACTATGTCGTCGTCGACTCGGAAGACAAGAAAAACCTTATAAGGATGGATCTCGCCCCGCAGCTCGCTCGCGGGCTCGGTGCACGATACTACCGGCTTGCCGACTTGAAATCTGACGATCTCGCCGACGTGGTGCGGGACGCCAAGAAGGCTCAGGTGGGTGATGACTGAGAAGTGTCTGAAAACTTTGAGGCTGCATGAGATAACGTGCTTCATGGTTTCGACCTGGATGTGGACAAAACAGGCCCGAGATAATTTGATTACCAGGGCCGGCCGGGGAAAGGGCGACTCCGTGAGAATCGCTCGGACGCCCGTGACGAGGGCTCTGTTTCTTTCGTTGTTTTTTCACGGGGTGATTATCGTTGCTATGATCTCCTGTTTTACTGGAAGACCGCTGAGACATCAGGAAATGGTGACCGTTTTCCTTACCCAGGATGAGCCGTACACCGGCGCGTCCGGGAGGGCCGGCAAGTCAGGCGGCGCGGCTTCTCTCAGGGAATCTCAGGGAGCAAATCACCATCCGGCCGAGAAAAAGAAGGTTCAGACATCCTCACCCCGTTCTTTGCCCTTGTCTCCTCCCACGCCGGTTCCTGTAAGGGAAAGCGTGAAGCAGAAAACAACCGCACAGGTGGAGACGAATGCCGCGCCGGACACCACGCACCCGTCGGGCCAATCTCTTACGCCCTCCCCGCTTGTGGGCAGTCCCGGCGATGTGGACGGAAAGGGAAGCAGTGGAGTGGGCGACGGAATGGGCGCATCCGCGGGCCGTGGGGCAGGAAGCGGGACGGTCGGAGGGGGGTCAGGACCGGGCTTCGGGCCAGGCACGGGGAGTGGACCCGGCGCAGGGCAAACGACCTACCTGAGGGAACACTTCATGTACATTCGGAACCTCATCATGAAGAATCTGGATTACCCGGCTGCTGCTAGGAGAATGGGCTGGCAAGGTACAGTCACCGTCACGTTTGTCGTTCTGGAAAGTGGAACCGTGCAAGACATCAGGATCGTCAAAGGCTCCGGGCACACAGTACTCGATCAGGCTGTGGCGAAAACAGTTCAGCGGGTGCAGCCCTTCCCCAGGCCGCCGGTCAAGGCTGAACTGACCATCCCGATTGTCTTCCGGCTGGAAGGAGGGACGGGATAAGGATCACTCATCGGCAAGAGAAGACGTTTTCAATGTCGGTAAATTCTGTTCCCATAACCCGCCTGTTATCCTTTCAAGACGCCGTTGTGGCAGCCCACAGCCACGTTGCACTTTTATCGCTGAACAAATAGGCCTCATATTAGTATCCGCCCCCCCATGTTGACGCTATCGCACGCGCCACAAAGGTCGTCGATCCACATCAAGCGCCAGTTTAGGTCAAAGGTAGCCATTTCAGGCACCCCGGATACATAAGTCAACTCCGATTGATTATCGCCTAAAATCGAAGTGGCAATCGAAAAATGGCCTATGAGGAGTATAGAAACAACGGTGTCCCGAGGTCGTCGTTGATGTCGATGTGGTTCAGGGCCGGGAGCCGGCAGTCCCGATCGGTAAGAGCCCATCCACTGTGATCTTCAGAGACAGAATCTCTCACAACCGATTTCGGTTTTGCACTGCTTCGAGCAGCCCATGATGCAGCGATCCGAAAGGAGTTGATCACCCAGCTGCTACGGGCCAGGTAATACATCAAGCAGATCAGTATTTTCATTAGATCAATCGAAGAGACCGCGCACCATTGCGGAAAAACACCATGAATCTGAACCCGTATAGTTACCCGTTGAGGTTCGCTGGTGCACACCACAAAACCTTTCGAAGGAGGGGCAAACCCATGAAGAAGCATGTAGTTCTGTCGCTGAATCAGTATCCCGAAGGCTTCCTTGACGACGCGGCTCTCAAGGAGCGGCGCTTATTGGAGCTGTCCGGCAATATCGTAACACTGGCAAACCAGATAGCGACCGTCGATCATGTCATTGCCGGCAGGAATCCCTGTCCTCCGGAACTGCTGAAAGACTCGAAGTTCATGACCGCGGAGCAAAAGAAAAAGGTACTCAGACAATGGGGCAATTTTATCGAAGGGGGTTTCAGCTTTCATCTGTTCACGGATGCCATCTACCAGCATCTTAACCTCCACTGCGGTTTCATCGCTCATTATGACAGGCTGCGTTTTTACTCAACATACTGGAACGGTGACTTCATCACCTTTGCCAGGCAGACCCACATGATTTTACGGCCGGTGCCAGGCGTATTCGTGAACTGGGAGAGATTTCTGCTGTCGTTTCAATGTTGGGACGAATGGGCCGGCATGGGCGCCACTATGCTCCACATGCTGAAATCCCATCTCACCTCCACCCTCCGCGAATTGGAGAACGAAGTGATCGCCGCCTTCAAGCATGACCTGGAACGGCTCTATCCGCTCCATGTCGAAGAGAGGAAGCGGATAGCCGAGGAGGCGGACGCACACAGGCGGAAGGTTGTCGAACTCACCACAAAACTCGATGACCTGGACATCGACTCTTTCCTCGAAGAAAGGTCAAGCCGCTACAAGGCGTTGTTCCCTTCAGTGGATCCGGCGAACTTTGTGGAAGCTCGGCTTGCGAGCAATCTCTTATGAAGGAGGTATTCGGCATAAGAGGCATACGCGCGACCGATGAGGACAAGAGAATGCTCAAGCAGCTCGACCTCAACCGGTTCGTTCAGGATCAACTGGGTCTGAAGCCTAAAGGTCGCTCCGGGTCCATCACCTACTACCTCTCGCCCCTTCGGGAGGAAAGCAAGCCTTCCTTCACGGTCGAGTACTACAGAAGCGAGTGGCGATGGAGGGACTGGGGCGGAGACGAAACGGACCGGGGGGATATCATCGAGCTTGCTGAGCGCGTCTACAACGTCGACTTTCCCGAGGCCCTGCGGATTCTCCTCTCGAGAGAATACCCCGCGGAATACTACAAACGCGAGTCCGAGGTTGAGAAGCGCGACCGGGACGCGAAGATAACTTACGCGAGACGGCTTTACGCTGGGCTTCTGAAGCTAAACAACATCGACGCAATCAGCGCTTACTTCCGGGAGCGGGGAGTGATCTATCACTTTCCCATGGGCTGCGCGCTCCACAACGATTTCAGGGAGAAGAAAGTCTATCTCGCCACGCCCGTTCCCACCCCGTGGGATCTCACGGCTCTGGAGTGCCGGGAGCTCAAGGGAGACGGGAAGAAGACACTGGGAGCGGGAGGGCTCTGGTTTTTGAAGAGAGACCCCAAGCGGGTTCTCATCACGGAAAGCATTCTCGATTCCCTCGCCGGCGAGATCGTGCTCGAAGACAGGGAGATATCGCTCTGCGCCCTCAACAGCGCCGCCTACGTGAACCAGCTCGGAGAATTCCTGAGAAGACATGACCCCGAAGAAGTCTGGCTCGCTACCGACAACGACTCACCCGGCATTGCCGCCAGGAACAAGGCGGTGGACACCATCTCGCGGACAAAGGCACGGATCATACTCGTAGAGGATCACTTCAGGGCCGGGGTGAAAGACCTGCACAAATTACTCGTGGCAAATTCATAACGTGCACAAGACAAACCTAGGAGGTGGCTATGAGAAAGAGATACCTGCTGCGCCCGGGCCGTCCACGCAGAAATCGCAGGCGGCGGAAGGGTTATCATAGGCCAACTGAAAAGAGAGAACTGCTGAAAATGCTGAGGGAAGAGGTTTATCCTTCCCTTCCAGCTCATATTGGAGGCGCTATGAGAATCAAGCTGAAAGAATACTACGACAAAATGGAGCAGGCGGTCGCGGCAATCCTCAGGGACGCGGACGTCCGCGACTACCTTAAGAAGATCGCCCTCTTCAGGAGATACAGTTTCGGAAACACCCTTTTCATTGTTATGCAAAGGCCCTCTGCGACTCGCGTGGCCGGACTGACGATGTGGAACCGCCTCGACCGTTACGTCAAGAAGGGAGAAAAGGGCATCATGATCTTCGCGCCCATGTTCGGAAAGCAAAGAAGGCAAGAGCCCCTGGACGAGGAGCAGGACCAGGTGGAGGAAAATAGCACGGCTGCCGGTACGGACGGAAATCGTCTGGTCGGGTTCAAAGCGGTCTACGTATACGACATAACGCAGACCGATGGGGCGGAACTGACATGCGATGCGCTCCAGGGTTCGACCGACTTCACCCTATCCGCCGGCCTGGACGTCCGCTCGCTCTTCGAATGGATACGCAGCGTAAGTCCCGTCCCGGTGAAGACTCGGGCGATATCAGGGAGCTGCAGAGGATACTATGACGCCCTCGCCGACGAGATCGTCCTCGCAGAGTCGCTGACCGATCTCGAAAGACCGAAGACCCTTGTTCACGAAATCGCCCATAAGCTCGCCCTCGCCGAAAAGGAACACGATCTGAGTCTCGACGACCGGCCCAGGGCGGAAGTCATCGCCGAGGGGGCGGCGTTTGTCGTATGTAGCTACCTCGGCATCGACACCGGCGCCTGTTCCTTCTCCTATGTGGCGGTATGGGGCAAAGACCTGAAGAAGATCATGTCCTGGGGATCCGCCGTGATGCGCGTGGCGAACAGGATCATCGATCTCATAGATCGCAGCCAGGTCGAAGAGGAAAAACAGGCTGCATAATTGGGTTTCGCCTTCAGGGTGGCTTCGGCCACCCTTTTTTTCGGCTCTTTTTACCTGGGCCGCAATGCGAACCCCGGACTCAAGGTCAACGCTCGGCCGGATGAAGTGAATAGGCTATCATCCGATATTGACGCCATTGCAGGACCTTTTGCTATCGAGCATAGCAGCATTGACACGGTGCTGAATCAGCGAAGAGACTCAGCATGGTTTCTAAAAGTTGTGAAAGTGCTTGAGGATAGCTCGGTTGTAAATTACCGTTCAGGCTTGTCTTGACGTTTCCTTATGACGGCGTCCAGCGTGGTCGGGACTGGTCTAAGATCGCGGCTGCCTTGCGAGCGTGGGTACTGAATGAGGCAACAAGGCTCTCCATCGGGTCGCATGCCCAAGAGGTATACCTGAAATTCCCTTTGAATTTCACGCCGCAAAGATAAAAAGCGACCGTGCCGGGTTGCTCTTTGGTCGTTTTGCGCCCAATATCAAGATGCTTCCTGATCGGGTGAGGGAACAACTCGATCGAAAAGCAGGCAAGCTTTCCCGGTATAGGGACGAAGGTAAAATCACAATACTTCTTGTGGAGTCCGACGATATCGCGTTGATGGATGATTCAATAATGTGGGAGAGCTTGAGGCAAGCCTACCCTATTGGTCTACCCAGCAAGGTTGACCAAATCTGGTTTGCAGATACCTCTATTCGCGAAGAGATTCTCTTTAGGGACATGACCAAGGCAATGGCCAGATAGGCATAGGGTGAACCGGATCGGCAATAAATGGCGCTTGCCTCCCGGTGACCCTTTGTTGCGTTATTGTGGTAATGCGTGATCCAGAATGCTCATCGTGGCGCCGGACTTGAGCGTGAACCAACCAACCCATCGGCCGGGCGACATTGCGCACCCCGGCACTGCCGTTCGGCTGCGGTTGTCTTCCCTTGAGAGTCCCTCTTTGCTTGACCTGACTCGATAGCACGTGCTGCAACCCTGAGAGAAGGGATCATGCGGTCGGGGCCTCAGGGTCTCCCGCTGTGAGTCTTTCCAGGATCACCTTCATTGCTCGGTTTTTGTCCTTTCGGATTTCTCCCGCGGCCCGGTGAACGGATTCCGGGACGTCAAAATACGTATCGCCCCAGAGGACCATCTCGATTAAGGCGGGCATGAGATCGAGCCCCTTGGGGGTCAACCGGTAGAGATTTTTTACCTTGTTTCCGGGAAAGGCGCTTTTTTCGACGATCCCGTTCTTCTCCAGGATGAGAAGGCGGTCGGCAAGGATGTTGGTCGCAATCTTTTCTTCGGATTGGAGGAACTCGCCGTAGGTCTTTTTTCCTTTGAACATCAGGTCCCTGATGATGAGCAATGTCCACTTGTCCCCGAGGATATCGAGAGTGGAGGAGATAGGGCACATCGATCTCCTGGTAATCTTCTTCATGTAATAAGCATACAAAAATTACTTGCATAAAGCAAGTGGATAGTCTATACTACTTGCAATTCAAAAGTAAACGTGGCGATTGTCGTGACACTTGCGCCGGGTGAAGGAGGAGTTATGAGCAGGGAGAGCAGAATACGGGAAAAGGCCCTGGAGCTTGGATACGAAGATTGCGGCATCATAAAGGTCGGGGCGCTGGCCGGTTACCGGGAAAAGCTGGAGGAGCGCATTTCGCGGATCCCCATGGGAGAAAAGATATACGGAAACTTCAGGAGATACGCGGACCCTTCCGCGGCCAATCCGGCGATAAAGTCCATCGTCGTCGCCATTGTGCCAACGTACCGGTACGACGTGCCCGAGGAATTCGACGGCGTCTACGGCAAAGCCTATATGTTCGACTCCCGGACGGACGAGGACGCCCCGTTCTTCAAGGCCCGCAAGGAGTTCGCCACGTTTCTCGAAAGCCTCGGCCTCACGTGCACGGTGGGCGAAGGTCATGGCATCCCGGCGCCTGCACGGTGGGCGGCATACCAGGCGGGGCTCGGAACCATCCGCCGGAATAACTTCTTCTACACGGAAAAAGGTTCCCATAATCGCATAGAAATGATCGCGGTAGACGATGAGCTCGAACTCATCCGCGACGTGAAGCTGAAAGATTGTCCCGAGAAGTGCGGCAAATGCATGGAAGCCTGCCCGACCCGCACCCTGTGTGCGCCGTATACCATGTCGATGATCGGATGCATCAGCTTTCAGACCAGCGTGTCGGCGGGTGTGGGCATGGGCGTCCCCTCTCCCGAGATGACGGAACAGATAGGCGGAAGGCTCTATGGCTGCGACGCCTGCCAGGACGCATGCCCCAATAATAAGGGCAGGTGGATAGGCGGGGATGCGTTTCCGGGGCTTGATGCCCTCGCGCCGTCGATGCGCCCGGAAAACATCATGAAGGCGAGCTACGACGAGATTGCAAAGACCCTGGGTCCCAAATACTGGTACATAAGCTCGGAACATCTCTGGAAATGGAAGCTGAACGCGCTTACCGTGATGATGAACGGTTATCACGAAAAATATGAAGCACCGATAAGGCTCGGGCTTGAGGACGCGGACGATAAGGTGCGCGACTTCGCGCGCGGCGTCTGTGTGAGGCTCGGCATAGAGCACGAAGACCGCCGTTAAATGCATAGCGCGGTGAATGCGCGCTCCCTCGGCAGCAAAAGGAACGATCGGGGCACTGTGGCCGGATATTCCTGAACGCGGCAGGCCCTGCTATTCCTCAGGGTCAGGGACCATAAGAACGGGACGGAGGCCAAAAGCGCCAGGGGCACTTGCAGAAGGCTCATCGCGCCCGTAGAAGCCCCACCTGCGCAAAAGAAAGATGCAGGTCTGCCGCGAGAAAGGGGAGAAGCATATAGATGGAGTCCGTGAAGCCGTTGTCGATGAGGTGAAAGGTGTTCAGGGAGAAGAGGGATTTATACCTGCTTCTCCGGCCGGGGCCGGGCGCCTCGATCACACCTTCTCTGGGATACGTCCACATACCGCCAACATAATCCTATTTCGCCGAGAAGAAGTCGAGCGGTTATCGTTGATGATGCTGTGAAACCAGACGAGTGGGTCCGTGATATCCGGAACCATCATGTCGTCCCGCATCAACCTACGACGGGATGGTCAATGGTTTTCCGTTTGCGGGCTCGACGCTGCGATACCCTGCCTCACGCGCCGGCGGCGTGATCGGCTCAGTCGATAGCGATAAGGCCCTTCTCCAGGCTGACTGCCACTGCCTGGGCCCTCGTTGAGGCGCGGACCTTCCGGAGCGTGTTCCGCACGTGAAACTTCACCGTCCTCTCGCTTATGGAAAGCTTGGACGATATCTGGGACGTCGTCTTCCCCTCTTTTAGCCAGAGCAGCACTTCCTTTTCCCTCGGAGAGAGCTTCGCATACGTTGCTCCATGAAGGCGATCGAGCGGAGCGACGACGCGCACGAGGGCCTGATGGAGATGGGGCACGATGCGCCCAAGGATATGGAAAGTCCGAGGGCTTCTTTCCATCGATCTTCCGCCGAAAGAAAAAAGGGAGGCGCCGCTGCCGCTTTCGGTCTTCAGGCCGTAGGAGTATCCGGTCCTGAGGCCGTAGTCGGACGCGGACATGATGAACTGTCTTGCTTCGGGGTGTTTATTGTATGAGTCGGTCCAGTACTGAAGACCAAAATGGAGGCGATGTTCCACTACTACCGGATCGACCAAATCAAGCTGTTCCGAGAAGTATCTGTCTAACCAGGAAAGTGGATAGTTCACGTTAATCATGCGGTACGGGTCGGCGCTGCGGTAACTTACGCTTGCGAGCGAGCACAGGGCGAACTCGAAGGAAATCAGGTCCTGAAGGCGGAGCACAAGTTTCCGAAAGTCTTCTTCACTCTTGGAACGAAGGCCGGCGTCGACGATCTCTAAAAGAGCGTTGGCCTCTTTTCTCGACAGCACCGCTCGCACCCTTTCCTTGATATGGTCTTGCAAGCACCCGTAAATGAAAAAACCGCTTCAAGAACCCGGCGTCCTGAAGCGGCTGTAAACAAAAAAGCCGCCCAAGCCCCGGTCGGCTACCCCAAAGAGCCATAGCGGCTAAAGCTAGGGGATAGCCTGTTAGCTACCCCGCCACCACATATACAACAGCACGTCAACGTCATATGCCAGCTTTGACATAATACCTTGTATAACATAAATGATAACGCGCAGTCAAGAACTTTTTCTCAGGGTTCTTTTCAGGGAAACCCCGCAGATCATACACCACAAACAACGATGAGCCTTATTTAGGCAAGAACCAGCGCTAGGGCTGGAAAAACCCACGATTATAGCGTTGGCGCCAAGGTAATATCCCTTTAGCTTCAGTATCTTCATTAGACGCCCGAAAAGCGCCCTTGCTGCATCTTCAGGATATATAGGGCAGCAAATCAGTCCAAACCCCCAGAAAACACCGAAAGGAGAGTCCATGGATGCGATAAAGGTTCTTCACTGCGCCGACCTGCACTTTGACGACGAGCAGGGTCGGCTTCAAAACACCATTGAGTGCTGCGACCGGGTCATCACGACGGCACAGGTTGAAACCCCCGATCTGATCGCCATAGCGGGAGACGTTTTCGAGAGAGGACTTGTCCTCGGTTCGCCGGGAACGCTTGCGGCGATTGATTTCGTTTACCGCTGCGGCAACATTGCCCCGGTCCTGATCACAAGCGGCACGCCGACGCATGACACAGCCAATAGCACGGAAGTCTTCAATAAACTCAAAACTGAGCATCCCATCTACGCTACGGGCCTCCCCAAGCAGGTAGGCTTGACAAAGGAAGAGCCGCGCAGGTTCATCGTGCTCAACGGAAACATTGAGGACAAGCCGGAGCTGTGTCTGGTCGTATCCTGCCTGCCTTCGGTCACAAGGGCAGCCTTGATGACCATGGGAGGTTTCTCCATAGATGCGGCGGCCGTTGAATGCGGCGAGTTGCTGAGGGACCTTTTTCAGGCCTGGGGCGTCACGAACGAAAAGGCCAACCGCCTTGGGATTCCGACGATACTCGTCGGCCACGGAACCGTTAAAGGCTCTCGCCTGTCGACCGGACAGCGGGTCATCGACCCGGACGCCGAATTCGGCATAGCCGATCTGAGGCTTACGAGGGCATTCCTCGTTTGTCTAGGGCACGTCCACATGAGACAGCAGCTCCAGGACAACACGTTTTACTCCGGCTCCATCACCCGCGCCGACCATGGGGAGACGGAAGAAAAAGGCTTCTTCCTTCACACGACCGCCGATGGAAAGGTTGACTCCAGGTTCGTGGAGACCCCGGCAAGGAAGATGCGCACACTGGCACCTGCCGGAACGCTGCCTGATGCGTCACTCATCGATGACGTAACGGAAGGCGACTATGTCAGGATCGTATACAGCATCAGGGAAGAAGACGTTTCCCAGGTCGATGACGCGGCCTTAAGGAAGCTTGCCTACGAAAAAGGGGCCGCCCAGGTGAAGATCGAGAAAACGGTGCTGCCCATGACGAACGTGAGGTCCGAGGGCATATCAAGGCTCCGGTCTCTCGACGAAAAGGTTAAACGATGGGGGGAACTGAACGGCCAGCCGATCACGGCGGGTCTGCTCGACAAACTCCATCGGCTCCGGACCGTGGACGAACAAGCCATACTCGACAGCTATCTCGGAAAGGAGGCATCGGATGAAACCAGACTATTTGCTGCTTAGGGGCTTCGAGGGCATCCTGTCGGGGATGGGTCTCCGCGAGATCGAGATCGACTTCTCCGTTGTCCCTGACGGCATCGTCGTCTTCGACGGCCCAAACGGCAGGGGAAAAACCACCATAGTCGACAACATGCACCACTTCCGCGTCATGCCGTCCAAGGTGAACAAGAGTTACTCCCCGGAGGGTTTCAGCTTCTACGAGGAGACGTACGGCGCCGACGCCTGCAAGATCTTCGTTTCCACAATTAAGGGCATGCGCCATAAGTCGGTGGTCTCCATCGATGCCGTGAAAAGGAAGCAGAAGTGTTATCTCTACGAAGAAGTGGACGGCAACTGGAAGCCCCTGAACCCTGACGGCTCGACGGAGAGCTACGACAAGGCGGTCGAAGCTATATTCGGGACCCCTCAGCTCTACTTCATATCCAACTTCAGGGACCAGCGGGCGAAGAGCTTCTCCAGGTACAGCAAGGGAGACATCAAGGAGATCCTCGCCGAGCTCCTCGGCATAGACGGCATCAAGGAGCTTTCAGACAAGGCCGGACGCATACGAAAGGGCCTTCAGGACCATCTCGCCCATCTCGTGAGCGCGAAGGAGGATTTGCTGCACGTCGTATCCGACAAGGACGAAAAGACCTCAAAAGCCCGAAACGTTCAATCCGAACTCTCGCGCCTGGCGGAGAAGATTCGATCCCTCGAATCCGAGCGGCAGGGCGAAGAGCGAAAGCTTTCTGAAACCATCACGAAGATCGCGCTCCAGGAAGAGGCACAAAAGGCGAAGGAGAAGGCCCTCACCGATATAGCGAGCAGAAAGAACGAGGCGGAGGAGTTGCGGCAGGCCAAGGAGACCAGGTTAACCGCTTTCCACGCGAAAACGGGTGCGGCGTCGGAAAAGATCTCGAGAACGAAGCGCCTCCTCGCCAACCTTGACGTGTTGAGGTTGAAGGCTGGGGAGCTAAGGACCCTGGAAGACAACATTTCGAACCTGAAGAACTCGGCCAGGCTCTGTGATGAGCGGCACATGCAGGTAAGCACACGGATATTGGACCTTCAAGCCCTTGAAAAGCTGGTCAAGGACAAGGAAAAGGAGCTTGAAAGCATACGACTTTCCCGGCAGCACGCCATCGACAAGATCGAGGGCGCGATCAGGGAACTGAAGGCGAAAGTCCGGAGACTTGCAGACTATCAATGCAATGCGACCAGCGCAAGCTCATGCCCTTTCCTGATGGACGCGCGCGAGGCGAAGAGGACCATCCCGGCCCGGGAAGCGGAACTGCAGCGCCTGACCGGCGCCAAAGACCCGCGGCAAGAGAAACTCATTGAAGAGCTGGCTGATCTTCGCCGGAAATGCACTGTCGCGCCTTCCCTTAGGAAGGAGGCGGACCAACTGATTTCGACCAAGAGGGCCCTCGCGGATGAGATGCAGAAGGCCGACCAAAGGGCGGCGGCCCTGAAAGATGAGACCAAACCCCTCGCTGAAGCGGAGCAGGCCGGAAAGGAACTGCCCGGGCTGGAAACGGAACTGGCGGCATTGGAGAAAGAAAAGGAAGAATATCTCCTGGAGGCCGACAGGACCATCGCGGCGGTAGGGGGAGAGATAAGGTCGCTGGAGGATGAGGCGACGCGGATCGTTATCGATCCAACATTGAAGGAAACGAGAGATCGGATTGTCCAAAATATTTCCGGGCTTTCCAGCAGAATAGACGGGGATAGATTGGAGGAAGCCGCCTTGAGAAAGGAAGTGGGCGCCCTCGACGAGGCCCTCAGACAGATCGCCGAGTCGGAAGAGAAATGCATCGGGATCGACGAGGAAATCGAACATTTCAGAGGTGAGATCACCGAATGGACCATCGAGGAAAAGGCACTCGGCAACGACGGCATCATCGCCCTCGAGATCGACGACGCGGGTCCGGCCATCGCGAGCATCGCCAACGAGCTGCTTCGCGTGTATGACTCTCCGTTTTCGGTGCGAATCAACACCCAGGAGATGACAAGGGCCGGAAAGCTCAAGGAAGGGTTCGACATCCCCGTGTTCGACGCCAATACCAACAAATCGAAGAGCATCCGAAAACTCTCGGGCGGCGAAGCCACCATAGTTGAAGACGCCGTCGCCAAGGCCATATGCATTTACAACAAGACGAGCAACGGCAGGGACCTTGCGACGATCTACACGGACGAGAGGGACGGAGCGCTCGACCCGGAGAAAAAGAGGGCCTACTTCCGCATGAAGCAGAAGGTGCTCGCCCTAGGCGGATACGACCAGGAATTTTGCATCACCCACACCCCCGAACTGCTCGCCATGGCCAACGCCGTCGTTTCTCTCAAGCCAGGCGGCGTGACCATAACGGCCAACAACTGAAAGGAGCATGTCTTTATGAAAAGAGCATCGACAGCCAGCGCCATCCCCGATGGCGAGTACGACAACGAAGAATTCTTCACGCCCCTCCTGGGAGCGGACGACGACAACGTAAAGACCCTCGGCGTCATCAGGCCCGGCATCATGGTACTCAAGAAGGGGTGCGAACAAGCCGATGTCGACCGATACGACCGGTTGGTCGCCCAGGGCATGAGCTGGGTCGACATGGCGAAAGAACTCGGCGACAAGCTCATTCCCCAGAACGTCGACTACTTCACCGCGAACAGGCATGACTGCGTAAATCCGGCGAACGCCGACCTCATCAAGAAGCTCTACGCGGACTCCGACGGCAGGATAAGATCGATCCCCGTCTACTTCCCCATGAACGAGTGGTGGAACATCATCCCGCACCGGCTCTGCTGCTATGGCCTTACCAGGGGCCTCAAGCACAGAAGCGGCTTCGAGTACGAAAGGGACGACAGGGGAAGGATAGCCGACTACCGGATGGTCTGCGAGACCCCGGAAGACCTCGAAGCAGGCAAGAAACTATTCGGTGGCCGGGCGTGGACGAAGAAGCCCTGCGACCCCGAGTCGTGTCCTGAATACCAGAGGGAGGAATGCCGGTTCTCCGGCAGGATCTACTTCATGATCCCCGGCATAAAAGGCATGGGTTCGTTTGTGATCCCCACGAAGTCTTTCTACTCCATGAAACGAGTGAAAAAGACGCTTCGGGACATGTACCAGCTCACCAACGGGAGGATCGCCTATCTTCTCCACAACGGAGAGACGATATTCGTGCTCCGGAAGGTAAAAGCCACCATTCCCTGCATCGACTGGGAGAAGGGCGAGACGAAGATGAGGCAGCAATACCTGATCGACCTCGACGTCGTGGTGGACCCCCTGGAGGTGGCCAGGGAGTATTCCGCCGAGAAGGTCCTCCAAAAAGGGGCGAGGGCCATGACCATGCTGGGCGCAGGCGTGGATAACACCGACGGTGTTTCCGCGACAGGCGCAGGCACGGCTGAGTTTGATTCGCCTTCTGACGAAAAAGACCATTCTGAACATCCGGTTGAGCCCGAACCCCCGCGCTGTCAGGAAACACCTGGAAGGCAGGATGCCCCGCCTCAGACGGGTAGCGACGAAAGACAGTGTGAAAAAGGGCGAACCGCAGAGGTCCCGAAAAACGGGAACGGTAGAAAAGAGATGGACCGGGACCAGAAGGCGGCCATCACAAAGATGGCGGCCAGGTACCGGATACAGGCAGAGACGCTCGACAGGGCGCTTGAGGGCGTGAAGTTCCACGACGAAGCGGCAAAGGTGATAAGCGAGCTGAACAGAGGGGACATTTCGAGGTTCCTCCCGGCCCCGGCATAAGTCGCCCTGCCGGACAGCTGGTACACTCAAGGGAAGGCAGCCGCCTTCCCTTTTTTTATTTTTTTTCTGAATTATTTGCGGTTGAACGGCCGAAAATGAAACGGTGAAAAAGTAATAATAACGGTGAAATTAGCAGCGGACAGGGGTGTACCCCTGTCCAAAAGGACAGGATTGACAGGTTTTTCACCTGGTGGTAGTTATGTATTACAAGGTCTGACTCAGACCTTGAGGACACTCCGGTGGAGCCGATTGTGGCCGCCTGCACTTTATTGCTGCGTCACACGCCTTGAGTTCTTAGAGCGGTGACTTGGTTGGTAGGCACATATGAGTCCGGAAGAAACAGGTCCGCCCTTCGATACGCTCGCCGTTCTTTCAGATGAGCCGGCAGTCACGGTCAGCGCCTCCTCCCTCGCCCGGACTGTAAGGGCCACGTTACCTTCCAAAACAAGAAGATACGACACCAGTCAGGCCGTGGAGGAGCTGTATAGGACACATGCCGATTCTCTAAGGCAGGGTGAAGTGGGCCTCTATGAAAAGATCGCCTTCGGGATTTACGCAATCTACAGGCCGAGGATCGTCAAGATCGCCAGGAAATACCGGTCTTTAAGCCCGATCTTCGGGGAAGAGGACCTCCAGCAGGAAGCGCTCATCGCCATTCTGCAAGCCCTGCGCAAGTACAGACACAGCCCGGACATCCGGATGAAATTCTCCACGTACCTCGAATGGTCCATCAGAAACATATTCCAGCGGGCCATAGGGAGCAGGGACAAGTACGTGGAGATATACGGCAGCGACGGGACCTTCGAGAAGACCATGGGGTACGGCAGGTTCGTCGAGCAGAAGAAGGCATTGGAAGGCGCCGGCTGCACTTACACCACCAAGAAACGGTTTTGTTACCTCTCTGAAGTCCTCCGGGACAATGACCTGGAGGCGAAACTGGATCAAGCGGATCTTGCCCCTTATGAATACTCAACACACCCCGAGACTTCCGAAGGGGCCCAGGAGATGCACGAGACAGAGGAAAACGGAGAAAGGGAAGACGAGCAGGGCGACGAGCCGGAAACGACAGTATCGTATTACCAACTGGATTCCGGCAACGGGCTGAATCAAGAGATGAACAGCCTTTACCGGCAATGGGCCAGGTCCCCGGGACGCTCCGATGTGACCGAGAACGACCCGGTTGTCCTCCGCATCTATGATCTCTGCCGGGAACGAGCGGAAGAGTTGTTTCTTCCTTTCAGACACAACAACGGTGCTTCCGTCGACGCGGAGGAGGTGCGGAGATGCGTGCTCGCCGCCATCGTGCGCGGGCTTGCCAGCCATGACGACGATGCCGTCCCTCACGTTCCGTTCTTCCTGTCCCTTACGGCGGCAATGAGAAGGTCCGTAGAGACCCTTCGAAAAAAGCAGTCTGCTTCGGAACAAGGAGGTGCCCCATGCGTGCCAGAGAAATAGCGGATGTACTTCACCAAGAGAAAATGAAACGCGTCCGGCCGTGGACGCCCGTCTCCCCCGAGGAACTGACGGCCAGAGAGTTCCTTACCCTCGTCGGCATCGAGGGGAAGGGACGCAGATATCGCCGGACGCTACGCTTCCTGCGGCTGACGTTCAACAGGGGCGACGAAGCCGACCGCGCCCCAGGCTACCTGAGCAAGTGCTTCCGCGCAGGCATGCGGGTACAAGTCTTTCACGGCAGAGGGCACGGCGCGGTCCCCGTCGAATACCGGATTCCCCTGGAGAGTCTCAGCGATGAGTACGCGGAACTCGCCAGAAGATTGATATCGGGAAGAAACGCCAGACCCTCGGATTCCATCAGTGTGAGCCGCGAGACATTCAAGCAACTGGTGGCGCTGAGTGCGAGAGCGGGTAAGAACATCCCGGACATGATCGAGGAATGGGCGCGGAAGGAATGGAGATTTTGGCTTGAGGGCAGCGGGGTTGTCTCGCCGGACCGCAATACGGAGTGACCGTACACGTAAAACGCCTTGGCGACGTGTAAGGGGGGTACACGTTCCGACGTGCCGGCGTACACGTTGCGACGTGTACGGGGGATGCACGTTCCGACGTGACACTGTACACGTCCCGACGTGTACGGAGGGTCATAACCATACCAACCCATAGGAGGTTACCATGAAGTATCTCGGCAGCATCAAAGTCAGCTTGCTCAAGGAACGCCAGGAGTACAGGGATTTGTTCAGCCCTCTCTCGGAATCCGAATACGAGGACCTGCGGCAGAGCATCAGGAAAGGGGGCATTGTGAACGACCTTATCGTCGAGAAGGGCGCCGAGGGGTACATCATCCTCTCGGGCCATCACCGGAAGGCCGTGGCTGAAGAGCTGGGAATCGAGGAAGTCCCCTGCTCGCTGGCCGAAACTCCGGAGGAGATCGTCGAGGCCCTTTTCGACAACGCGAGCCGCCGGCAGCTGACGGAGGTCGAGCGGAAGGCGAAGATCCAGGAAAAGGAAGGGGTGCAGGGCCGGTTCTTCGAGGAACACCTCATACCGGAAATCTACTCCCTTTACAAGGAAGGGAAGATCGACCGGAGATCGATCGACGAGTTCCTCGACGCGGATCCCGAGGTCCAGAGGAGCATCCTCCAATGCCTTTCCATCGAACGGGAGGTGGTGCCCAATGCACTGCTGGAAAAGCATGAACGCGAAGTGGAATCAATCACGCGCCGGTACAGCGAGGACATCGAGGTTCTGCGGAAGAAGGTGACCGCAGCGGAGGCCGAAAAGAAGAAAGCGCAGGAAGCGCTAACAGAGAACGGGAAGGAGTTGGAGAGAATAAGGGAGAAGGTCGAAGAGACCATGGCCAGGTACAAGAAGAACAAGGACCAGATCACCAAGGAGGTTGAAAAGGAGATCAAGAAAGAGATCGAGGAGCTCAAGAAAGAAAGGGAGACCCGCGAGGCGGCCATGAAGACGAAGCAGGACGAGATAGAAGGGCTCAACGGGGAGATAAAGTCTCTGAAAGACAAGATGTACGGCTCCGACGCGCAGGTCGCCCTCTGGAGGCACGAAATCGCCCGGGTGAGGGAGTTGTACGACGAGAACGTCGCCTACTATTCGAATCCCGCTCTGATCGAAATCCAGCTCCAGGTGGTCTCCGAATTCGTCGAGTCTCTGGTCCGGTTTTCCAAATGCCACAAGTGGGACGCGAACGCCATAAAAACAGTGGAAAAATACCGCAGGTCCCTAGGCGACCTTCTGGAGAAGCTGGCCGCGCAGGTGAAGGCCCATCAAAAAGAGGTTGTCTCCCTGGAGGAGTCAGAGAAGGCCATAGCGGCCCAGACGGAAGCTCAGGCCGTGCCGAAAGCTTCCTAGCACGAAAGAGGATCGGTTCCGATCCTCTCGCACGGTCGTGAAGTATTGCGGTGGTTTGAGACGCGAGAAGACGGATGACTCGTTGCCCCCATTTGCTGGCGATAGGCCTGAGTGCGCTGCGGCTCTTGTCCTATGGCTGTCCGGCCATTATCTCAAGAAAGGCATCCGGTTTGACGATGGGGATTGCGCCGAAAGAACCGATGTCCGTCAGGTGGTGATCGCCGGAAACAACGAAGTCGGCCTTGCCCTCCAGGGCGCACGCCAATATCTTGTTGTCATCGGGGTCGGCGTCGACTTCGTCCACTTCCGTGGTCCCGGGAACAAGGTCGACGACCTCTCCAAAGGCTCGCAGGAACCGGTCAATCTCTTGCGGCGTTGCTTTGTGAATCTTCTGGAGCTTGGGGCGAAGAAGGGTCCTTTTGATCTCCCCGAGTATATCTTCCGAAAGGCAGATATCTATCTTTCCCTGACGGGCCAGCGACAGAATCCGCGCCGGCTTCCCGGTCGGCACGAGATAGGCGCTTACTACGACATTCGTGTCCAGGACGACTCTAACCACGCTTGCGCGCCTTCCTGGCCGTCCTTTGCTTTCTTGTTTCGCTTATGGCTTCGCCGATCAGTTTCTCGATCTTCTGCGGGTCCTCGTCCTTCATCTTCTCGTGCATCTCATCGAACATCTTCCAGACCTCCGCCTTCCCTTTATCGATCATCACTTTCGGACGAATGACTACGGCTGATCCCTGAATCTCAAAATCGACGATATCGCCCTCCTTGAGATTCAGGGATTCTCTCACTTCCTTGGGGAAGGTGACCTGACCGCTACGCAAAACTCTGGCCCAGGGCATACTTTTGGCTCCTATTCCGTATTTATGTAATTCTGTAATCTAGTATAGCCTATCGATGGAAGCGCGTCAAGCGCAGATGAGATGTACGATCGTCAGGAGCCACTGTGGGGCGATTCCTCCGCCTGGGTGTGGTCGCTCCCGGTCAGCTCCGGGAAGGCGACATGCACATAGAGCGGCGTCGAATCGATGGTGAAAGCTTTGTAGTAGTTTCCCCTGGAGCGCATGTAGAACTGCCGGTCGGCAAGCTGCAGGACATTCGCTTTCAGGATGAGCTGCTCCTCGATCTCCCTCAGTGTAATCCTCCCCGTGCATTCATCAGGGGTGATGATGGGCTGGAACTTCTTGCTTATGGGGGACGAGTCCTCCATGTACTGCGCGGTGTCGGGGTGGTTGACGCGCATGAATATCCAGTTGTTGATGTTGTCCATGATGCCCTTGGCGGCCTCCAGCCCTATCTCCTCCTCAATGAGGGCGATGCTCTGGGTGTAGAAGCTGATCCACGTGTTTGCGCCGCCCGCCTTCGAAAAGAGTTCCTGGATGCCCATGTAGGCAATGTTGTGGCCCTCATCGATGTGGATGCAGAGGGGAGGATCGAGCTTCCTTCCGGAGGCGAAGAACCTGCCCACCATGCTCTGGATCATGGAGATGAGAACCCTGCCGATGATGTGGGCCGTCCTTCTGGCGAGAAGGGAGCCCGTGTTGCAGTAAAGAATAACCCCCTTGCCTTCTTCAAAACGTGCCACGAATTCGTTCACATAGCTCTTCCCGATGATCTTCCCCGTATTGCCGGAAGAAAGGGCCGACAGCATGGTCCTCAAAGAGGATGCCACTTTGGAGAAGAACTCCTGGGTTGACGAGAGGATCTGTTCGATGTTGTCGCAGACTTCCACCGCCTCCGGAAGGGCGTCCTTTAATAGAAGAAGCTCCTGCTTCAAGTCCTGGAGGTCCTTGTACGTGACCCGGGACTTGATGTCGCTGAAATTGGCGTTCAGATCTTTGCCCTGTTTTCTGGCCTTGATGGCGAGGCCGGAGACGACGGCTCCGGTGACCTCGCTCGCGATGGCGATGAAGTAGTCCTCCTTCGCTTTGATGCCGCTCACCACATGGTCGACAAGCTCGTCTTCCATGTAGTAGTGGCTTAAGGGGTCGAGTTTGACGGAGTGATCCGGATAGATGGGGGTGAGGAGCATCACCTCTTCCAGCCTTCCGGACTCCGCCGACGCCTGGATCACCTTCGAGAAGAGGTCGATGTCTCCTTTCGGGTCGATGATGGCGACATTATAGCCCTTCCGGATGTCCTGCTCGATGACGGACTCCATGAGCCTTGTCTTGCCGATGCGGGTGGTCCCGAAGCAGCCCAGATGGCCGCTTCGTTCCGCATCCGGTATGGTGATGAATATGTCTTTGGAGCGGTCTGCGAGGTTCACCCCTTTGCCGA
>Ga0326728_10011837_pt1 | contig 19714 bp, 20 predicted proteins | sample MB3enrmetagenome_FD_207602 | JGI IMG/M metagenome (GOLD analysis project Ga0326728, IMG submission 207602) | Lab enriched peat soil microbial communities from McLean, Ithaca, NY, United States - MB31MN | ecosystem: Environmental > Terrestrial > Soil > Wetlands > Peat | place: USA: New York... | reverse complement strand
ATCCAGCTCTTCAATCAGCAATCGGCAATTCGGCCCCCCTACTCCCTATTCCCTGTTCCCGACCGGGCGATGGCTTCGGCGGCCCGCTGGATGGCGCCGGCCCTGCCCAGGCGCGCCTTCACCTTGCGCAGACCGCTCACCGTTCGCTCACGGGCGCCCGCGTCGTCCAGGAGCCGCGCCACTTCGCTGGCCAGCCGCGCGGCGGTGAAATCTTTCTGGATCAGCTCCGGCACCGCTGCTTTTCCCGCCAGCAGGTTCACCATGCTGTAGAAAGGCACCCGGAGCCCCAGCGCTCGCACCAGAAACGCCGTGACCCGCGACACGCGGTAGACCACCACCAGGGGCCGCTCAAGCAGCGCCGCTTCGATGGTGGCCGTGCCGCTGGCCACCATGGCCACGTCGGCATGGTAAAGGGCGTCATGGGCGGCGCCGGTGACGGTGCGGAGCGCGAGCCGTTCGCGGTACGGCGCGAGGTAGCGGGCGTCGAGCCACGCCGGATCGATGGTCGGCGCAACCGCCACCACAAACTGAAGGTGTCGTGTGCCGGCTAATCGCGCTGCCGCTTCGAGCAAGGTGGGAAGAACGGACCTAACCTCGATTGGCCGGCTGCCCGGCAGCAGCGCCACCGTCGTCACTTCGGGGTCGAGGCCTGCCTGGGCGAAGAACCGCTCCCGCGTCAGGCTCGGATGTACGGCATCAACTAGCGGGTGTCCAACGTACTCGACTGGGATTCCCGCTCGCCGATAAATCTCCTCTTCAAAGTCGAAGATGCAGATCATCCTGTCGATCATCGTCTTGAGCTGACGAAGCCGCCATCGCTTCCACGCCCAGATCTGCGGGCTGATGAAATAAGTCACCGGCACGCCGCGCCGCTTCAGTCGTCCAGCGAGGCGGATGTTCAGGCTGGGTGAGTCGATCAGAATCGCCAGGGTGGGAGGGTGGCGCCGAGCCTCATCCATCAACCGGCGAAAGGCGCGGTAGGCGCGCGGCAGTCCGGAAACCACCTCGGTGATTCCCACCATCGCGAACTGGCGCAGGTCGACCACGGTCTCGACCCCGGCGCGGCGCATTTCGGCCCCGCCGCAGCCGAAAATCTCCACCTCGCCCAGCCGTGCCCGCAGGGCCGCAGCCAGCTCGGCGCCGTAGATGTCGCCCGAGCGCTCGCCGGCAACCATCATCAGGCGGGTCTTGGCCCTGACTTTCGCTCCCGGAACAGCCGGGCTCGCGGTTTGGATTTCGGAATTCGGGGCTCGCAGACTCCCCCCAGTCTCAACGGACTCGCCGCCGGCGGAAACCCGCCACTCGCCAAAGAGGGCCGGCGGGACGCCGGCGCTACCCGCGCAATTATTCCTTCGCTGCCTCACGTCTCCGCCCGCCGTGGATTCACCGTCGGCAGCTCCTTTGAATCATAACTCGAAAACCTGTCAACACGGGCGCGATTCGAGTCCGCCGACCAAGAGGTTGCCGATTTTCGATTGACGATTGCCAATTGCATGATAATTCCTTTGCCCAGTCGTCCCCCTTCACGCCTCCGCTGCCTTGAACCTCGCCCTTGGCACCGCCACCTGAATTCCTGATCGGACGGATATCTTCGGATCGGCTCATTCTAAAGCACATCGTAGGTTTGCTGGTAAATCCTTCCCACCGACGCCTGTAGCGCCGGGCTTTAGCCCGGCATTTTGCTTGTGGGCCGGACTCCGAGGTCGCCCGAATTCCTGATAGAGAACCACATGCCATCCATCCAAATTTCCCGGAAATTGGGCCTAAAATCGCTGTAAGCAACTGATAACAATTAGGATAAGTTCGTTGGGTTTGTTTCGCCGATTTCTCAGTCATGTTATTGAAATAAAATGCCTTAGCTGCGTTGGGTTTGTTTGGGTTTGCGTGCCGGAATTCAAAACTGGAAATTCGAAACTGGGAATTTGAAACTCGAAACTCGCGACCCGCCAACTTATCGAGCGGTCTCTCCATGTCAGTTTTCCCGTCTACCGTCTACCATCTAGCGTCTGCGGTCTGCCGTCTACCTTCCACCGCCCGCGCCCCGGCTCATTGGCCTCAGAACGAGCCTAGAGAATTATAGGATACCAAAGGATGGATGTCAAGAAAAATATTTCGCTGAACGATACCCCTTTGCCCCATGCTAGAACTGTGGTCTGTGCCGGGCCTTCGGAATCAGTGATGACCTTTTCGGCGGGGTTTAGGGATTCGCGGTTCGCGGAACGAGAGATCAAGAACCGCGGACCTTGAGGAGCACCTTCGCGCTACGCTTGCTGTTGATCGAATTCGATCGCCCCAGCCCCGGGCGGGTCCTGGCAACAAGCTCGCTGGTTTGCCACCATCAATTGGGTTTGACCGTGGGATCGAAGGAAAAGCCCACGGTCACGAGAGCAGTGGCCGTGGCTACCCGCTGCAAATTCCGTGATAAGATGCCAGCGGTGATCCTATGAACAGACGCACACTCAGTCGCTATTCTCATGCCACTTGGATGGTTGCCGTTGCCGCAGCCGGCGTCGCGGCGCTGGCGCTTGCCGGGCCGGCGACCAGATCCGGCGCCGCCGCCCGCCCCGCGCCGCAAGCACTGCCGAGCTTCGATGCCGACTTCACCGGACGCACGATGCGCGTGGACTATTTCCACTCCGGCACGGCCACGGAGGAGCACATCTCGCTCGACCGCGTGGTCTCCGACGGCCCTTGGCCCGGCAGCCGCACCCGCCTGGTGGACGATCTCAACCTGGGCAAATATCTCTTTGAGGTTGCCGACCGCGCCAGCAATCGACTGCTCTACTCCCGCGGCTTCTCCTCGGTTTATGGGGAGTGGCAGACCACCGCGGAAGCCAAACAGGTCTGGCGCACCTACCACGAATCGCTGCGGTTCCCCTGGCCGCGCCGCCCCGTCCAGGTGACGCTCAAGAAGCGCGGTGACGACGGCCTCTTCCGCGAGATCTGGACGACGGCGATTGATCCCAACTCGCGCTTCGTCAACTCGGCCGACTTGGCGCCGCAGGGCCACGTCTGGGCGCTTTTCGAGAACGGCCCGCCCGCCGAAAAGGTGGACCTGCTCATCCTGGGCGACGGCTACACGGCGGCGGAGATGGAGAAATTCCACGCCGACGCCACGCGGCTGGTGGGGGCGCTCTTCCGGGAAGAGCCCTATCGCAGCCGCAAGTCCGACTTCAACGTCCGCGCCCTCGAGCTGCCCTCGGCGGAAAGTGGCGTCACTCGCCCGCACGCCGGCATCTTCCGCCGCTCGCCGCTTTCCACCCATTACAGCACCTTCGATTCCGAGCGCTACGCCCTCACCTTCGACAATCGCCGCCTGCGCGATGCCGCCTCCGCCGCCCCGTACGATTTTCTGGTGGTGCTGGTGAACGAGCGCACCTATGGCGGGGGAGGTATCTTCAACGACCAGACGGTGGTAGCGGCCGGAAGCGCCTATTCCGTCTACCTGTTCATCCACGAGTTCGGGCACAACTTCGCCGGGCTGGGCGACGAGTATTACACCTCCGACGTCGCCTACGAAACCGGCGCGGCGGAAAAGCCGGAGCCGTGGGAGCCCAACCTGACCGCGCTGCACGATCCCGCCAAGCTGAAGTGGAAGGATCTGGTCGACGCCGGCACGCCGCTTTCCACGCCCTGGAACAAAGAGGAGTTTGAGAAGGAATCGCGCGCCGCTCAGGAAGTGCGACGTAAGCTGCGCGCCTCGGGCGCTCCGGAAGAAGAAATGGAGAAGCTGTTCCGCGAGGAGCAGGCCACCGAGACCCGGCTGCTGGGCGGGAGCGCCTACGCCGGCAAGGTCGGCGCGTTCGAGGGCGCGGGCTACGAGGCCAAGGGACTCTACCGCCCGCGCACCGATTGCATCATGTTCAGCCGCGATGAAGTCGGCTTCTGCCCCGTTTGCCGCCGCGCCATCGAGCGCGTCATCGATCAGTACTCTCGCCCGTGAGCGAAGGCGAGGATCCGCAGATTGCGCGGATTACACCGATTGGCGGTGAGCCCTGCCGGGCGGGGCGCGCCTTCGCCTTCAGCCTCCCGAGTCCGCATTGGCTCATTGTTGCCGTACGGCATAGTTGACGCGTTGACGTATCGGTCCAAAGGCTTATAAGATACCGCGTGTGCTTAAGTGCCCCCACTGCGGGAAGCCAATTCCAGATCGCCTGATCGCGGCTCATTCCGGACGCATTGGCGGAAGGAAGACGGCCCTTCGGGGCACCGACTACTTTCGTCGGCTTCAGTCTCTGCGCAAGACGCGAAGAGGTGGACGCCCGAGCAAACCGAAGCCGTAGAATCTCGAGGTTTGGCAAAAAGGAAGGAAGATGTCGACGAAGCGCAAAGAAAAGGCCAGGGCAGGAACACCCAGTATCAAAACGCGATATGGCATCGGTGAGTGGTACGGCAGATCATTTGTTCGCCTTACGCCCGAGGAACGCCGAGAACTGGCACGTGCCCAGGCCTTGGAGAAAGGCAGAAGGCCACAGTTCGCCTGCCCGTTTAGGAGTACATCCGGGAATCAGGTCCCTTGCGCAAAACCCGGTGGCGTATGCTCACTGCGCCGTTATCAATTGAACGAAGAAACACAGCGGGTTTCCTGTCCGACCGGAGAATCTAGTCACCTCGTAACGACTTGTCCGCACCGTTTCAAGCAAGGAGGATTAATCTTCAACTGGATCGGCGAGACTCTACTTGGGTGCCATGACCCACTCGTTGTTGGCGAGGTAGGATTCTTGGGGCAAGACAGCGCGCCCAGTGCGGGCGATGCCCGAGCGGCCGATCCGGAGGACGTGGGGAGAATCGATAACGTGCTAGTGCACCCCTCCAGGGACCCGTTGAGTTGGGTCGCTCTCGAGATCCAAGCAGTCTACTTTTCCGGCCCGTCGATGAGCAAGGAGTTTGGTGTTTTGAGGGGCTCAGGTAAGCAGGCGCTACCATTCCCCGTTGGCATCCGTAGGCCTGACTACCGTAGCAGCGGGCCGAAGCGACTGATGCCGCAATTGCAGATCAAAGTCCCTACGCTCCGTCGCTGGGGCAAGAAGATGACTGTGCTAGTTGACCACAGTTTCTTTGCCGCGCTCGGCTCGATGGACGACGTGCACGACATTTCCAATTGCGATATCGCATGGTTCGTTGTCGACTATGACGAAAGCGGTGGTGAGTTTGCCTTAGAGCCAAGCTTCGTGAGGATGACCACGCTGGAACGAGCGGTGGAGGGGCTCACGGGTGGGACTCCAGTGAGCCTGAGTCTCTTTGAGCAAAGAATTCGCGAAAAACTCGCTGAGAAGTATCCGGGTGCCGAAGCCAACCCAAATCCCGGCTAATAAGCAATTCCAGCATTTTCGCATGATGGGTATTCTTCATCAGGATCGGTTCACAATCTAGCCGATATTGCAAGATAAGACGCCGGATCTCGGAACTGTCGTCGTAGGTCATCAGAAGATTGCCTGCAAGACGCTTAGCAAGCCAAAATAGTCTCTCGTGGTTTATGTCGGAGTACCTATACAACCTTCTGCCCGCCACCGTGTACGGTGGGTCGATGAAGAACGCTATACCTTTCCGTTGAAGTCTCCGCTCGATGTAAGCAAGGCCGTCTCCTTCGACAAATCTGATTCTCTCACGTATCGCGGCAATATCGAGCATCCTCTTGCGCAATGTCGCGGGATACCAGCGAGACTTTATTCCTTTACCGTTTTCTCCGTCTTTCATGACTCCCGCACCGGGTGCGAGAATCCCACCCCGCTGGACTCTGTTGCGGACGATTGTGACAAAAGCCCGCTCCCGTGTGCCACGAGGCTTGGCGTCCAAAAGTACCCTTGCAGAGTCGCGCGTGAGGTCGAAGTTGGCCACCGTGCTCGCGAGCCATGCCACATCGCCCCGGAGAATTGTCTTCCACACCGATGCAACGTCAGGATCGAGCTCGACCAATGTGACCTTTTTCGCCAGGGTTTCGAACGCCGCTGTCAGACCAACAATCGAACCCCCGGCGAACGGCTCGATAAGTTCCTGTGGGGGCGGGGTTATCGAAGAAAGCCAAAGCCTCGCGTAGGGTACGAGCCACGTTTTGCCGCCTGGATAACGAAAAGGACTTCGCTGTGGGACTGAGGCCACGTTCACGACATGGTCCGGCAAAGAGGAGAAGGAATCCTTGTACATTGGTAGCTCCACTCTTACACCATCCTGCGGGAGAATGCAAGGCTCTAGACTCAAGAATAACAGCAAGCCTCGTTGTTTGTCAAGCCACGGTGGATGGGGGTGCTTATTTCGCGGACGTGGCCCTTGTGCATTATGATGATCCTGGGGGCGTTCGGATGGTGGGGAGGCGGTGGGCCATGACGAGTGGGCGCGGCGGTGGCGCCCCGCTGCTCTGAGAGAAATGGTGCTCTGGGGTTGATTCCAACACCTCGGCGCCCCTCCGCTACTTCTTATAGAAATTGGGAAACTGCTTTTGGAGGGCTCGCACCTTCGGCAGATCGTTGAAAACAATGTAGGGATAAGTGGGATGGCGCGCGAGGAAGTCTTGGTGGTAGCCTTCGGCTGGATAGAAAGCTTTGAGAGGGACCACCTGGGTCACGATCGGTCGTGAAAAAACCTTGGCCTTATTCAACTGGTCGATATAGGCCAGCGCGGTCTGCTTCTGTGCCTCACTCGCATAGAAAATCACCGAGCGATATTGTGTACCCTCGTCCGGACCCTGGCGGTTCAACTCCGTCGGATCCGTCGCCACGGAGAAGAATATTCTGAGCAAATCGCTATACCGCACCTGCGACGGGTCGTAAGTGATTTTCACCGACTCGGCATGCCCGGTCGTGCCGGTGCTGACGGTCTCGTAGTCGGGGTTCGCGACGCTCCCTCCCGAATAGCCTGAGACGACGCTCGTGACGCCCTTCACGTGCTTGAACACGGCGTCGACGCCCCAAAAGCAGCCTCCCGCGAGCACGGCTGTCTGCTCAGCCTTTACCGTGGGAGACTGGGACTGACCCGCAAAGGGCGGAACCTGGCCGCGTCCAATTGAAGAGGCCACCGATCCTGACATGAACAGGACGAGAACGCCGACGAAGCGGCGACAAAGGTTAGTTCCAGAACTTCCCATTGTAAGACCTCCATTGGTCCAACCACTGTGCTGCAACATCTGATGCTTGACGATGGCCAGCGGCTGCGCCGCCCTGCTGTGCGGAAAGGCTCAGCCTTTCCGGAAGGGCCCAAAGAAGAATTCTCTTGGTTCTGCCGCCCGGAAAGGCCGAGCCTTTCCGCACAGCAGGGCGGCAGAGCCGCTGGATTCCAGCCGGCCGCACTGCGCTCTTATTTCGAGGGTCTGTTGAAGAGCCCGTCGAGTATGCGCGAAATCTCCGATTCACCGATCTCCCCGGCTTCGTTGTAAACCGCTTTGCCTTTCGCGTCCAGAACCACCACGTGGGGGATGCGGCCGGTGTAGTACCTCTCGACGAGTTGCTGCTGTTCGGGGGCCCGTGCCCTGTCGAGATCGATGATCACAAACTGCACTCTGCCCTTATACTTCTCATACAGACTGACGGAGCGGGCGAGCCTGCCGCTTGGAATTGAATCAACCCTCTCCGAACATGAAAACGTAATTGGGCTTGCCCTGTACGGCTCCGTCTTCCGCGTGATCGCCGGTGATGAGCGGGCCGTCGTGGCTGTCGCTCGAATAATTCAGCCGCGGATTCAGCCGCAAGTTTTCGGCGGCCGGCAGGTTCGCAGCCACACTGAGCCCGACAGCTACCAACACCAAAGTGATCATTCTCTTCACGTCATTCCTCCTTGTTCGAGTCCACGCCGTCACGCTCCGCCTCTCAACCCTTCACCGGCGCCCGCGCCGCGACGGCTTCCTGGCCCTTGTACTGGAGCTGGTACAACTTGTAATAGATGCCGCGCTTCTCGAGCAGTTCCTGGTGGGTGCCCATTTCGCGGACGTGGCCCTTGTGCATGACGATGATCTTGGAGGCGTTCTGGATGGTGGAGAGGCGGTGGGCGATGACCAGCGAGGTGCGACCGTGCAGCAGGCAGCGCAGGCCCTCGCGAATCAGGTATTCGGTTTCCGGGTCGACGCTCGAGGTGGCCTCGTCGAGAATGAGGATGCGCGGCGAGTGGGCGATGGCGCGGGCAAACGAGAGCAACTGTTTCTGCCCGGTGGAGAGCGTGGAACCGCGCTCCTTGACCGGCTCGTCGAAGCCGCCCGGCAGGCTCTCGATGAAGTCGAGGATGTTCACTTCGCGCGCTGCGTTGCGGATGTCGCCGTCGGTGATCCACTCCGTGCCCATGCGGATGTTGCTGGCGATGGTTCCCGAGAACAGGAAGGGGTCCTGCAGCACGATGCCAAAGTTCTTGCGCAGGTCGCACAGCCGAAGGCGGCGGATGTCGATGCCGTCGAGCGTGATCTCGCCCTCCTGAACGTCGTAGAAGCGCAGCAGGAGGCTGGTGAGCGTGGTCTTGCCGGCGCCCGTGTGGCCGACGACGGCCACCGTCTCACCCGGCTCGATGGTGAAGGAGACGTTCTCAATCACGCGGTGATCGTCGCGATAGGCAAAGCCCACGTTCCGGAACTCTACTCGTCCCTGGAATGACGGGAGTCGGGAGTCGGGAGTCGGGAATCGGGAAGAAGACGGGATTCGGGACTCGCGGACCGGGAGTCGCAGATCTGCGAGTCCCGACTCCCGACTCCCGACTCCCGTCTTCTCTACCAGTCCCGGATCGGTGATCGTCACCGGCGTATCCAGAAGCTTGAAGATGCGCTCGGAAGCCGCCATTGCCGCCTGGAGCGTGTTGTACTTGTCGCTCAGGTCCTGGATGGGGCGAAAGAAGCGCTGCGAATACTGGATGAAGGCGATGGCCGTGCCCACGGTGACCGCGCCGTGCAGGCTCATGCCGCCGCCCAGCCAGATGATGATGCCCACCGCGACGACGCCCAGCAGCTCCACCGTGGGATAAAAGAGGCCGTAGGCGAGGATCGAATCCTTGTACGCATCCATGTGGGTGCGGTTGATCTTCTCGAATTCATCCTTGCTGCGTTCTTCCCGGTTGAAGAGCTGGAGCACCACCATCCCCGTGATGTGTTCCTGGAGATAGGCGTTAATACGGGCGATGGCGATGCGGATGCGCCGGTAGGAGTCGCGCACTGCCTTGCGGAAAGCCATGGTGACCGCCACGATCAGCGGCAGGACCGAGAAGGTGAGCAACGCCAGCTCCCAGTTCATCCTCAGCATCACCGCGATGATGCTAAGCAGGGTGAAGATGTCGCCGAAGATGGCCACCACGCCGGAAGCGAACAGCTCGTTCAAGACATCCACGTCGGTGGTGAGCCGCGTCACCATGCGGCCCACCGGATCGCGGTCGTAGTAGCTCAACTGGAGGCGCTGAAGGTGGGCGAAGATCTGCTTCCGCATGTCGTACATCACCTTCTGCCCTACCAGTTGCATCGCGAACGATTGCCCGAATTCGAGGAAGAAGGTCAGCAGCACCGAAGGCAGGAAGAAGAGCAGCGCGATCTGCAAAATGCCCACCCGCGGGTCGGTGCTGAGAAACTGCGCGAGGATGTGCGGTCCCGCCAAGCGGGACTGCTGCTTGGTCGGGTCGAGGTAGCGGTCCACTTCCACTTTCATCAGGTAGGGCGGAACGGCTTGCAGCAGGCCGTAGAAGAGGATGGCGATGAGCGCGAGCAGAACCACGCGCGAGTAGGGGCGGAGGTAGGCCAGCAGGCGCCTCATCAAGCGGGAATCGTACGCTTTGCCTAAGACTTCTTCTTCGTGAAAGCTATCTGCCATAATCCTTGCAAGGAGTCAGGAGTCAGGAGCCAGAATGAAAAACGCCGGCGGGGATTCTGTCTTCAACCATTCCGACTCCGGCTGCGAAGTGGTCCGTTTTCATTCTGACTTCTGACTCCCGACTCCTTCTTCACGCTTCGCTTTCAAGCTCTTCCTCAATCAACTGCCGGTTGTACAGCTCTGTATAATGGCCATTCAGCGCCAACAATTCCTCGTGCGTCCCGCGCTCAACGATTTCGCCGTCATGCAGTACCAAGATTTCGTCGGCGTTGCGAATCGTTGACACGCGATGCGAGATCAGGATCGTTGTGCGGCCTGCCATGACTCCGGTGAGGTGGCCGAGAATTTTTTCCTCCGTGCCGGTATCGACGCTCGAGAGCGCATCGTCGAGAATCAGAATCTTCGGGTTGCGGATCACGGCGCGCGAGATGGCGGTGCGCTGCTTCTGGCCGCCTGAGAGCGTCAGGCCGCGCTCCCCGACCATCGTGTCGAAGCCCTGGGGAAAGCCGCGAATCTCGGGCAGGATGTTGGAAACGTCGGTCGCCTCCTGCACTTGGGCGTCCGTAGCGTCAGGCGCGCCGAACTTCACGTTTTCGCGGATCGTCTCGCTGAAGAGAAAAGTCTCCTGGGGGACAAAGCCGATATGCTGGCGCAACACCTGGAGCGGAATCTGCTGCACGGGAACGCCGTCAATCAGGAGCGTGCCTGGAGGCGCATCGTAGAGGCGCGGGATGAGGCTCACCAGCGTCGACTTGCCGGACCCCGTGGCGCCCACCAGAGCCACGCTGCGGCCGGCGGTGATGTGCAGGTTGAGGTTCTTCAGCACCGGTTTGCCGTTGTAGGAGAACGTAAGGTCGCGAAACTCGATCTCGCCCTCGATGCTGCGGACGGGATTGGGCGGCACATGGCGATCGTCGATCTCGGGCTGGGCACGGAAGATGGTCCACAGACGATCGAGCGACGCCAGGCCTCGCTCGAACAGGTTCACGACCCAACCGAGGGCGATGATCGGCCAGATGAGGTACATCAGGTAAACGTTGAAGGCGGCGAAGGTGCCGAGCGAGATCCTCCCGGCCAACACGTGCCGCCCGCCCACCACCAGAATCAGCATGAAGGCGATCGAGAAGAGCAGCGCCAGCGCCGGCCACAGGAAGCTGGAGATCCAGATGAGGCGTTTGTTCTTCTCCACGAATTCCTGGTTCATGCGGTCGAACTCGGCCATCTCGGACTCTTCCTGGCAAAAGGCGCGGATGACGCGCACGCCCGAGAGGTTCTCGCGCACCCGCTCGGTCATCTCCGAATACATGGCCTGGATGCGCTCGAAGCGGTCGTGAATCCTCTTGCCGAAGATCTTGACGAGGATGGAAACCAGGGGCATGGGGAAAAGAGCCAGCACCGTGAGCCGCCAGTCGAGGTGCGCCATGAGGCCGATGGTGGCGATGCCGGCCACGACGGTCGAGGCCGAATACATGATGCCGGGGCCCACCAGGTTGCGGACGGCGTTGAGGTCGTTGGTGAGCTTCGACATCAGGTCGCCGGTGCGTGTCTCGGTGTAGAAGCGCGGCGAGAGACGCATGAGGTGGGCGAAGAGGTCGTTGCGCAGGTCGTACTCGACGTCGCGCGAGATGCCGATCAGGATCCAGCGCATCCAGAAGAGAAAGATCGCCTTCACCAGGGCCACGCCCACCAGCAGCGCCGCGCAGGACAAGAGCTTCCGGGCGGCGGCGCCCTGCGCGATGCCGTCAATGCCGGCCTTGATGATCAGTGGGACGGTGACGCCCACCGCCTGGGTGATGATCAGGGTGGCGAAGCCCGCCACGTAGCGCTTCGCATAGCGGGCGAGGTAAGGTTTGAGTGGGCGAAGGCGGGTCAGCATGAATAAGAATAGATGACGACGGGCCGGAAGCGGTCGCGCCATGGATAGAGTGGCGCGTCCTTGCCAATCTTTATGAATGTGAGACAATATTCAATGGAGAGCGAGAACATGATCTTCCACGTTACGCTTGAGCAAGCTGAAGACGGCTGGTTAGTTGCAGAGTGCCCCGCATTGCCCGGCTGTGTCTCTCAGGGCAAAGACGAGGAAGAAGCACTAAACAACATCAAGGAAGCGATCACTGCTTGGCTCTGGGCTGAGGATCAGAAGGCGATTTCCTCACTCAAACCAGAGCCAGGTCGTCAACCTATTGTGGTGGCGGTCTAGCCGATGGGAAAGTTCGCCAACATTTCAGGCCAAGAGGCTGCCAATGCCTTCCAGATGGCCTATCGCCTGCCAGCCATCGGCGTCCCTCGCTCAAGCCTTAATAGCCTACAGTTCTCTGCGGCCCTCGATCGACTTCATCATGGTCACTTCGTCCGCAAACTCGAGTTCCGAGCCGACGGGCACGCCGGTGGCGATGCGCGTCACTTTGACTCCCAGCGGCTTGATGAGCTTGGAAAGGTAGATTGCGGTCGCTTCGCCTTCCACGTTGGGGTTAGTGGCCATGATAAGTTCGCGGACCTTGCCGTCCTTCAGGCGCTCGAGCAGGCTCTTCAACTTCAGTTGCTCCGGCCCGATGCCGTGCAGCGGTGACAGCGCCCCATGCAGGACGTGGTAGCGCCCGCGGAACTCACGCGTCTTCTCGATGGAGATGGCATTGTAAGGATTCTCCACGACACAAATGATGGAAGGATCGCGCGTGGGGTCAGCGCAATAATGGCAAGGATCGACGTCGGTGAGGTTGTTGCAGATGCTGCAGAGCCCGATCTTGTCCTTGACGTCGAGAATGGCGGCGGCCAGCCGCTGGGCCTCTTCGCGCGACGCGCGCTGGAGGTGAAAGGCCAGCCGCTGGGCCGACTTCTGCCCGATGCCAGGCAGGCGCTTCAACTCATCGATCAGGCGAGCCAGCGGCTCGGCAAAGTCATTCATTTTCGAAACTCGAAATTCGAAAATCGAAACTCGGACCCCGACTCTCGGCTGAGGTTCCAGCTCCCGCGTCCCCCCTCCGCCGTCAATCGTGGTCGCGCACCGCCGAGGGGACGAGTTTCGAATTTCGGATTTCGAGTTTCGAGATCAAGTCAGGCCGGGAATATTGAACATGTTGGAGAGATTGCCGACCTTGCTGGCCAGTTGTTCGTCCACCTTTCGCGCGGCTTCGTTCACCGCCGCCAGGATCAGATCCTGGAGCATTTCGGTATCCTTGGAAGCATAAACCTCGGGCTCGATCTGGATGGCCGCCAGATGCTTCTGACCGCTCATTTTGACCGTGACCATGCCCCCGCCCGCCGACGCTTCCACCTCGAGCTCGTCCAGTTGTTTCTGGAGTTGCTCCTGCATCTGCTGGACCTGTTTGATGACTTGCTGCATCTGCTGCAGGTTTTTCATCGCTCACTCCTGGCTGAGGTCTTTAACATCCACCAAGGTGCAATCGAAGCGCTTCCGGAAGTTATCCAGAGCGCGGTCATTCGCGGCACGATCCTGAGCGCGGGCACCCACTCTCGAAGCCCCTTCCTTTGTATCGTCGAGTGTAACATAAATCTTGACGGCCTCGCCTAGTACCTCGGCGCAAGCGGCCCGCAACGCCTCCATCTGCTCGCGGCTCTTCAAGAAGTCGGCGTAAACCGAGCCGTCCTTGGGAAAAAGGAACCGCACTTCTCCGTTCTCGACCCGCCAGCCGGAAACGTGCTCGAGACAACTGCTGGCGAATTTCTTGGATTGATTGAAGAGCAGGGCCTTGACGGCCGCGAGGCGTGGATCCCCGTCCCGCGGTACAACCGTCCTTACGGGTGCTTGCGCGCTGGTTGCTGCGGGTGCCGGCACGGTGCCTTCCGCCGCTGAGGCTGCGGCCGGTGCGGAAGAGCGTGGGGGGGCCGGCGCTCCTGCCGGCCTATCCGGAACACGCGTTGCATGGTCGGGCACCGCTCCCGCAGTCCGGGTTGGGGCCGCCGGAGTCGGCGCCGGGCGAGCTGTTCCGGGTTTTGCTCCGGACGGCGAAGGCGTCGAGCCCCCCGGTTTCTCGGCGGCACGAAGGCCTTGCAGCTCGCCGAGCAGACTTTCCAGCGAGGCCAACCGCCGCGCATGCACCAGCTTCATCAGTCCCAGCTCGAGGTGAAAGCGCGGCTGCAGAGAGTAACGCAACTCGGATTGAGTGCGCAGGACGATCTGGAAAAAACGCGTCAGATCCTCTTCACTCCAGAGCTTCGCGAGCTCGGCGAGAACCGCGCGCTCGCTTTTCGGCACCTGAAGGAGGGGACTGTCGGCGCCGCAGCTTCGGGCGACCATCAGGTCCCTGATGGTGCTGCTCAACTGGCCGGAGAAGTGGGCCAGCTCGTAACCCTCGGTCGTCAGTTGCGCAACCAGATCGAGAACGCGGCGGGCGTCTCCGGCGTGCACGGTCTCCACCACTTCGCGCATAAAGCGCCCCGGGACCACGCCCAGCAACTGCCGCACGCGATTCTCGTCCAGGGTGTTGCCGCAGGCGGCGATGACCTGGTCGAGCAGAGAAAGCGCGTCGCGCAGGCTTCCCTCGGCAGCCTGAGCGATCGGCGCCAGCGCCAGTTCGTCCGCCTGGATGTTCTCCGCCGTGGCGATCCGCTGGAGTTGCGAGTAAATCTCCGAGTAATCGAGGAGGCGAAAGGCGAAATGCTGGCAGCGCGACTGGATGGTGGGAGGCAGCTTGTGCGGTTCCGTCGTCGCCAGGATGAAGAGCGAGCGTTCCGGAGGCTCTTCAAGCGTCTTGAGCAAGGCGTTGAAGGCCTCCGTGGTAAGCATGTGCACTTCGTCGATGATGAAGACCTTGTAACGGTCGCGGGACGGCAAGTAGCGGACGGTTTCGCGCAACTCGCGAATCTCGTCGATGCCACGGTTCGAAGCGGCGTCGATCTCGAGGACGTCGACGGAGTTTCCTGCGGTGATCTCGCGGCAAGAGTCGCAGACGCCGTCGGGCGTCACCGTCGGGCCCTGCACGCAGTTCAGCGCCTTGGCAAGAATGCGCGCCGTGGTGGTCTTGCCCACGCCGCGCGCTCCCGAAAAAATGTAGCCGTGCGCCACGCGCTGCTGCAGGATGGCGTTTTTCAGCGTTTCGGTGACCAGCGGCTGGCCCACCACCTCCTCGAACGCCTGGGGCCGGTACTTGCGGGCAATGACTTGGTAGGACATGGCAATTTTGGATTTTGGATTTTAGATTTTGGATTTCCGGATGGAAGACCAAGATATCATCCGCCCTTTGCCAGTTTTGAGCGGCCGAAAACGATCCAGCCTCCGCGGCACTGGGCCGAGGGCTAACGGCATCTTCAATCCAAAATCCAAAATCTAAAATCCAAAATCAGAGTGGGTCAGACTTCGGGTTGACCTGGGGCACACGGAGAGGCTCGCTACCGTTGCTTCCTTCCGGACCTGGCGGGGTTCACGAACATCCGTCGCACAGGGCCCGAAGTCTGATATGTCCGCTCTCTTCCTTAGCGAAGGGGTTGCCGAACAAGAAATATGTTAGCACGCGGCCCTGGCCAGTGTCGATTGTTTTCCCAGAATACGCTTGACGAGGACTTGTTTCATCGTCTCCTGTTTTCGTTCACGAAGGATGAGCGAGGAACGACGACATGCAGACAGTAGGCGGTTCACTATGTGCTGCTGTTGTTCATCGTTCATCATTCATCGTTCCGCGCCGGCCGAGTCGCGACTTGAGATCCTCAAGATCCTTCTCCAACTGTCCCTGCCGGCTCGAAATGCTCCGGGCATAGAGAATGAAGATCAGCCACATGAGACTGTAGGCCGCCATCAGATAACCGAGATGATCGGACACGTTGTTCTCCGTTCTTTGGAGTGCTACCGCACTCGAAAAAGTCTACGCCTCGCGCGTCACCAACTCGCGGCGAAGCAGGCTGACCTCGCGGCGCGCCTTGGCTAGCCACAGCCGCTGGTGAAGCAAGAATGTGAACACGCACAGAAACGCTCCCCAGCTTACGAGCAGCGTGTAAAGCATGTGCGGCGGAAGGCCTGAGTCCGGGCCTCCCCCAATGACCGGCTGCGGATGCTGCGTGCGCCACCAGCGAATGGCCATGTAGTCGATGGGTACGTCGACGAAGCCGATGATGCCGACGACGGCGGCGAGCAGCGCGGAGCGGTTCGGGCTGACGTAACTGCGCAGCATCAGGTACGACACATAGAGCAGCCAAAGGATAAACGTCAGCAACAGCCGCCAGTCGCCCCAGGCCCACCAGATTCCCCAGATCGGTTTTGCCCACAGCGGACCCGTTACGATGACACAAGTGCAGAAGATGAATCCCACCTCTGCCGAGGCGTGGGCGAACTCGTCGGCGGCCGGCGAGCGCGTCCAGAGATAGCGCACGCTGCCCAGGAACACCAGGAAGTAGGCCAGCATCGCGGTCCAGGCGGATGGCACGTGAATATAAATGATGCGGTATACCTGGCCCTGATTGACCTCGTTGGGCGCGTAAAGAAAGATCATGTAGAACGCCGCAAGAAGCCACACGAATGTCACGGTGAGATGGATTGTAGTTGAGGCTCTTGTTTTCATGACGTCCTTTGTCCTTGGTCCCTAGTCTTTTGTCCTTTGCCCTTGGTCCTTTGTCCCTTGTCAAGTTGCAGGGATCAGCGCCAGACAGCCAGATCTTCAACAAAGGACTACGGACCACGGACAACGGACTATTCCTCGATCACGTACTCAAACAAAAGATAGCATAGCACCAGGAACACGATGCTGAACCCGGCAAGCAGCTTTAGCCAACTCGCGAAGGCTGCGGAATTGTCGTTGCGCAAGACGGAGGTGGTGGATTCGATGGAGCCGATGAAGACCGGCAGCACCACCGGGAACTGGAGCACCGGCAGCATCACCTCGCGCATGCGCGTGTTTGAGGCCACGGCGCCGAAGATCGTGCCCACCGCGACGTAGCCGACTGTGCCGAGGAACACGACCAGTGAAAACCACTTGAGCGTGGCGAGGAACGAAAAGTTGTACCAGAGGACAACGGCGAAAATCACCACCACGTCGGCGATGCCCAGGAAGAACAGATTGGCGAGCATTTTGCCGAGGTAGATCGCGCCGGGATCGGCCGGCGTCAATCCCATACCCTCGAGACACTGATTCTCGCGCTCGGCCGCGAAGGAGCGGTTGAAACCGAGGATGCCGGCGAAGGCAAAGGCAATCCAGAGCAGGCCGGGCAACAGGCGCAGACTCTCTTCGCGGCCCGGCTCGTAAGCAAAGCTGAAGAGGAACACGACGAGAAGGCCGAAGACGCACATGGCCGCCAGCGTCTCGCGGTGCCGCCACTCGACGCGAAGGTCTTTGGCGAAGATGGCCCAGATGACTCGCAGGCTTTGCATCTTCAGACTGCCTACTGCCGACCCCCGAAAGGGAAGAAAATAAGGGCGGCCACCTACCCCAGGCTACGCCCTGGGCTACTCTCTGTCGCCGCTCCGCGGCTTCCCGACGGCTTCCTCCCTCTGCCTGCCGACTGCTTACTGCCTTCCGCCTACTGCCTACTGCTCTCTGCTATCCGCAACGATTCAACCGGCGCCATGGCCAGCGGCCCGTCGTAGCGCACGCGGCCCGCTTCCAGAGCCACCAGTCGCTGCGCCAGCGCCGCACCCTGCTGGAAGCTGTGGGTCGAGAAGACGAGCGTCTTCCCCCGCTCGGGCAAGCCCGCCAGCAAGTGTTCCAGCTTGCGCGTCGAGCTCGCATCGAGGCCGGTGAAAGGCTCGTCGAGAAACAGGAAATCGGGATCGTTCAGAAACGCCCGCGCCAGTGTCGCTCGCTGCAGCAGGCCGCGCGAAAGCCCACGCACTGGTTCATCGGCGCGCGGGCCGAGATCGAACAGCGCGAGCGCGGCGTCGATTCTCTTCTCGAGGTCGCGCAGTCCGAAAAGGGTGCCGATGAACTTCAGGTTTTCCCGCGCGGTGAGTTCTCCGTAGAGAAAACTGGCGTGGGACACGAAGCCGAGCCTGGCCTTGAGCGCCGCCGAGTCCTGACGCAGGTCGCGGCCGTCAAAAAGCGCGCGACCTTCACTGGGGCGGGAGAGGCCCGCGAGGAGGCGCAGCAGCGTGGTTTTGCCGGCCCCGTTCGGACCGTAAAGCAGGACGGACTCGCCGGGCTCGATGCACAGCGAGACCGCGCGTAACGCGGCGAGGTCGCCAAAGTACTTCGCGACGTCCTGGAGCTCGAGAGCGCGCCTAGCGTGAGGTGCGTCGGGTGGCATAAGTCTCGCCGGAAGCGGGCGGGCCTTTCTTCAGAAGCGCCACGATCCTGGCTTTGAGTTCCAGGCGCTCCTTCCAGTAGTCCTTCTCCGCCACCTTTTGGGCGGCAAAAAGCTCGTCGAGGTCGGCCAGAGAATCAATCAGCGCGTCAACCTTGGCGCTACGCTGCTTCTGGACGGGGCTCTCGCCGCTACGCTCCTTCCAGGCGGGCCATTCTTTGGCGACGCGCACGCCAAGCGCCCAGAGCGAGATCAGCAGCAAGCAGGCGAGCAGCGGCCAGCCGACCTTGTTGATCGAATCCGGGACCGCCTTGACGTTGCCTTCGACCGTCTCGCCGCCTTGGGCGCGCGGAGTGGCGACCGCCTCGCCGGAAAGCCTGGCGTCGAGAGTGGCGCCGGCGGCGAGGTCTCGGGCGTCGAACTTCTCAATGCTTTCGGCTTGGTCGACGCCGGCGGCCTTCAGCGTCGTCGACTCCACAGATAGGCTAGATGGTGTCACGTAGAGCTCGGCGATGGCCGCCGGATAGGGCAGCCGGTCGCTCAGGTCGAGCTGCATGGCGCTGTAATCGGCCTCAAACTCCACGGTGATGGTGTTGGGACCGGGCTTGATCGGGTATCGGATGAAGAACTCACCCGGCGATTTCCCGGCCTCGGGCGGTTCCGGCAGCGGCATGTTCAAAAGCCCCGTTGCCGCCACCTGGGGCTCGACCGCGCCCTGAGGAACGTGAAAGTGGAAGGTTCCGTTGGGGTTCACGTAAGCGCGCGGCGGGCTCGACGAGTTCACGATCGAGTAATCTTTCCGCACCCGCGCCTTGGCTCCTTCGGCGCGACACAGGATGCGCACCATCTGTATTCGCAGCGCCGACTCGGAACTTGTCGCGTCGTAAACCGTCACATCTGCGCGGGCCGCACCCTCAGGGTCGGGCTTTGCCGGCGCGTGATACTTGGCGCCCTGATAATTGACTTCGACCAGAAAGAAGCCGGCGCCGCTCGCGTCATCGGCCTTGATGATGTACTGGCCCTTCGCGTCTGTCGTCGCCTTGGCCACCGCCTGCATCCCCTCTCCCGGCGTCACCAGCAAGACGGTCTGGTTGGCGACGGGGCGATTCGTCGTGCCGTCGATCACCCTTCCTTGGACGGTCACCGCAGCGCCTGCGAGTGTGGGGGCTAATACGACCGCGGCGAGCGCGCAGAGGAAGGTCTGGGCCGCGTGAGATTCGAGCTTCCGGAAAAACGTCGTCATAACTGATTTGTCTATCTCCGCCCGTGGTTATCCCTTGCGCGTGCGTGGCGATACGGGTGCGCCACACTCCCCGCAGAACTTCACGGGCAGGGGATTCTCGAAGCCGCATTTCGAGCAGAGGTACTCTTCGACCTCGGGTTTTGCCTTGCGCCGGGCACGACGAGCGGCAACTTCGCGCTCAATGAAGGCCTCGTCCGCCGGCATGCCCTCCAGCTCCTGGGAAGCCAGCATCAGCTGAGCCGCTTCCGACCTGTAGCCGGTGCGAAGTCGCTCGTAATCCTCCGGCGCAATCTTGCCCGCCTTGTACTCGAACTCGAGGTCCTGGATGTTCTCATAGAGCACCAGGCGCCGGCGCTTCAGGTCCGCCAGCGGCGTGATATCGATCGGCACGGCCGCCGCGCCCTCTGCGGCCAGCAGCGGACTGACCACGAACACAGCAAGCCCGGCAGTGATGAGTAAGACGATGGCGAGTGGCATGTTCGAGCAGGGACTAGGGGCTGGGGACTAGGGACTCGCA
>Ga0326728_10011836_pt1 | contig 19716 bp, 11 predicted proteins | sample MB3enrmetagenome_FD_207602 | JGI IMG/M metagenome (GOLD analysis project Ga0326728, IMG submission 207602) | Lab enriched peat soil microbial communities from McLean, Ithaca, NY, United States - MB31MN | ecosystem: Environmental > Terrestrial > Soil > Wetlands > Peat | place: USA: New York... | reverse complement strand
TACCTTTGCTCAATTTCAAAGAGGTCTATGGCCCTTTCTATGTCTCCGTCTCGCTGATCTTCTGGGGATATGTGTGGGGAATGCTTTTGCTGGGCGGGGCCCATCTCTCGGCATTCGGCAGGATACCCGGGCCCCAAGACTCCGAACGAGAGATTCTTTAGCAGCATTTGGCCGTCGGCTCTAAGCCATCAGCCGGACGGGGGGTGGCGGAACGCCTACTGCCCGCCGCTGAAAGCTGTGGCGCTTGTTGCTAAAATGGGAAGTTGCCGCTTCTCCCCAAAATCGCAATTGGCAATTGGCCTTTGGCAAAGGGCTATGGGCCAACCGCGTGGCGCCGGCATCCTGAGGCCGCGGTGCGCCGATGCCAGGAAGTAAGTGCCAGCCCCGGGTTTTCCGGCCGCCGGCCAACGGCTGGCGGCCAATGCCTGCCTGTGAGGTTCCTGCCATGCGGCAACTGATGCGCTTACTGCGCTATATGCGTCCTTATTGGGCGCCCTTTGCCGCCTCTGTCCTCCTGATGGCCGTGGTCGGGTTGCTGGACGCCTTTCGCGTGTTGCTGATTGGGCCTATTCTGGACCGCGTCCTTCATCCCGATTCCGGTTCCCGGAATATCGTTCTGTTCCGGTTTTTCAACACCGGCCATATCGTTTATCTCCAGGAATTCGTGCCCCGGCATTTTACCAACGCCTGGACCATGGTGGCCTTTGCCCTGGTGACATCTACCCTGCTGAAGGGGATCTGCGATTATGCCGGCACCTATCTGGTAAACTTCGCCGGCTTCGGCCTGATCACCGATCTGCGCAACGCGCTTCATGAGGCGGTCCTGCGGCGCTCCATCGCGTTTTTCGAGCGGACCACCACCGGCGCTTTGCTGTCCACCGCCATCAACGACGTGGACCGGGTGCAGACGGCGCTTTCCACGGTACTGGCGGAGTTTCTGCAGCAGTTTTTTACCCTGGTGTTCCTGGTGCTGGCGGTAGTGCTTCTGGGGGGGCGGTCGGCGTTGGTGCTGGTAGTGTTTGTGCCTTTCATCCTGGTGTCGGCGCGCAACATCGGCATACGGGTGCGGCACACCACGCGCGGGGGGCAGGACAAGCTGGCGGAGATCCAGGACATCCTGCACGAAACCATTAGCGGGGTACGGATTGTCAAGGCTTTCGGCATGGAAGGCTGGGAAACGAGGCGGTTTCGCAGCGCTGCCCACCGCCTGTTTCGCGCCAATTTGCGCTCCGTGCGCGCCGCCGCGGTGTCTTCTCCCTTGATGGACATCTTCGGCGCCATCGCCATTGCCTTGCTGCTGCTGTTGGGGCGCGACCAGATCAAGAGCGGAGCGCTCACCACGGGGACCTTTCTGGCCTTTATTTTTGCCGTCTTCCGGTTATACGATCCGGTGCGCAAGTTTGCCCTGTTCAACAACAATTTCCAGCAGGCCCTGGGCGCGTCGGCTTCGATTTTCCATCTGATGGACTTGCAGGACGAGGTGCGGGAAAAGCCCGGCGCCGGCCGGTTGCCCCCTTTCCGCGACCACATCCGCTTCGAGCACGTCAGTTTCAGCTACGGGACGGAAGGCGACCGGCGCGAAGTGCTGCACGACATAAATCTGGAGGTGCGGCGGGGCGAAGTGGTGGCCATTGTCGGTTCCAGCGGCGCCGGCAAATCCACCCTGGTCCAACTCCTGCCGCGTTTCTTCGACGTCAGCGGGGGCCGGCTGCTCCTGGACGGCGAAGATATTCGCGACGTGACCTTGGATTCTTTGCGCCGGCAAATCGGCATGGTCACCCAGGAGACGATCCTGTTCAACGACTCGCTGCGCAACAATATTGCTTATGGCCAGCCCGGGGTATTGCAGCCGCAGGTGGAAGCCGCCGCCCGCGCCGCCCATGCACACGATTTCATCACGGCCATGCCGGAAGGCTACGAAACTTCGATCGGGGAACGCGGCGTACGGCTTTCGGGAGGCGAGCGCCAGCGTATCGCCATCGCGCGTGCCCTGCTGAAAAATGCGCCCATCCTGATCCTGGATGAAGCCACCTCGGCGCTCGATAACGAATCGGAAGCGCTGGTGCAGGAAGCGCTGCAGAACCTGATGGCCGGGCGCACGGTTTTTGTCATCGCTCACCGGCTTTCGACCATACGCCATGCGGACCGTATTCTGGTTCTGGAAAATGGCGTCATTGCCGACTCCGGGAGCCACGAGGACCTGATGAACCGCTTGGGCACTTATCACCGTCTGTACGAGCTGCAATTCGCCGGCTCGGATTCCGCCAACGGGGAGAAAAATGAGGCAGGAGCCGCCCAAGAGACAGCCGCGGGAAAATGGCAGCGCCGGAAAGAGGACTCATGGCGATTCGCTCGATGACAGGTTTCGCGCAGGTCAAGGGCCAAGCCGGCGCGCATCTGAGTTTCACCCTCTCGTTGAAGTCGGTGAACCATCGTTTTCTCGATCCCCACCTGCGGCTGCCGCCGGATAGCGACGCGCTGGAAATGACGCTGCGCCGGTTGTTGAAGGAGAAGATCTCGCGCGGCCACGTGGACCTGACGCTTACCCTCGAGCGGAGCGGCGCCGCCGGCTTTGCGGTGGACCGCGCCCTGGTGCGCGGCTACCTCGAGGCCTTTCGCGCCTTGGCCAAGGAAGCGGCGCTGGCCGCCGAACCTGACTTGAACGCCATCCTGCGCATCCCCGGCGTGCTGCAAGATGGCGGCGCCCAAGGCCTGGGCACCGAATTGGAGGCCGCGGCCGCAGCCACACTGGACGAGGCCATAGCCCAGTTGAATGCCATGCGCGCCGAGGAGGGCCGCGGTATCGCGCGGGAATTGCGTGAGCGGCTGGCCCGCTTGCAGGAAGCTACCACCGAGGTGGGAAAGCTCCGCGAGGGCGTGCTGCAAGCCTATGTGGACAAGCTCCACACCCGCCTGCAGGAGCTGACGGGCAGCCACGCCGACGCCGACCGCATCCTGCAGGAGGCCGCGTTGCTGGCCGAGCGTAGCGATATCCAGGAAGAGATCGTGCGCATGCATACGCACATCCAGCACTTCGGCGCCCTGCTGGAGGCGGACGGAGAGGTCGGCAAAAAACTGGATTTTCTGTCGCAGGAGATGGTTCGCGAAGCCAATACGCTGCTCTCGAAGACCAGCGGCGTGACGGGGGAGGCGCTGCGCATTACGGAACTGGGGTTGGCCATGAAGTCGGAAATCGAAAAAATCCGCGAACAGGTGCAAAACGTCGAATGAGCATCGTCTTCATTATTTCGGCGCCTTCGGGCTCCGGCAAAAGCACCTTGACCGGCGAGCTGCTGAAATCCGTGCCGCATTTGCAGTTCTCCGTTTCCTATACCACGCGCCCGCCGCGCGGCAGCGAGAAGGACGGCCGCGAGTACCATTTTGTTTCCAAGGAAAAATTCGAGGAGATGACCGCCGCCGGCGAGTTCCTGGAATATGCCTGCGTCTTCGGTGATTGCTATGGCACGGCCCGCCGTTATTTGCGCGAAGCCGAAGCCGCGGGAAACGATCTGGTGCTCGATATCGACGTACAGGGGGCGGCGCAGTTGAAGCAGAAGATTCCGCCGGCGGTGAGCATTTTCATTCTGCCTCCCTCCCGCGACGAACTGGAAAAACGCCTGCGCCGGCGCAGCGAAGGCGAGAAACAAGTGGAATCGGCGGAGCGCCGCCAAAGTGACGAGGCGCGCGGCCAGGTGATACGCAAGCGCCTGCAGACCGCGGCGAAAGAGATCGAAAATTATTCCGCCTATAGTTATATACTGGTAAATGATCAACTTGAGCAGTCCATCGACCGGCTTAAGGCTATTGTGCTGGCCGAACGCATGGAACGGGCGGGGGTGCGGCTTTCCCCCGCGGAAGAGAAGCTGGTAGCTCTGGCCCAGACGTGCTGGTTGCCGAATGTTGGCGAAAAGGTGCGGCAGATACTGGATTCGTTCGCCGCGCCGGTGCGGGAGCAGGGAAAGAATCCGGGTTCAGGTCAGGACACGATTTCGGTGGTGGAGAGAGGATAGGCATTTATGGGTCTCGAGAAAGGGTTCGACAGCAGTTACCGGTACGTGTTAGTGGCTGCCCGGCGCGCCCGGCAGCTTTTATCGGGGGCAAAGCCCACCATCGACACGGCAACGCGCAAGCCGTGCAAGATTGCCCAGGAAGAAATCCAGGCCGGCAAGGTCCAGTGGAACACTACGGAACCGCCCCCTCCTCCTGCCGAGGCCGCCGGCGAATTGCCGGATAAGGCCACGCTGTCCAAGGACGAAGAAGACGAGTGAGGCGGGTCATGAATGTCGTTGGCCGTCCAGGGCCCCCACGACCCCCAGGGCGGGACGGGGCGGGTGGCGGGACAAGTGGCTGCTTGCTCGTTGGCCGGAGCAACGAGCCTCGCAGCCGGCAATAGCTCGCCGCAATTGGCCGCTGGCGGATCGTCAAGACAACGGCCAATTGCCAACCGCCGCTCGCGGCTTTTCCGGCCAAGGACCAATAGCCAACGGCCCATAGCCAGATTATGAAAGTTGCCCTCGGTGTCAGCGGCGGGATCGCGGCGTACAAGGCGGCGGAACTGGTGCGCTTGCTTCAGGACCGGGAGGTGCGCGTGCAAGTGGTCATGACGCGCGCCGCCCAGGAGTTTATCCGGCCCTTGACCTTTGCCGCCCTTTCCGGAGAGAAGGTCATCACGGATATGTTCGCCCCGGATAGTGGCGAGGGCGGCCTGGACTCCGCCATTGAGCACATTGCCAGTGCGCAGGCGATCGATTGCTTGGTGGTGGCTCCGGCCACGGCGAATGTTTTGGCCAAATTCGCGCGCGGGGTGGCCGACGATTTTCTTACTACCCTCTATCTGGCCACCAAGGCCCCCGTGGTCGTGGCGCCTGCCATGAACGTCAACATGTGGGAGCACGCGGCCACGCGCGAGAATTTGGAAATCCTGAAGGGACGCGGGGTGCGGGTAGTGGAGCCGGAAAGCGGCTATCTGGCGTGCGGCATGACCGGCGCCGGCCGGCTGGCGCCGGTGGAAGCCATTCTGGCCGTGGTCATGGAGACGCTTGGCCCCCGGGATTTGGCCGGGGAAACCGTTCTGATTACCGCCGGACCCACGCGGGAAGCTATCGACCCGGTGCGCTACCTCAGCAACCGGTCCAGCGGCAGGATGGGGTACGCGTTGGCGGAAGCCGCGCTGCGGCGGGGCGCGCGCGTGCTGCTGGTGAGCGGTCCCACGGCGTTGTGCGTCCCGGCGGCGGCGGAGCTGCTTCGCGTGGAGACGGCCGAGCAAATGCAGAACGCGGTGCTCGAACGCCTGCCCCAGGCAACGGCCGTGATTAAGGCGGCGGCGGTTGCCGACTATCGTCCGGCCATAGCTGCCGCCCACAAGCTCAAACGGGAAGGCCAAGGCCCGCTCCGGCTCGAATTGACGCCTACCCCGGATATTGTCGCGGAAGTGGCGCGCCGGGCCGGCCCGGAACAAATCGTCATCGGCTTTGCCGCCGAGACCGAGGATGCCCTGGAAAACGCCCGCCGCAAACTTGCCGGCAAGGGGCTGGACGCCGTCGTGGTCAATGACGTGTCGCGCCCCGGAATTGGCTTCGATTCCGAACGGAACGCGGTCACCATCGTCACCGCCGCCGAAGAAATCGCCGTCCCGGAAACCTCAAAGCTCGAAGTCGCCCACCGCGTGCTCGATGCTGTGCGCAAGCTGCGGGAGAGCCGCAAGCAAGTGCCCGCAGGGCAACGCAAGTAGGCGGACCGGCAACCCACAAGTTGTCCCCTGACCGTTTGCTCAACCACGGACGGGCCTTGAGCGACTTTTCCGCCTTTTTCTGAGCGGCGCGCAGCGCGTAAAGGTTCTGTAGATTAGGCCACAAGTTTTTCTGTCGCAACTTGTTCCATTGCAAATTTAAAATTGGAAATATGGTTGTGATCCCGGAAAAGAAACCTGCTCCCCAAACCCGCGAGGCGATAGCAGCCTACATCAACTATTACCGCGAATTAGGCATTCACGACTTCTACCGGCGCGAGGTGCCCGAAGGCGTTTTATCCGCGCTTGCCGAAAGTGAAACGGCGGCGGAGCCGGCCACCGCCGACCACGCTGCCGCGTTGCAGGCGATCCGGGAAGACCTGGGCGATTGCACCCGCTGTCCGCTGCACGCCATGGGGCGCAAGCAGATCGTATTCGGCACGGGCAATCCTTACGCCGAGCTGATGTTCGTCGGCGAGGCTCCGGGCGCCGATGAAGACCAGCAAGGGGAACCGTTCGTGGGCCGTGCCGGACAATTGCTGAACAACATGATTGCGGCGATGGGGCTGAAAAGGGAAGAGGTCTATATCGGCAACGTCATCAAGTGCCGCCCTCCGGGCAACCGGACGCCGCAGCCCGATGAATGCGCGGTTTGTTCGCCGTTTCTCTGGCGCCAGATTGACGCGATTCGCCCCAAGGTGCTGGTTGCGCTGGGTGCGGTGGCGGCAAAAACGCTGCTCAGCGTCAATGAATCGATGGGCGCGCTGCGCGGGTGCTGGTACCAGTGCCGGGGCATCGACCTGGCGGTGACCTATCATCCCGCCTATCTCCTGCGCAATCCGCCCGCCAAGAAAGACGCCTGGCAAGATCTGCAAATGGTGATGAAGAAACTGGGGCTGGCGCCGCGGAGAAAGTAAGCCGCCCTTCCATGGAGTAATCGGGTCATTGAGTCATTGAGCAATTGCCAGCCGCCCAAAGACATTGGAGTGCGAAAAATTACCCGATTACCGGACTTCTCAAATACTCAATTGCTCCGTGTCCTCCGTGTCTCCGTGGTGAATTCTGTAAACTGTCCCCATGCCGCGCTATTGTGACGTTGCTTTGCCGGTGCCGCTGGACACCGTCTTCACGTATCGTGTCGAGGGTGAGGCGCCGGTGATTGGCGGGCGGGTGCTGGTCCCGTTTCGCGACAAACGGCTCACCGGCGTGGTGGTAGCCCTGCACGAGAATGCCCCCAAAGTGCCCGCCAAGCTCGTGTTGCGCGTGCTGGACCGGCGCCCGGTGATAGAGGAAGAGTTGCTGAAGCTGGGGGCCTGGGTGGCGCAATATTACATTGCTCCTCTGGGAGAAGTGCTGCGTTCGATGCTGCCGCTTCACGCCGAATGGAAACGCGTGAGCGGCTACCGCGCCTCCGCGGCTGGACTCGCAGCCTGGCAGGCGGCGGCGAGCAAGGGCGCGCTGTTCCGCACGACTTCCGCGGCGGAAGGACAAGCTCGCCCCTGGGAAGTGCTCGAGTATCTGGCGCGGCGCGGAGAAACCGCGGTGCGCGATGCCACGCTCCGTTCCGCCACCGGCGCGGACAGAAAACTGCTGGCCGCATTATTGCGCCGCAAGTGGATCGTTCAGGAAGATCTCTCGGAATCGCGCGACGCCACGCGCACGGTGAAAGTAGCCGTTTTGAAGCTGGCGGCAAAAGAAAGTGCCGCCGGGGGAGAAGGCGGCAAACGCTCCGGCCGCAAACCGCCGGAGCTGAACGGCAATCAGCAGACAATTTTGAACGCGCTTGCGGCGGCGGACGGACGCATGCCGCTCGATCGGGTGCGCGAGCTTCCCGCGCCCAAGACCACCCTACAGACTTTGGTGAACCGCGGTCTGGTTGAGATGGTTGAAGAGGCCGCCGGCTTCGAGGTTTCGCGGGCACGCGTGCGTCCGGCGTTGGCATTCGAGTTTACCGGGGCGCAAAAGGCCGCACTGGAACGCATTGACGCGGCCGCCGCCGCCGGCAAGTTTTCGGCCGCGCTGGTTCACGGAGTCACGGGCTCGGGGAAAACCGCGGTGTATCTGGCGGCCATGCAGAAGGTGCTGGCTGAAGGCCGTGGCGCCATCATGCTGGTGCCCGAGATCGGATTGACCCCCGCCGCCGCGGCGCAGCTCCACCAGATATTCGGCGGCGAGGTCGCGATCCTGCACTCGGCGCTCACCGGCGATGAGCGCGCCGAGCAGTGGCACCGCATCCGCCGCGGCGCCGCGCGCATCGTGGCCGGCACGCGCTCCGCGGTGTTTGCTCCCGTCCGCGATCTGGCATTGCTGGTGGTGGACGAAGAACACGACCAATCTTATAAGCAGGAAGAAACGCCGCGCTATAACGCCCGGGACGTGGCCATTGTGCGCGCCAGGATTGCCGGAGCCGCGGTGGTGCTGGGATCGGCCACGCCCTCGCTGGAGTCTTACTACAACGCGCAAAAGGGCAAATACAGCCTCATCGAACTGCCCGACCGGGTGGAGCAGCGTCTGCTGCCGGCGGTGGAGTTGATCGACATGCGCCGGGAATTTCAGGAGACCGGACATCAGCAGGTACTATGCCGCCGGCTGGCGGAAGAGCTTGCCGCCCGGCTGGAGCGCGGCGAACAGGCGCTCGTGTTGCTGAACCGGCGCGGGTTCTCGAGGTTCCTTCTGTGCCGTGCTTGCGGCGAGACCGTGCAATGCCGCAATTGCGCCATTGCCATGACCTATCACAAGCGGGGCCGGCAAAGCTCCCCGGCGCTGCCGGAGAGCGGGGAGTTTTCCGGAAATTTGCAATGCCATTACTGCGGTTATGAGCGGCGCGTTCCCCCGGCTTGTCCCAAGTGCGGCAGCGACTACGTGCAGTTTTTAGGCACGGGATCGGAAAAGCTGGAAGAGCTGCTGCGCGCGCAATTTCCGCAGGCGCGCATAGGGCGCCTCGACCGTGACACCGTGCGCGGCCGCGGCGATATCGAGCGCATGCTGAACGCCATGAATGCCGGCGAGATCGATATTCTGGCGGGCACGCAGATTATCGCCAAAGGTCATGATTTGCACGGCGTGACCCTGGTGGGCGTGGTGGGCGCCGACGCCGCTTTGGCGTTTCCCGATTTTCGCGCCGCCGAACGCACCTTCCAGTTGCTGACCCAGGTGGCGGGGCGCGCCGGCCGGGGTGAATCGCCCGGGCAGGTGATTTTTCAAGCTTACTTTCCGGATCACTATGCGGTGCAGTTTGCCGCCCGGCATGACTTCAACGGCTTCTACGAGAAGGAACTGCGCTACCGTAGCTGGATGCACTATCCGCCTCTCGACGCCTTAGCCAATGTGCTGATCCGGAGCGCCCGGCTGGAGGAGGCGCTCAAGTATGCCGGAATCCTGGGGCAATGGTTCCGCGAGACCCGCCACGAAGGCGTCCGCGTGCTGGGACCCGCCGCGGCGCCCCTGGTGCGGCTGAAGAATGAATACCGTTATCATCTGATCCTGAAGTCCGCCAGCCGCGGGAAGCTGAACGCGGCCTTGCGCGCCATGCTCGCCCACGCCAGCGCACAGAAGATTCCCCGAACCAACCTGGTTGTAGACGTGGATGCCATGTCACTGCTGTAAGATTCGTCGCAGCTCGTTGTCGTCTTTCACCACGGAGGCACGGAGGCACGGAGCTGGCATTCCTAATCATTTCTCCGTTCCCCTGAGCCTCCGGGGCTGGTGTGCCCGCTGGAGGGCTATCTCTCCACCGCGGGTGCGGTGCCTTTGGGCGCCGGTGGAATGCTGATGTCCAGCCTGGTGACGGGGACGCCCAGCGAGTTCAACTGCTTACCCGCTTCGCTGTTGCCCACTACGAGCACGGCGAACGTGCCCGGATGGACGTACTTATGCGCCACTCGGGTAACGTCCTCCGCGGTCACTTTTTCTATGCCGGCGCGGTAGCGCTCCATGAAGTCCAAGGGATAACCATAGAACTCATAAGTCATGCGCTCGCCCAGCACCTTTTCGGGCGTGTCGATGCGGAAAATGAAGGAACTGAGGAGCGCGTCCTTGGCGCGCTGCAATTCCTCGGCGGTAAACGGTTCTTTCAGCAAGGCTTCGACCTGCCCGTCCAGCGCCTTGATCCCTTCGGCGGTGGTGGCGCTCTTGGTACCCAGACTGAGCCGGAAGATGCCGGGATGGTCGAAAGCGGAGCCAATGGCCCCGCCAACGGTATAAGCCAAGCCCTGTTCGGTCCGTATATGTTTGACCAGCCGGGAAGCGAAGCCCCCGCCCAAGATGGTGTTCATTACTTCCACCGCGAAGTAGTCGGGATTATTACGTTCAATACCCGCGGCGACTTCGCGGATGGCGCTCTGGTTCACGTCTTCTTTGTTTATGTAATACAGGCCGGGTTTGCCGGGGGCGGACGTAATCTCCGGAACGGGCGCGGCGGGACCCTGGGGCCAGCTTTCAAATGCCTGCCGCAGCTTCTTCTCCATGGCGGCCGCATCGAAATCGCCCACGACGCCGAACAGGATGTTGTTGGGATGCACGAACTGCTCGTGCCACTTCACGAGATCCTCACGGGTGACCGCGGCCACGGTGGCATATTCTGCCACGCGGGCGTAAGCATTGTCCTTGCCATAGGCCAGGAAAGCGGCCTCGCGGGCGGCGATGCCGCCTAAGCTGTCATTGCGGCGCGCGATCGCCGTATTCATGTCGTCCTTGGCCAGCGCGATCTTGTCTTTGCGGAATGCGGGATCGTGGAGCAACTCCTGGAAAAGAGCGAAGACGTCATCGAAATCCGGCTTCAAGCAATCCAGCGAAATCGTGGTGGAATCCACGCCGCCGCCGGTTTCCACCTTGGCGGCGCGGGCCTCGAGGAAATCGTCCAACTCGTCGCCCGTCTTGCTTCTGGTGCCGCCGGTGCGCCAGACGTCGCCATAGATATCCACCAGCCCAATCTTGGCGGCCGGCTCCAGGCGGGCGCCGCCGCGGATGCGCGCCGTAGCCGAAATCAGCGGCAGTTCATGGTCCTCTTGCAGGAACAAGACCATTCCGTTGGCCAGGTCAATGCGCTTCGGCAGCGGCGCATGGAAAGCGGGCAGCGGCGGAATCGGGATTTGTTTCCAGGGTTCCGCGGCGGCGCTGGGGGCCGGCGCCGGGGACGATGTCTGTTGCGCGAAGCTGCTGCCGCCGGCGGCCAGCAGCACGACGAATATCAGCCAATACGAATATCGCTTCATTGTGCCCCTCCCGGCGCGGAAGGATTCGTTTCCAGAATGCCTACCGTGCGGTTTTCCGGCTGGAAAATCTGGTTGGCCACGCGTTGGATGTCTTCTTTGGTCACCTTATCGTAGCGGTCGAGCTGGCGAAACAGTTCGCGCCAGTCGCCATAGCGCAACTGCAGGGTGGCCAATTCCGTTGCGAGCCCTTCGTTGTCCGCCAGACTGCGGATCAGGTCAGCTTTGGCGCGGGTCTTGAACATCCTAAGCTCCTCGTCACTGACGTAGCTGGACTTCAGCCGCTCGATTTCCGCGTGGATTCCGTCGGCCAGTTCCTGGGGCGTGTGGCCGGGAACCGGCACGGCGTAGAAGGCGAACAAGTGCGGATACTTAACGCCGGGGAGGCCGCTGAAACCGGCAGCCTCGACCGCGATCTGCTTATCGCGCACCAGCGAGCGGTAGAGCCGCGAAACCCGTCCGTTGGACATGATGTCGGAGATGGCGTCGAAGACGGCATCATCCGCGCTGCGATAATCCGGCCGGTGATAAGCCTCGACGTAGAACGGCTGGCTTTCTCCGCGCAGCACTACCCGGCGCTCGGCGTTTTGCGGAGGCTCGACGGTGGTGATTTCTTCCGGTTTCGGCCGCGTGGGCAGTTGCCCGAAATATTTCTCGATCACCGGCAGGGCTTCAGCGGGGGAGAGGTCGCCCACTATGCCGATCACCATGTTGGAAGGCACGTAGTAGCGGTCGAAGAATTTCTGCGCGTCGGTGGCGGAAAACGTCTGCAAATCCGAGTACCACCCGATGGCCGGCTGATGATACGGATGGGCGATGAAAGCGGCGGCCTGAAACTGCTCGATGAGGCGCCCAATCGGGTCGCTGTCGGTGCGCATGCGGCGCTCTTCCATCACCACGTCGCGCTCTTTATAGAACTCCCGCAGCGCCGGATGCAGAAAACGCTGCGATTCCAGGTAAGCCCAGAGTTCGAAGCGGTTTGCCGGGAAAGAATAGAAATAAGCGGTATCGTCCTCCGCGGTGCGCGCATTCATTCCGACGCCGCCGTTGGCTTCCACGATTTCGTCGAACTGGTTGGGAATCACGTACCGCTGCGCTTCCGTCATGGCGGCCTTCCACGCCTTTTCCAGTTCCGCTACTTTCCCGGGATCGCCGCCGGCCGGCAAGTGCCGTTCGTAGGTATAGGCGGCGTAAGCCTCTTCCACCTTTCCCAGCGCCGCTTTCTCCGCCGGCCAATTCCGCGTGCCGATCTGGTCGGTGCCCTTGAATGCCATGTGCTCGAACATGTGCGCCAGGCCGGTTGAATCCCGCGGGTCCTGCGCCGAGCCCACGTCCACGATAGTAAAGAACGAGAACACCGGCGCCTCCGGCCGCTGGGAAAGCACTACCGTCAGGCCGTTGCTCAGAGTCTTGACCGTGGTTCTCTTCTCGAACGACGCCAAATCCTGCGCGGCCGATGCCAGACGCAACAGGACCAGCGCTGCCGCTGCTAAAACCAGTTTCCGCATAAGCTTCTTTCCTTCATGGCCTTAAACAAGACCTCATCCCTACAACACACACAAGAATCTCAAATTATAAATTTTCGGCCGGCTCCCGCGCACGCTATCGACGGGGCCGCGGTTCGGCTTTCAGCTCACAAATTACGGTATAGCAAGGTGCAGGAACCTCAGTGGTCATTGTTTCCGTGTCCGATAATGCGCATACTCGAAGCATGCCGGTGCTCTCCAACGAGCGGGCGGTTAGCGCCTTTTGCGACTATCTGAAGATCGAGAAAGGACTGGCGCGGCTTAGTGTTGCCGCCTATGAAAGCGATCTTGGACAATTTGCCGGGTTTCTGGCAAGGCATCGCCGGTTGCTGGCGGGCGCCCGGCGTCAGGATGTGGGCAGCTTTCTCGGCGATCTGCTGCAGCGCGGCATAGACGGCCGTTCGCTGGCGCGCAAGCTTTCCGCCTTGCGGCAGTTTTATAAGTACCTGTTGCTCGACCGGCACTTGGAGCGCGATCCCACGCTGAACCTGGATACGCCGCGCCAATGGCGCGTACTGCCGAAATCGCTGGCGCGCGGGGAGGTGGCCGGCCTGCTCGCCGGCGGCGTTGGCCATCCCGATACTCCAAGGGGGGAAGCCTTGGCGGCGCGCGACCGGGCCATGCTGGAAGTTCTTTACGCCGGGGGCGTGCGCGTTTCCGAGGTTCTGGATGCGAAGCTGGAAGACCTGAAGCTGGAACTTGGTTACCTGCTGGTGCGCGGCAAAGGGGACAAGGAGCGCATTGTGCCCTTGGGGCGCGCGGCGCTCGACGCGATTCGCGTCTACCTGGGCGGGCCGCGTTCGCGCTTGTGCGGCAGCGGCAAACCGGCGGTGTTCCTGTTTGTCGCGCGCGGCGGCCGCCGCTTGAGCCGCAAGCGCGTCTGGCAAATCGTTGGCGCCGCCGCAAAAGGAACCGGACGCCATGCCAGCCCGCACATGCTGCGCCACAGTTGCGCCACTCACATGGTGGAGAACGGCGCCGATCTGCGCACCGTTCAGACCTTGCTGGGCCATGCCGATATCTCCACCACCCAGATTTATACGCACGTTGCGCTGGACCGCTTGCAGAGCGTGTATCGCTCGCATCATCCCAGGGCCAAGAGAAGGGCTGCGAGCGCGGAGGAATTGGGCAATTGAGTTCACGCACGGCGGTAGATAAATCGGCCGCGAAGTTTCTGCAATCGCTCAGCGAGCGGAATGCTTCCCCGCACACCATCAAGGCCTATGCCCGGGACTTGGGGGAATTTGCCGCTTATGTGGGGCCGGCGGCCTGGGCGGATATCGACCACACGCGCATCCGGGGATTTCTCTCCAATCTTTATGAACGGGGATTAAGCAAGACTTCCGTGGCCCGGGAGCTCGCCGCCGTGCGGTCTCTTTACCGCTGGCTGGCGCGGGAAGGCGTGGTGGAGCACAATCCGGCGGCGCTGGTGGCCACGCCGCGGCTGCCCAAGAAACTCCCGCGGGTTCCGACCATCGAGGAGATGAATACCGCTCTCGATGGCGGCATGCCGGAGTGCGCCGCCGCTCCGGAGCGCGACCGCGCCATCTTCGAGCTGCTGTACGGCTGCGGCCTGCGCAATTCGGAGCTGACCGGCATCAATCTGGACGACATTCACTGGTCCGCGGAGGCCATCCTGGTGCGCGGCAAAGGGCGCAAAGAGCGGCTGGTCCCACTCGGGGAAGCCGCGCGTCAAGCCGTGGAAGCTTATTTGCCTGTCCGCCAGCGCCTGCTGGCGGAGCGGCGCCGGAAAGACCAGGCGCTGCTGTTGAATAACCGCGGGGGCCGGCTGACCACGCGGAGCGTTGCCCGGATCGTCAAGCGCATTGCCATAGCCAAGGGGCTACCTCCCGAGGTGCATCCGCACACCCTGCGGCACGCCTTCGGCACCCACCTGCTGGAAGAAGGCGCCGATCTGCGCGCCATTCAGGAGATGCTCGGTCATGAACGCCTCTCCACGACTCAGCGTTACACGCAACTTTCGATGAAACACCTCATGCAGGTTTACGACGACACGCATCCCCGGGCGAAATAGCGGATCCGCCCGGCAGGCGGCGGCGCTCGCCCATGAGGTCAACAATCCATTGTCCTCTGTTCTCAACCTTTTCCACCTGCCTGGCCAGCAACAATTGCTGGACGAGGCCGCACACGGTTGCGTGAGACAAGCAGGTCAGGAATTGGCGCGGATGGTGCACATCAGCAGGAGCACCCTGGCGCTTTTCCGCATTTCTCGGCGATCAACCTAAAGTTTTCTAATTTTTTGCCGATTTCCTTTATTGTGAGTTACCGAGCAGAGGAGAGGGGGCGGACCATCTGCTCGCGTTCGCGGGCAGCGATGCTGACTCGTGCCTGCGTAAGCTTCACAAAGTTATTTGTTATCTGGGTCTTGGCCGGCGTGGCTACGGTGGCGGTGTTAGGGCAAACTGTTCCAGCAGCTCAACTGCTTCCCTATATCCACACCATCGCAGCGGGAACCAGCACGGGTAGCGCATGCGCCGTACAGCAGTACAACGGCAATGGCATTCCGCAGCACGCCACTTGCCCGGGCGACGGCGGGCCGGCTACGGGTTCGTCGGTGTCTTTGGACAGCCCATACGCAACCGCCGTGGATAGCATGGGTAATCTCTACCTGGGCACCTTGGAGGGCAGGGTGCGCCGGGTGGACGCCGTTACCGGCGACATCAGCACCTTTGCGGGCGGTTTTAGCAAGGACGCAACCAACGGTGCGCAAACGACCTGCCCGTGGGAATCCACCAGTAACATTGGCGATGGCTGCCCGGCCAACGAGTCGTATTTGAAGAGTGTACGCGGGTTGGCGATTGCTCCAGTCGATGTGCCTGTCTGCGTGGGCACCGACGGCAACGGCATGAACTGCCCAAATCCTCCCGTGCCGGTTTATGCCGGCGATTTGGCGATCTCGGATAACTCCGCCAGCCGTATCCGCATCGTCAACCACAATACCTATCTGATCAATACGGTTGTCCAGGGAAGCAGCACCGTCACCGGCCCGATCGGGAACTGGGGCTGCGCGGGGATTTACGTCCAAACGGGCCCCGAATGCAACACGACGAGCTACGCTGAAGTGCACAACCCGTATGCGATAGCCTTCAACCAGTTCAGCCAGTTGGCGGTGGCCGATAATGCGAACTCGCGCGTAGTGCTGATCGACTTTTCCACGGGCCAAGAAAATGTGGTTCTGGGCACCAGCACTGGCAGTTGTGGAACGCTTCCCGGTCCCGCTTTGAGCACGGCCATCAGCGGTCCGAGCGACGTCTCTTTCGACGCGGCGGGAAACCTGTACGTGGCGCTGGATGGCTGCGGCACCATCGTGGAAGTCGCCGCGGACAGCACCGGCCATATCTTTGATCCGACGGGGCAAACCTCGTATACCGTACAACTCATAGCCGGCACCAACGGCACTGACGGCAACAATGTTACCTCCAACGGCCCCGCCACTGCGCTCAAATTCGGCGCCCGATCGGTGAAGGCGCTGCCCAATGGCGATCTGTTGATCGGCGACAATTACAGCTCCAGCAGCACCGGCAGTAACGGCCACATCTTTTTCTACGATCACAATACCGGCTATGTGAAGAGCATCGCGGGCCGCGCGTCCTCGCTGGGATGCCAGATCCCGAGCGGCAGCGCGGTGCCCTCCCCGTATAACGGCTGTCCGGGAACCAATATTCGGTTCAGTTCCGGCGCGACCGGCGACTTGTCGTTTGATCCCTGGGGCAACCTGTATGTGCCTGATGCCAAGGACAGCGGCTCCGGGGTTTATGTGCATGAGTTCTCCCTGGGAACCACGAATCCGCCGGTTACCGAACAGACCGATAACTTTGGCGGCACTTCCCTGATTCACATGGGAGCGGGTAGCGGTGGTTGGGGAAGCGGCAGCGACGCAAGCGGCCCCGACTTCACGGTTTACTTTAGTGCCTGTGTTGCCAACGGAGACAATACACAAGACTGCAACTTCTGGTTGACGACCGATCTTACCAGCGGACCCGCGTACGAACCGTTCAGCATTGCCGACAGCGAAGCGAGCCCGCAAACCACGACTTTCTGGGCCAACTATACGACGCCCCAAACGGACATGCCGGGTCAGAGCATGCCCAAATGCGCCGACACGTCGGATGTGTTGGCCAACAGCCTGATCTCGTCCGGCAACTCCGGATCCGCTCTGGCCATCACTCTCAACGGAGGAAACTTTGGAGCGTCGTGCTCGGGCAGAGAACTCGAGCCGCCGGCGCGCAACCTGACGATTGCCGTCACCCAGCCCGCCAACGGCACGGTGACGCCCACTACGCAGACCGTGATGTGGTACCCCAACGGTCCGATGCCGGCCGTCACTTATACCCCCACGGACAATTATGCCGGCGCCGACAGCTTCACCTATACGGTAACCGACAACAGCGTCTTTATGAACGCCAGCGTCGAATACGACACCGGATGCGTTATTCCCACGTGCAGCCCCAGCTATATCAATATGCCGACGCGGGTCACGCCCTCGCCGGTAAGTTCTCCGGGGACGGTATCTGTCCCGGCCTTGGTGAGCACGGCAACGGCGGTGACCAACTCCCCGGCCCCCCCCGTCACCTACCCGGCCACAATCACGATTACGGCGACCGTATCGCCCAATAGCGGCACAACGGCGCCGACCGGCACGGTGACCTTTACGGTGAATGGAACCCCGGGCGCCCCAGTTGCGCTCACGCAAAACGGCACCACCGGCGTGGCTACCACGACCTTGTCGGGAGCTGGTACTTACAGTGTGAGCGTTGCCTATACTCCTTCGGCCGCCACTACCCAGATTGTCTTCGGCGCGTCGTCGGGTTCGGATTCCGTCACCATCAACCCGGCAACGGTGACCGCCAGTGTCACGGCCCAAGACAAGACCTATGACACCACCACGGCCGCTACCATCACTTCCTGCAGCTTGAGCGGTGTGTTGGGGAACGACAACGTCACCTGCTCCGCAGCCGGCCCCAATACATTCGCTTCCGCCAATGCCGGCGCCGGCATCACGGTGACCGCGAGCGGGATCAGCTTGGGAGGATCGGCAGCCGCTAATTACAGCCTGTCTTCCACCACCGCTTCCACCACTGCCGACATCAACCAGGCAACGGTGACCGCTAGCGTCACCGCGGCGAACAAGACGTATGACAGTACCACGGCCGCTACCATTACTTCCTGCGGCTTGACCGGCGTCTATTCCAGCGACTCCGCCAATCTGAGCTGCTCCGCGGTGGGCCCCAATACATTCGCTTCCGCCGGCGAGGGCACGGGTATTACAGTCACAGCGACCGTAAGCCTGGCCGGTTTGGCGGCGGCAAACTACGCGCTGGCTACCACCGTGCCCACCACCAGCGCCAATATTACGCAGGCAACGGTGACGGCCAGCGTCACGGCCCAAAACAAGACCTATGACACCACCACGGCCGCTACCATCACTTCCTGCAGCTTGAGCGGTGTGCTGGGGAACGACAATGTCGCCTGCTCCGCAGACGGCCCCAATACATTCGCTTCCGCCAATGCCGGCACCGGCATCACGGTAACCGCGAGCGGGATCAGCTTGGGAGGATCGGCAGCCGCTAATTACAGCCTGTCTTCCACCACCGCTTCCACCACCGCCAACATCGATCAGGCGACGGTAACCGCCAGCGTCGCCGCGGCGAACAAGGCCTATGACACCACTGCCACGGCAACCATTACGTCCTGCACCTTGACCGGTGTACTGGGCTCCGATAACGTGCTCTGCTCCGTGGTGGGGCCAAATACCTTTGCTTCCCCTAGCGTCGGCACCGGCATCGTGGTGACCGCGGCGGTCGGCCTGAGCGGTTCGTCGGCCGCGAACTATGCGTTGTCTTCGACGGCGCCCACTACCACCGCAAGTATCACCGCGGTGACTGTAACCGCAAGTATAACCGTTGCCAACAAGACCTATGACGCCACCACAAACGCGACCATCACGGCCTGCACCTTGACCGGGGTCCTGGGCTCCGACAACGTAACGTGCTCGCCGGCCGCAGTCAGCTTTGCCAGCGCCGGCGTGGGCACGAGTATTACGGTGACAGCTACCGGAACCAGCCTGGGTGGTTCGGCGGCAGGAAACTACGGGTTGGCGTCCACTTCCGCCACCACTACCGCCAACATCAGCGTGAGGTACGTTACTGCCGGGGTAACGGCGGCCAACAAGACCTACGACGCCACGAATACCGCCAGCGTCACCGCCTGTAGCCTGGCGAACGTGGCGGCAGGCGATGTGGGTACTCTCACCTGCTCTGCGGCAGCGGCAACTTTCTCCGGCGCTAACGCGGGCACGGCAGAGACCGTGACCGCCACCGGCATTTCTCTGAGCGGTACGCCGGTAGCCAACTATGCGCTCACCTCCACCTCGGCCACGACCACGGCCGATATCGATCCCAAGGCGGTGACCGCCAGCGTGACCGCGGTCAGCAAGACTTACGACACCACCAGCGCGGCCACTATTTCCGCTTGTTCCTTCACCGGCGTTCTTCCGGCCGAAACCAGTATCGTCAGTTGCTCGGCGACGGCCGCCTTCAACGATGCCAACGTCGGACTGGGGAAAACGGTGACCGCTGCCGGCATTACCCTGGGCGGCTCCGGGGCGGGCAATTACGCGCTCACTTCGACTTCGGCAACCGCTACGGCCAATATCACTCCCTATTCGATAAGCGCCAGCGTGACGGCGGACAGCAAGGTTTACGACGGCACCGCGACCGCTACCATCACCAGTTGCACGTTGTTCACCGTATTGCCGGCCGACTCAGGCAACCTGACCTGCTCGGGCACAGGAACGTTCGGCAACGCTGGTGTAGGAACAGGCAAGACGGTCTCGGCAACGGTGAGCCTGGGCGGCTCCGCCGCGGGCAACTACATACTGACTTCTTCCGCCGTCAGCACGATTGCCGATATCCAGGCCAAATCGCTGACCGCCGGCGTAAGCGCCGCCAGCAAGACTTACGACGGCGGAACTTCGGCCACCATCACCAGTTGTGCCCTCAGCGGAGTGGTGGCGGCAGACGTGGGAAGCGTAAGTTGCGCGGCAACGGCAGCCAGCTTTGCCGACGGCAGCGTGGGCGCCGGTAAAGCAGTGACCGCCACCGGCATCAGCTTGAGCGGCACGGCGGCGGGCAATTACAGCCTGGCCTCCACCACGGCTACGACTACCGCCAATATTATCGCCGCCGGGTTGATGGCCAGCGTGACAGCGGCCAATAAGACCTACGACGGC
>Ga0326728_10011835_pt1 | contig 19717 bp, 18 predicted proteins | sample MB3enrmetagenome_FD_207602 | JGI IMG/M metagenome (GOLD analysis project Ga0326728, IMG submission 207602) | Lab enriched peat soil microbial communities from McLean, Ithaca, NY, United States - MB31MN | ecosystem: Environmental > Terrestrial > Soil > Wetlands > Peat | place: USA: New York... | reverse complement strand
GGACGCTCCGGTCTGAGTCCTTCAGGGCGGCGATAAGAGGCTCGACGGCAGGCGTTCCGATCTTCCCCAACGCCTTACACAACACATCCTCATCATTCGTGTCCTTCAGAGCGGCGATCAGGGAATCGACGGCGCGGGGGTCCTTGACGTCGCCCAACGCCCAGGCGGCACTCTGCCTGACATAACGATTGTTGTCCTTCAGGGCGGCGATCAGGGGATCGACCACGCGCGGGTCTTTAATTTCACCCAACACAGCAGCCGCCGGGGCACGGACGGTGGGGTCTCCGTAGCTGAGGGCGCGGATTAGGGGTTCGACCGCAGGCGTTCCGATTTTGCGCAACTTTTCGGCCGCCTGCGCACGGACGGTCTCGTTGGGGTCCTTCAGCTTGTCAATTTGCCATTCTATGTACTCTAAACGCAATAGTACGAACGACCCGTACACGAGCAGGACTAAGCAAACTAACACTCCCACGGATACCGCCGCGGACTGCCACCACTTGAATGGCTCGGAGCGACGAACTTTCAACGGATTCATATGATCTCCCTCAAAGCAGCGGCGCGCCGGGCAGGATGCGAAGTTCTGTTCGGCGCAACCGCACTCGTTCCCCATTCACGAGCTTTCCTATTCTGCATCCACCATACTCCCGAGCCGTGAGGAACAGGAATGAAACCAGCAGCACGAGCGGCAGCGCTTACTGCTTGCCTTCCCCGGTTGTACGGCCTGCGCCGGACATAAACGTGATCGTATAGTTGTGATCTGCCGCCCAGTGGTTTGCAGCATCGCTCAAGTTCTGGTTTCCGCTGAGACGCCTTGTCCACAGCTCCTACAAATGGCGACTGCCTCAACGCCAGGATGGAGTAGCATCTCACGGTGTCTCTCCCGAATCACACGGGAGGGAGTAGCCACATTCGTGACTATACCCCCTAGCGGTGGCAGCCATCCACTTCGCACATTGGGAGAATCTCTTCCGAGCGTCACGCGCTAACGTGAACGCGCTGCGGCCGCCCCGGGCCGAGAATAGGCGAGGCACGAATTGAACGGCGCGGGCGGGAGCGCTTAGAATGAGCCTTCACGCTCCGAAGAACGGCGGGACAGGAGGGGACTCATGCTGCGCACGGGCGGAAACAAGATCACTTGGCTCGGCCATTCCAGTTTTCAGATTACGACGCCGGGCGGAAGCGTCGTGCTGATCGATCCCTGGCTAACGGGAAATCCCAAATGCCCGCCGGCGCTGCAACGGCCCGCGCGCGTGGACGTGATTCTGATTTCGCACGCGCACGGGGACCATCTCGGCGACACTCTGCTGCTGGCGAAAGCGCACAAGCCGAAAATCGCAGCAATGTACGAGACGGCATTGTGGCTGGAATCGAAGGACGTCGCGAACGTGACGGCGATGAGCAAGGGCGGCACCGTGAAACTCGGCGACGTTGCGGCCACGCTCGTCAACGCGTTCCACTCGAACGGCATCGAAGACGAAGGCAAAATTATTTACGGCGGCGAACCCGGGGGATGGATCGTGCGGCTGCCGGGCGGGCTGACCGTTTACCACGCGGGCGATACGACCGTCTTCGGCGACATGAAATTGATCGGAGAGATCTACAAACCGGACGTCGCGCTGCTTCCGATCGGCGATCTCTACACGATGGGGCCGCTCGAGGCGTCGTATGCGGTCCGGTTGCTCGGCGTGCATCATGTGATTCCGATGCACTACGGCACATTTCCCGCGCTGACGGGAACGCCAGAGGCGCTACGCGAATTGACGCAGGACATCGCGGAGTTGGAAATTCACGCGCTGAAGCCCGGCGAATCGCTCAGGTGAATTGATGGCCGCCGGGAAATCACGCAAGTTTTTCCGCTTCGAGGAATTTTTCGGCGTCGATGGCGGCCATGCAGCCTGAACCCGCGGCCGTGACGGCTTGCCGGTAGTGATGGTCCTGCGCGTCGCCGGCGGCAAAAACGCCGGGGATGTTGGTCTTGCTGCCGTGGTGCGTGATGAGATAGCCGTTCTCGTCCATCTCGAGCTTCCCGCGAAAAACTTTCGTGTTGGGGTCGTGTCCGATGGCGATGAAGATGCCCTCGAGCTGGAGAGTGGAAGTCTTGCCGCTCTTGAGATCGCGCAACTCGACGCCTTCGACGGCGCCCTTGCCTGGATCGAGCACTCTTTCAACGACGGCCGGAGTGACGACGCGGATTTTTTCGTTGCCGCGCACGCGCTCCTGCATGATCTTCGACGCGCGAAATTCGTTCCGCCGGTGAATCAGGTGGACGCGGCTGGCGAACCTTGTGAGGAAATTGGCCTCCTCCATGGCGGAATCGCCGCCGCCGACGACGGCAATCTCCTTGCCGCGGAAGAAAAAACCGTCGCAGGTGGCGCAGGTCGAGACGCCATGGCCCATGAGCTGCTTTTCGGATTCGAGGCCGAGCAATCGAGCCGACGCGCCCGCAGCCACAATCAGCGCGTTCGCCCGATAGCTCGTCTGCGCCGCGGTGATCGTGAAGGGGCGGCGGGAGAAATCGACTTCGGTGACGGCCCCCGCTTGAAATTCCGCGCCGAAGCGCTGCGCCTGCTTGCGCATGTTCTCGATCAATTCGGGACCGAGAATGCCTTCGGGAAAGCCGGGGTAATTCTCGACCATCGTCGTGAGCGTAAGCTGGCCGCCGGGTTCGTAGCCTTCGATGACGATGGGCTTCAAGTTGGCGCGAGCGGCGTAGATGGCGGCCGTCAGTCCCGCGCAACCGCTGCCGATGATGACCACGTTGCGAACGTCGTCCATAGGTTCCTTCCGCAAATTCGATGCGCACGCTTGCCCGGGAGATTCAAGCTGCGGAGAAGCAGTCTATTACTGTTCGGAAGAATCGGTCGCAGGTATTTTCTTTGCCCTGCCGGGCGCGGGTTGGGCGATAATGCCCGCCGGCTCGAATCTGCCGGGATTCGCAGAGAATCGAAACGATTCGCAAAGGAGAAGCCGCATTGGCTCGCACACCTGGAACGTACGCAATACTTGAAACATCCAGCGGCACGATCGTCTGCAAGCTCTTCGAGAAGGAAGCGCCGAAGACCGTCGCAAATTTCGCCGGCCTGGCCGAAGGCACAAAGGAATTTCGCGATGCGAAGACGGGCAAGCCCGCCAAGCGGCCGTTCTACGACGGGCTCGCGTTTCATCGCGTGATACCGGAATTCATGATTCAAGGAGGCTGTCCGCTCGGCACCGGCACGGGCGATCCCGGCTACAAATTCGAGGATGAGTTTCATGCAACGCTGAAACACGACAAGCCCGGCAAACTCTCGATGGCCAATTCCGGGCCGAATACGAACGGCAGCCAGTTTTTCGTGACCGTCGCTTCGACGCCGTGGCTGGACCGGCTGCACACGATTTTCGGTGAAGTCGTCGAAGGGCTGGACGTCGCCGTGAAAATTTCGCAGGTGGCGCGCGACTCGCACGACCGGCCCCGTCAGCCGGTCATACTGACCGCCGTGCGCATCGAGCGCGTCTAGTGCCGTTCCAACTTATTGCAGCGATTTCGGGGGGACGGTAAACAATATGAATGATGTTCGGAAGCTCTGTGCTATTCGGCCAAGAAAGTTGGAGCGGCACTAGCGGGACTCGCATGGTCACGCCGCAACATTTATTCCGGATGGTCAACGAGCTGATCCTTGTGCTCTTGGGCGCGCTGCTGTTGGGGCTGGCTGCGAGCGGCCGCTACTTCTTCGATCCCAGGCGGCCGGGGTGGCTGGTGCTCGGAGCGGTCTTGATCGTGTGGGGAGCGCGCGTCTGGATGCGTAGCGGGCGTTACGCAACGGCCAGCGCGCGCGCCGTCGAGACAATTCGCGGCGCGTCGCTCGCGGCCGTCGGCGCGTTGATGCTTTCGCTGGCCTGGGTGACGCTGCGCTGGGCGGGCGTGGTGCTGGGCGTGGCCGGGGGAATTCTGATCCTGCGCGGCCTCGTGGGCGCGGCGCTTTCGTTGCGCAGGACGTGAGCAGCCAGGGATGCCGACGGATCCAAACACGAAAAAGAGTGTGCTGCGACTAATTCCCTATGGGCTGTTTGTGGCGACATCGCGTGCCGGGGAATCCATCGGGGCCGGAACGATCAATTGGGTCACGCAGGCGTCGTTTGAACCGCCATTGATCGTGGTCGGAATCAAAGTGGACAGCGCGCTGCACGAGGTCATTTCCGCGTCGCGCGCATTCGCGCTGAATGTCCTCGGGAAAGCGCAGAAAGACCTCGCGGTGAAATTTTTCAAGGGCGCGCGGCCCGCGGGCGAATCGCTCAACGGATGCCGCTACGAAAGCGGTGCGACCGGAGCGCCGCTGCTGCTCGACGCGCCCGCGTGGCTCGAGTGCCGCGTGGTGGATGAGGTGCGGCGCGGCGATCACACGATTTTCGTAGGCCAAGTCGTGGAAGCCGGCTCGCGGCGCGAAGAAGAGCCGCTCACGCTGCGCGAGGCCGGATTTTCCTACGGCGGCTGACGTCCGCCGGGGCTCCGCGCCCTTCGTCCACGATAGCAATCGGAATTGCGGAGTCGAATCGGTTTTTCGCAACGGTGAATCCACTCTCATTGCAAGGAGCGCGAAAATGTTCAAAGAGTTCAAAGAATTCGCGGTGCGAGGCAACGTTCTGGATATGGCGGTCGGGATCGTTATCGGAGCGGCCTTTGGCGGAATTGTGAGTTCGTTCGTCAAAGACATTTTGATGCCGCCCATCGGGCGGCTGTTGGGACACGTGGATTTCTCCGAACTTTTCATCAGCTTGAGCGGCGCGCACTACGACACGCTGGCCGCCGCCAAGGCGGCAGGCGCCGTAACCCTCAATTACGGCGTGTTCCTGAACACGATCATCAACTTCCTGATTGTGGCATTCGCGATCTTCTTGCTGCTGCGGCAGGTGAACCGCATGTGGCCGAAGCCCGCAGAGGCCGAGACGACACGGGATTGCCCGCGTTGCCTCTCCAAAGTGCCGCTGAAGGCATCGCGATGCGCCTTCTGCACTTCAGAGATTGCGCCAACCGGCTGAACGGACATCAAGACTGGGACGAGCGTTTCTTCCGGTTGTTCTCGAGGTGGGCGCGCAGGCGAGCCAGCTCCGCCGTGTACGTGGTGGAATGAGCCAGAACGATTGTAAAGACGGATGGAGTGGAATCGAACCGTGGGCTACGCTTCGGGGGCGCGGAATTCGCGGCCGCAGCCTTCACAGGGGCAGATCGTGCGCAGGTAATCGTAGCTGTAGATGCCGGTGCTATGGCCGTCGGTGAATTCAATCTGGATGGCATAGTTTCCGACCGGATGCGCCGCGCGCGCTTTCGGCTTGGGTTTGAACATCGGCAAAGCGGCTGAAGGAGCGCCGGCGGAAGTGCGGGAGAATTCGGCCTTCTTGGCGCGCTCGTCATTGCACGTTGCGCAAGGGCAAAGATCGCGCAGATAGACGAAGTCGTAGTGGCTTGCGTGGGCGTCGGACCACACGATATCCACGCCCGCGCCGGTCGTGACGTGAATCTTTATGCCGGTGGGTTTCTTGCGCGCGTCAAGCGGGAGAGGCATTACGACTCCAGTCTAGTACCGTTCCAACTTTCCTGGCCTAACTATTCGCTTGAAGCCCTGCGTGCTGCCCGGGGCTGTCCTCGCGTCACGCACGCCGAAAAGAGTCGGAACGGCACCAGCATCTTCGCAAACGGATCAGCGGGGCCGCGCGCCGCTCGCACAGCAATCGCCCGGAGGAATCGGGTTGCCGTGCGGGCAGGCGCTCGGATGGCCGAGGAAGGTACAAATCTTGCGGTCCAGCTCGGGGCTGATAATGTGTTCGAACTTGCAGGCCTCCGAGCTGGCCTCTGCGTCGCCGACGGCGAACGTGTTCGTCAATAGGCATTCGGCGAGGCGGTGGCGACGCACGACGTCCTGGGCGCGGCGGCCGCCCGCGGTGGTCAGCCGAACTTCGGAATCGCGGATCTCGACCAGTCCCAAGTCCGAGAGGCGCTTAAGGAATGGAGTCGCGTCGCCGATGTCGGCCGTGCGGATGCGCTCGACATTGGCGGGCACACCCTCTTCGCCGCAGATCCAAATCTCCTCGAGCAAGTGATCGAAGCGCACCTGATCGTCGGCGATGGGCACCGTCTCACGAGCAACATGGCCATGGGCGAGTTCGATGCGGCGGTCCACCAGGCCGCCGATCATCGGTGAATGCGTGACGATCAGGATCGTGTGCCCGGCCGCGTGGAGCTCTTGCAACAAATTCAGAACAATTTTCTCGTTGGCCTCGTCGAGGTTGCCCGTCGGCTCATCGGCGAGAATCAGCTTCGGTTGGTTGATCAAGGCGCGAGCGATCGCCACGCGCTGCTGTTCGCCGCCGGACAATTCGGCCGGCAGGTGAGTGAGCCGGTCTCCCAATCCCACGCGCTTCAAGGACGCTGCCGCTTGCGCTTCGTCGGTGATGCTATGGAAATACTGCGCGAGCATGACGTTTTCGAGCGCCGTCAAATACGGCACCAGGTGAAACTGCTGAAAAATGAAGCCAATCGTTTCGGAGCGATAGCGCGTGAGTTCCGCCTCGCCGAGGGCACCCACTTCGATGCCGTCAACGACAACGCGGCCACTGCTGGGACGATCGAGGCCGCCGAGAATGTTGATGAGCGTCGTCTTGCCCGATCCCGACGGGCCCATGATCGCAACCCACTCGCCAGCCTCGACGCTGAAGCTGACGCCATCGAGCGCCTGGAGCGCTTCAAATTGCTTGCTGACGTTTTCGATTTGGACGAGCGGCGCCACTATTCTCCCCTCAAAATTTCCGCTGGACGGACGTGACCCAGCAATCGCAGCGGGAACGCGCCGGCCAGCGCGACCCCAACCGACAGAGCGACCGTGAGTGGAAGCACTTCCCAGCGCGGCGTGACAGCCATGCCGAACACGCGCTCACCCGCCCACTCCGCCAAACCAAGCCCCAGCAGGTATCCGATCAAGCCGCCGGCCAAGCCGAGTGCTCCGGCCTCGGCTAGAAAGAGCCGGAGCACGCGCGACATCGAGCCGCCAATGGCCTTCATCAAGCCAACGTCGCGGCGGCGTTCCATCGCGAGCGCGGCCATCGACGCAAGAACGCATAGGCCCGTCAGCAAAAGGATCAGCAGCACCGTCCAGAACAGCAAGCCGCGAATCCGGCCGAGGATTGCACCTTCAGCCTCCGTCAACTGGCGCACCGGGCGAACGTCGAGTCCGGGCAACGCCGCGGCGAGACGCCCGGCGAAAGCGTCCACCTGATCGGGCGAACCGGCGACGCTCAATTCCACCATGCCGATGCGGCCCGCGAGATTCGCCAATTCCTGCGCAACGGGCAAACTGAGCAGCACCTGATTGTCCTCATTGCCGCCGGAATTGACAATCCCCGCGACAATGAGGGAAACGCTGCGGTCTCCAGCGCGCAGGTCGAGCGAACTTCCCGCGGCAAGGCCGAGCTGGCGGGCGGCGACGCGGCCGACCATGCACTCGTTGCGGTCGTCGCGCGAGGACACCCATCGCCCATCCACTTTCCACCACGAATCCATGCGGGCAACCTCATCCAGCCACGTTCCGGCGACGATCACCGGGCGGCCGGACGTTTCTCCGACCAGGTAAAGGAACGGCGCGGCAGCGACGACATTGGGCGTGCGGTGCGCTTCAATGCGATCCATCACGCCGGCGTCCTCCAGCGCAGGATCGCTCCCCGAGCCGGGCGGAGGAGAGACGACGAGATTCGCGCCGAGCGTGCGAAATTCTCGCGTGAGCTTGGATTCAGCGTCGAGGTAGAGCCCCAGCAGCGCCGAGCAAACGGCTGCGCCGCTCACCAGTGCGAGCAAAGCTACACTCAGCCGGCCGCGGCTCGCGCTCAGCAACTGACGCAGGATTCGCAAAAACATGGATCGGCTCGCCACGCGTCACTCTCCGTGCAAAGTCGCCGCCGGCTGGACGCGGGCAACGCTCCGCAATGGCACAATGCTCCCCAGGAAAACCACAACACCGGCAATCGCAAGCACGATGGGGAACAGAATCAAGCGGCTCGTCGGCGCGATGCCGAACACCTGCTGGCCGAGGACCCGCGCGAGGACAATTCCCAGAGCGTAGCCGGCTGCGCCACCCACAAACGCCAACAGCAATTGTTCCGTCAGGAACAGCGCGCTCACCATGCGATTGCCCGCCCCGATCGCTTTCATAAGGCCGATTTCGGCGCGGTGCTCGAGAACGGTGGTGGCGGAGGTCGCGGCGACGGCGAGTCCCGCGGCCAGCAAGGCCGCGAACGTGACGAGCCACATCAACGAGCTCACGCGGCCAAGCAGGCGCCCTTCCCCCTCGGCGACCTGGCGAATCGCATGAACCTCCGTTCCAGGCAGTTGTTCCTGCAACTCCTGCGAGATCGAGGAAATGTAGGGCGTGCAAAACCAGCGGTCGTATTCCTCCGGCGTCATGGTGGCAGGATCGCGCTGCGAAAAAGCGTCTTCGGGCTTGGTTAGGGCGCTCACCAACAAACGGCGGTAGCGGCCGGACTGGCCCGCGAGTGTCGCCGCGATCTCGAGCGGCGCAAGAATCGAATCATCCTCGCGCGATCCTGTGGAGACGATCCCGGTGACATTGAAAGTCTGCGTGCGATCGCCGGACTTCACGGTCAAAACGTCGCCAGCTTCTATGGACGCCCGCTGCGCGAGCGAGGATCCAACGACGCATTCCGCAGCAGCGCCGCCGCTTGCCGGCGCGCCGTCAGCGAACCAGCGCCCCTGCACGCGCCACCAGGGATTCGTAGTGGCGACGCCCGTGGTGAAAATCGTCCCGTCAGAAACAGGGACATCGTGGCGATACCAGGTACCGACAAGCGTCGCGCGAGACATGCCTTCCGGCAAGGACCGCCCATTCAAGCTCCATTCGACGGGAACATCGAGGAAGGGAGCGAAGCCCATGATGTTGTTGCGCCAGAAAATGGTGCGAAGCTTTCCGAGATCCGCCGCAGGGAGATACGCGCCTTCGCTCACCGGGCGATAGTCCACGCCGCCGATCTCAAGCGGCAGCGTGTCCGCCTTCGGCGTCACGAGTAGGTTTGCGCCGAGGGCGCGAAACTCGCGTTCGAGGCGATCGCCCACGTCGAGAGCGACGGTGAGCGTCGCGGTCGTCACGCCGATGCCCAGGGCGAGCGCTGCGGCCGTCAGCAATTTCCGGCGCGGCTTTCGTCCGAATGAATCGCTTACGATGCGGAAGAACATGGCCGGCCGCGGACTACTGCGGAACCTCGGCGAGAGCGCTGGAGAGCGAGGGCACATCGATGACGATATCGCTCCCCTCGACGCGCGAAGTCACGCCGACCGGATTGCAGCCGCCGGCTTCGCCAATGCTGGGAATGTAAATTGCGGAGGCGCAATTCCGGCAGATCACGTTGGAACCTTCCTGCCGGTAACCCGCACGGCCGCAAATCCGGCAAGCATCGAGAGCCGTGCCCCAGCCGCCGGGCTTCTTGATGACAAGAAAGCGAATCTCATCGCCGTTCACCGCGACTCGGAACAGGTGCAGGTTCGAGTCGCTGACCTGCGCGATCGGAATATGAACTTGGCCGTCCACGGCCTGGACAAGCTGCGCATCCGGTTGGGCCTCGGCCACGCGCGCATACACGAAATCGGCGGCCAGAACGAAAATCACCGCGAGAAACACGGCAGTGGCGCCGACCATCCAACGCCTTTGCTGGCGCTGCTCGTAGGCCAGACGGCGGCGTTGGGCATCGTTGAGCGTTTCTGCCGCGGCCGGCGTCTTCCGCGCATTCAGCCATTCGCGGAGAATCAGCAGCGCCGCCGCGCCCAAGACCACCACGAAAAAGAAAAAGTCGTTTCGCACAATCGGCCCGATCCACGCCATCTCGAAGCGGCTGGAGGAAATCCACATGGATTCGCTGAGCTCGTGCACGCCCGTGACGGCAAGCTGGATGGCGACGATGATCAAGATGATGCTCGTTGCGGAGAAAAACCGGCCGAGCGAAATTCTCAGCGTGCCCTGGAAGAAGAACACCCCCACCGCCACGGCCAGGGCCAATCCCAAGGCCGTGCCAATCCAGGTTTCCAGGCCTTCGGTCGAAAGCTCGACCGCCCGAAGAATCAGTGCAAGCTCCGCCCCTTCGCGCACGACCATGAGATACACGAACGCGCCCAAACCCAGACCCGCCCCGAATCCGCTGCGGCCCGCGTAGGCTTCCACTTTTTGCTCGATATCCCGGCGGAGGTGGCGGGCGATCTTGTTCATCCAGAGAATCATGGTGACGACAAACACGGCCGCCAGGAGCAGCAGCAGGCCCTCGAAACCGTCCTCGCTGATTTTCCAGCGCTGAAGCGCCAGGCCGACGCCCAGGCTGGACGCCACCGCGGCAATCACGCCGCCCCAAACGTATCGGGCCAACGCGGTCCGGCCGGTACGCTTCAAATAGACGAGAACGATGCCCACGACGAGGGCAGCTTCGAGGCCTTCCCGAAGTGCAATGAGGAGAGCGGAGAGCAAGCCGAGAGTCCCTAGTTGCAACCAAGTTTCAACTACATTTCCCAGTTTACACGCCCGATAAACCCAGGTCAAGTTAATTGCCGCCGTTTCGGCCCCGCCCCGGTACAATTGGAGTTTCGTGGGACGACTCCGGCAAAATCCGCGTGGCAACTTGCGGCTGGCGCTCGCCGTGGCGGGGATGCTCGCGCTGGCGGGCGGGTCAGCTCGCGCGCAATCCACCACGCCTGCCGGCGGCGCGCAGCCTGGCACTCGGCCACCGGCGCAGGATCTGCGCCGGGCCCGGCAGGCGTACGAGCAGGGTCTGCGCGCCGAGCGGGCTGGAGACTGGAGGTCCGCCTACGCCGCTCAAACGGAAGCAGAGGCGTACGCCCCGCCGGTGCTCGAGTATCAGCTCCATCGGGCGCTGGATCGCTTCCGGCTGGTGCAACAGTACACCGATCGCGCCGAGCGTGAATGGATCGCAAATGAACCGGCGACTGCCCGCAGCGACTTGCTTCTGGCGCTCGAACTGGATCCGGGCTACGAGATTGCGCAAGAGCGGCTGGCCGAACTCGAGCCGCAAGGGATCGCGACGTCTGCAGAGCGCGACCCAAAACTCGCGGGCGCGCCCAGAGCTCAACCGCAGCCCGGCACCCGCAGCTTCGATTATCGCGGCACGACGCGGGGCGCCTATGAGGAAGTCGGCCGGCAATTTGGGATCACGGCATCGTTTGACCCTGAGTTGGTGGACCGGCAGGTGCGTCTGCGGGTTCCTGGAGTGGATTTTTCAACTGCGATGCTGGTGCTGGGCGATGAGACCCACACATTTTGGCGCGCAGTGGATGCGAATACGGTTTTTGTGGCGGAAGACACGCCGGCAAAGCGCAAGGAATACGCTGTCGAGATCGAGCGGAGTTTTATTCTGCCCGCTTCCATCTCTCCGGAACAGATGAACGATACGCTGCGCGCGGTACGCGAGATCGCCGGCGTCGCTCGCGCCCAGCTAGACATTTCCTCGCGCACGCTGACGTTGCGAGACACGCCCGAGAAGATCGCGCTCGCCAAAGCCCTGCTCGACCAAATCGAGCAGTCGCAGGGGGAGCTGCTTCTCGAGATCGAAATCCTGGAAGTGGACCACTCGCTTTCCCGGCAGCTTGGCATCACGCCGCCCACTTCGGCTTCGAGTTTCACGCTGAGCAAAAACCAGATCCAGTCCCTCGTGCAAGCCGAGAACAACGGCACATTGGTTCAGGCCATCGAGGCCATTTTCGCCAGTCTGAATCCGGCGTTGGCAGCCGCAGGCTCGAGCGCGTTGTTCCCCTCGGTCCTCGCGTTCGGCGGCGGCAGTACCGTTTTTCTCGCCACGGTGCCCGGCGCGACGGCGAACTTCGGAGAAACGTTCTCGCACGTGAGAAACGCGCAGCGCATCATGCTTCGCGCCGTGGACGGCCAGCCCGCGAAACTCTTCGTCGGAGAGCGCTACCCGATTACGCTGGCCGCGTATTCGGCCAGCCTGGGCTCCACGGCCACTCAGTTCTCGGCGAGCATTCTGCCCGGCGAATTTCCGCGCACGGACTACGCGACGGGCACGGCGCCGGACGCAGTCATCACCACGGAATTCACGACGGACGGCAAAGTGGATCTGGCCACCGCCAATTTCACGGCCAACACCGTTTCCATCCTGTTGGGGAATGGCGACGGCACGTTTGCGACGCATGTAGATGTCGCGGTGGGACACGGGCCTACGGCGCTCGTCGCCGCGGATTTCAACGGGGACGGCAAGACCGACCTCGCGGTGACCAATCAGACCGACGGAACCGTTTCCATTCTGCTCGGCAATGGCGACGGCACGTTCGCCACTCCGACGACACTGACGCTTCCGACGGGCGCGTTGCCCGCGGCCGTCCTCGCGGGAAGTTTCACCAGCAGCGGCCACGTGGACCTCGCCGTGGTGAACAGCGGCACGAATTCAGTTTCGATTTTTCTCGGCAAGGGCGACGGAACCTTCGCCGCGCCTACCACGCTCACGACTGGAACTACCCCCGTGGCGATCGCGAGCGGAGACTTCAACGCGGACGGCAATCTCGATCTCGCGGTCGTGAATCAGGCCGACAACACCGTTTCGATTTTCCTCGGCAACGGCGACGGCACGTTCAAGCCGGGCGTCACCTATGCGACCGGCACGAAGCCTTCCGGCATCGCGGTGGCCGATTTTAATAGCGACGCCCGGCCCGACCTCGTGGTGACCAATCAAACGGACGGGACGGTCTCTCTCCTGCTAGGCAACGGGGACGGAACCTTTGGCGCGCAGACGGCTACCAACGTAGGGTCCGGTCCGATCGGCATCGTTGAGGGCGACCTTGCCGGCAATGGCTTGCCCGCCGTGGCCGTGGCGAACAGCGTGTCCAACAGCCTCACCGTGCTTGAAGGCAATGGCCAAGGCGGATTCCTCGGACGGTTGGACATTTCGACCGGGAACGATCCAGTGTCGATCGCCGCAGGCGTTTTCAGCGGAAGCGGCACGCTCGATTTGGCGGTGGCGGCCGAGTCATCGAACGTGGTCTCCGTGATCTTGAATACCTCGCTCGCACAGCTCTCGTCGAACGTCCCGCTGACCTCCTATCCCGGTTCGGAATACATCGACCTGGGACTGAAAGTGCAAGTCACGCCCCGGCTCAACGGAGACTCCGATGTGACGCTTCACCTTCAGTTTGACATCAGCAGTCTCGAAGGCTCATCGGTCAATCTCATTCCGATACTGAACAACCGCACGATCGATCAAACCGTGCGCTTGCGCGAGAATCAAACGTCGTTGTTCATGGGAATCTTGCAATCCAACGAGATGCGCGCCATTGAAAGCTTGCCGTGGGTGGGGCAGACGGCCGCGGGCGCGCTGCTTCAAGGCAACAACACACAGAATAGCGATTCGGATTTTCTGATTCTGGTGACGCCGCGGCAACTCCGCCTGGCGCCGCATTCGGGCCGGCCGATCTACGCCGGCAGCGGCGACTCAGGCCCCGGTTCGCATCCGTAGCGGGAACCTCTCAGGCCTCTGCTTCCAGGACGACCACGGGCTGGTACGTGCGCGGGACGACCGCTTCCGCGATGGCGATCAGCCGGCCCTCCTGATTGAACACGCGAAGCCGCGCCGGCTTCCACTCTCCCGCATCCAGCTCGGCCGGGCCGCCCTGAGCGATCTGCGCGCTGCCGGGCTGGATCTGGGCAATCGAAATGTTGAACCGCGAGCCGTGGCGCACGCGCCGCTCGACGACCGGCAACACGATCGCGCGCGGCAGTTCCGGCAGCAGGCGCTCGAGCGGGAGAATCCACTCCGCGGCGCGGCCCTCCCGCGCGGCCATCTCGAACTCTTCGAGCTTCACGGCTTGATCGAGCGTGAATTCGCCGACGGCCGTGCGCACAATCTCCGACAGGTGGGCGCCGAACCCGAGCGCCTGGCCCATGTCGTGCGCGAGCGATCGAATGTACGTTCCCGGAGCGCACTCGATGATGAATCGCGCCAGCGAACCCTCCACGGAAAGCAGGCGGTACTCGAACACCTCGATATCCACAGCCTTCAATTCCACCGGCTCATGTTTGCGCGCCAATTCGTGCGCCGGGCGCCCGTGAATCTTCTTCGCCGAAAACGGCGGCGGCATCTGCGGAAAACGGCCCACGCGCTCCGCGGCGAGCCGCTCGATCGCGGCGCGATCGAGTTGCGGCGCCAAATCGGGTCCGAGCGGCGAGCCGTCCGCGTCGTACGTGTCCGTGGAAAAACCGAAGCGAAATGTGGTCGCGTAGCGCTTGCGCCGGCCGGAGTAGAACTGCGCCAGGCGCGTGGCGCGGCCGAGCAACAGGACGAGCACTCCGGTCGCCAGCGGGTCGAGGGTTCCCAGGTGGCCGATCTGGCGGAAGCCCAGGCTCCGGCGCGCAGCCTCGACGACGTCGTGCGAAGTGCGTCCCTGGGGCTTATCGATGACGAGCGCGCCATCGAAGAGTGCGGGTTGCGGTTTTCTCGGCATGGCCGGGCGATCAGGCGGAGGGCGGCTTCTTCGCCTCGCGCAGAAGCTCTTCAATGCGATTGCCGTAGTCTTCCGAGCAGTCCAGATGGAAGTGCAACTCGGGCATCCTGCGCAATTGCAGGCGCTCGGTCAATTCGTGGCGGATGAAGCCGGAGGCGGCGTCCAGGCCCGCGATGGCGCGGCGTTTCTCCGCATCGTCGCCGATCACGCTGACGAAAATGCGCGCCTGCTTCATGTCCGGCGAGACGCGCACCTCCGTGACGCTCAGGCTGCCCTCGAGCCGCGGGTCCTTCAGCTCGCCCGCAAGCATGATGCTCAGCTCGTGAGCGATTTCCTCGGCGACGCGTTCGTGGCGATGTCCGGCGACGCTCATTTACAGAAGCTCCAGCTCATGGCCCACCAGGTCGCGTCCCAACATGCGCTCGGACTCCTCGAAGACGTTGCGCAAGGATTGTTCGAGGTGGGCCGCATTGTTTGAGACGCTGACGATGCCGATCGTCGCGCGCTGCCAGGAGTCCTGCCCGTCCAACTCGGCGATGGCGACGTTGAAGCGTCCACGGAGACGGTCCTTCAGGCTGCGCAGCACTTGCCGTTTGTCCTTCAGCGAGTGTGCGTCCTGAATGTGGATTTCCAGGGTGAGGAGACCTACCGGCATCTCTGCCCCCGGCGGGAATCGCCGCGCGGATTTGAATCCTAAGCCGTCACTTGCGCCAAGGCGACCTTCTGCATCTGGAAGCACTCGAGCACGTCGCCGACTTTGACGTCTCCGAAATTAGAAACGCCGACGCCGCACTCGAACCCGGCACGAACCTCGTTGACATCGTCCTTGAAACGCCGCAGCGAGGCCACCTTGCCCGTATAAATCACGACGCCGTCGCGCAGCACGCGCACCGGCATATCCCGCTTCAGGATGCCGTCCTGCACGTGGCACCCGGCGATCATGCCCACGCCCTTGATGCGGAACGTGTCGCGCACGGACGCGTGGCCCAGGTTGGTTTCCTTGAAGACCGGCTCGAGCAAGCCCTCCATGGCCTTCTTGATTTCATCGGAGACTTCGTAGATCACCGTGTGCGTGCGGATGTCCACGTTCTCCTGCTGCGCCAGATCGGCGGCCTTGCGTTCCGGCCTCACGTTGAAGGCGATGACGATCGCGTTCGAGGCCGAGGCCAGCAGGACATCGGTCTCGGTGACCGCGCCGACGCTCGCGTGAATGATCTTCAGCTTCGCATCTTCGTTCGAGAGCTTCGTCAGCATCTCGCTGAGAACTTCCACCGAGCCTTGCACGTCGGCCTTGATGACGATCGGCAGTTCCTTGATCTCGCCCGCCTTGAGCTGCTCGTGCAACTGGTCGAGCGTAATGCGCGAACCGGCCGTTTTCGCCAGCGTCGCTTCGCGGATTTTCGACTGGCGGTATTCAACGATGTGGCGCGCCTTGGCTTCGTCTGCCACCTGGAATTGGTCGCCCGCTTCGGGAATCCCTTGCAAGCCGAGCACTTCCACGGGCGTCGAGGGGCCGGCTTCCTTCACCGGGCGGCCTTTGTCGTCGAACATGGCGCGAACCTTGCCGTACACGGCGCCGCAAATAAAGACGTCGCCGGTGTGCAGCGTGCCGTTTTGCACCAGCACGGTCGCCACCGGGCCCCGGCCCTTGTCCACGCGCGATTCGAGCACTGTGCCCGTGGCCGGCGACTTTGAATTGGCGCGCAACTCGCGCATTTCCGCCACGAGGAGAATCATCTCCAGCAACTTTCCGAGATTCTGTTTCTGCTTGGCGGAAACCTCCACCATCACCGTGTCCCCGCCCCATTCTTCCGGCGTCAAGCCGCGCTCGGCGAGTTGGCGCTTCACGCGCTCCACTTGCGCTTCGGGTTTGTCGATCTTGTTGATGGCCACGAGGATCGGCACGCCCGCAGCCTTGGCGTGGTCAATCGCCTCTTGCGTTTGCGGCATGACGCCGTCGTCGGCCGCAACCACGAGCACGACAATATCGGTGACCTTCGCGCCCCGCGCGCGCATCCGGGTGAACGCTTCGTGGCCCGGCGTATCGACGAGCACGATGCGGCGGCCGTTCACCGAAACTTGCGACGCACCGATGTGCTGGGTGATTCCGCCGGCCTCGCCCGCCGCGACTTCGGTCTTGCGAATCGCGTCCAACAAGCTCGTCTTGCCGTGGTCCACGTGACCCATCACGGTCACAACCGGCGCACGCGGCTCGTTGTTGTCGGTCTTGTCCTCCCTCGCGACGTCCTGGACCACTTCCTCCTCGAAGGAGATGACCTTTACGATTCCGTTGAAGGATTCGGCGAGAGTCGTCGCCGTGGGAACATCGAGGGCCTGATTGATGCTGGCGAAGATGCCGCGGTCGAGCAATATCTTCAGAACGTCCTTGGCGCGAACGTCGAGTTTCTCGGCCAAATCGCGCACCGTGATGCCCTCGGTGATCGTTAGCTCGCGCGGCTCGCGCGGAGGCGGAGGCGGGATGCGCTCCACTTGCGCGGAGCGCCGTTCGCCGACGCCCATGCGGGCGCGCACCGGGTGGAGCTTGCGTTCGCCTTCTTCAAATCGCTTTTCGAGCGTGGGCCGCGCACGCGCCGCGGGTTTCCGCTCGTAAATCGGCTTGCCCGGTTCCGCCTTCGGCGGAACACGATCCGGGGGCAATAGCGCCGGGCCTCGTCCTCCGATCCGCGGTGCGGGCCGCCCCCCAGGCATCGGGCGTCCCGCCATCGGGGCTCCGGGACTCCTTGGCGGACGCATCGGCGCAGCGCCGGCAGCAGGGCGCGCCCCAATCGGCGCCCCGGTTCTAGAGGGAGGACGAGCCCCTGGTGGAACTGCCGTGCTCGGCCGCGGGGCCGTTCCGGGCGCTGCGCCCGGAGCGGGCGCGCCAGCCGGCCGGCGAGCTTGCGCCGGAGCGGCGGGGGCCGCTGCCGCAGGCCGAATATGGCTCGGTGGCGCGGCGGGTCGCGCCGCAGGCGGCACAGCCGGCGCCACCGCAGGCGGCGTTGCCGCGGGCGCTGCCGCTGCTGGCCGGGGCGCAGTCACAGCCGGGGCCGCCGCAGGCTTCGCAGAGACGGGATGCGCTGCAACCGGATGGTCTGCCGGCGGAACCCCTGATATGACGGGAGATGGACCGGCGGCCGGAGCCACGTGCTTTGCCGCGCCTGGCGCCGGAGCCGGTGGAGCGGCGTGGGCAGGCGGCCTCATTCGTGCGGCTTTGGCCGCGGCCTCCTTTGCCGCTTTTTCCGCAGCGGCTCGCGCGTCTGCGGCGGCCTCCTCTGCGGCCAACTTGTGAAAATGCTCCCGCACCTTGGCGGCAGCGGCCAGTTCAATGGAACTTGAATGCGTCTTCTTCTCGGTGACTCCCGCTTCAGGCAGGAAATCAATGATGGCCTTGGCCTTGACCTCCAACTCGCGGGCCAATTCATTGATGCGGATTTGGTTGGCGTCGCTCATTCGCTCGCGCGGCTATTCCTCTCCCTTTGGTTCCGTGGGCGTCTCGGGATTCTCCGTGCTCACAGGAGATTCCGACGGAGCCTCGGCAACCGGCGCCTCTGGGCTCGCAGGGGCCGCTTCCGAACTCGTTTCTTCCTGCGCTGCGGTTTCGGCAACCGTCTCAGCCTCGCCGCCGGAAGCAGCGGCTTCGCCCTGGGCGGTTTCGCCTTCGGCCGATTCGGCAGGAGCTTCCGCTTCGGCCGCGGCGCTCTGCTGCGCTTCGAGGGACTGAAAATATCCCGACACGGCGAGCTGAATCTTCTCCACCATTTTCTCGCCGATGCCCTGGATTTCCATGAGTTGCTCGGGCGTCATGTCCGCGAGTTTCTCGATGGAACTGACGCCGTGCGCTTCGATGCGCTCGATCGTCTTCGGCCCAAGGCCTTTCAATTCCGAAAGCGGCGTGCCGGGGGCGGTCAGCGCGGCCATCTGCGCTTCGATCTCCTGCCGCTTCTCCTCTTCGCTCTTGATATCGACGTTCCAGCCGATGAGTTTGCTCGCCAGGCGGACGTTCTGGCCCTTCTTGCCGATCGCGAGCGAAAGCTGGGTGTCTTCGACGATCACTTCGAGATGCTTCGTTTCCGGATCGATGATCTGGACGCGCGTGACTTTCGCAGGAGAGAGCGACTTCTGCGCGAACGTCATCGTGTCTTCGGAGAATGGGATGATGTCGATTTTTTCGCCGCGCAGCTCACGGATGATGGACTGTACGCGCATCCCCTTCATGCCGACGCAGGCCCCGACGGGGTCCACGTCTTTGTCGCGGCTCGCCACGGCGATCTTGGTTCGCTCGCCCGCCTCGCGCGCCGCGGCGCGAATCTGCACCGTGCCGTCGTAAATCTCGGGCACTTCCATCTCGAACAGCCGCTGCACCAGCGCGGGATCGGCGCGCGACACGATCACTTGCGGCCCTTTTGCCGCGCGGTCCACGCCTTTGATCACCACGCGCAACCGGTCGCCGATGTTGTAGGTTTCCAGACGCGACTGTTCGCGGCGCGGAAGACGCGCCTCGGCTCGCCCCAGATCCACGATTACGTCCGGGCCCTCGATGCGCTTGACGACGCAATTCATCAGTTCGCCCATGCGCCCGTTATATTCGTTGAAGATCGTGTCGCGCTCGGCCTCGCGCACCTTCTGCATGATCACTTGCTTGGCCGTCTGCGCGGCGATGCGCCCGAGAACGTCGGTCGGCCTCGGAAACAGAACTTCGCTGCCGATTTCGGCCTCCGGATGCGTCTTGCGCGCCTCGGCCAGCGTGATTTCTTTCTTCGAGTCGGTCACTTCCTCGACGACCGTGCGCGCCGCAAACACGTCCACTTGACCCGTGTCGGGATTGAATTTCGAACGCAGCTCTTCCTCGGTCTTGTAATACTTGCGCGCCGCGACCACCATCGCGTCTTCGATGGCGGCGACGATCACTTCGGGCTCGATGTGCTTCTCCCGGCTGATCTGCTCGATTGTCTGGTACAGCAAACTGGCCATGACGGCCCTCGCTCTCAGAACTCCACGACTAATTGCGCTTTGCGAATCGTCTCAAACGGCACGTCAATCCGGCGTCCGTTCACATCCATCGCCACGCGGCCCTCGGCGAACCCCGCCAGTCGGCCGTCGAAAAATGTCTGCCCTTCAATCGGCGCCAGCGTCGAAATCCGCGCTCGACGCCCCGCGAAACGTTCAAACTCCGCCGGCTTGGTCAGCTTGCGATCCAGGCCCGGCGAGCTGACCTCCAAAACGTAGCGA
>Ga0326728_10011833_pt1 | contig 19717 bp, 23 predicted proteins | sample MB3enrmetagenome_FD_207602 | JGI IMG/M metagenome (GOLD analysis project Ga0326728, IMG submission 207602) | Lab enriched peat soil microbial communities from McLean, Ithaca, NY, United States - MB31MN | ecosystem: Environmental > Terrestrial > Soil > Wetlands > Peat | place: USA: New York... | reverse complement strand
ATATTGCATTCACGAGATTGGTATCACTGTCAGAGCATTTGCGGGCACGGTATCACTTGCGAATCTCGGGTTTTCCCTTTTCGCCAATGTCAGTTTTGTATGGACAGTAAATATCGCACTATCAGGCATTTCCGTAGCCCTATACTTTCGTGAACGTACCATCCACCGCAAAACTCGCGAGAGATTGACTTCGCGTATTACGATGCTAGAATTGAAAGTGGATTCGTCTAGAACATCAAGCCACCTTACCCCCAAGGGGCTGACTCAGAAGGAGGACGAGTGACGAGCGACGCTCAACTCGTAACGATTCTGACGACTTGGGTATCGTTATTCTTGCTCATTGTCGTGCTTAGACTCTGGTCATCTCTTCGCCTTGACAGATTCCGTCAGTCAATGTTTGCACTCCGAGATGAGGTATTTGATTATGCGGCTGCTGAAAACATCTCATTCAACGATCCAGCATATAGGCTTCTTCGTAAATCGATGAATGGATTCATCAGGTATGCACACCAACTGACCTTCTTTCGAATTTCACTCATGATGCTCTACTGGACAGTTTTCGATATTCAGCCGAAGTCTAAATGGTGGGATTCTTGGACACAGGCCCTGGACGACATTTCCGATGACCGTGTAAAAAATGACTTATTTCTTTTTCATCAAAAGGCGGTTGGACTTGTCGCAACGCGGTTGGTTTTGGGGTCCCCGGTTCTCATGGCACTTTTAGTCGCGGTCGCTTGCCGGTTTGGTATCAGAAGTCTAAAAGAGGCTGTAGATCAATCGCTAAAGAGGTTTATTGACCCTAAGATTCTGGATGAAGAAGCAGCCAACGCTGCTGCGTAAGCAATCAAACTCTCTCCCTTCCGTTTGACTGGCGTGCTCTTCAATTAGTCTCCGTTCTCGTGTTACAGATTCTCCGAGCGTTTCAGCAGCAAGGTGATTTGTTTGTATGAGTACGTCCCGAGCAAATCGGGACACTCCCCGTGCCCTAAGTACTCACCGTTTCAGCAAATCCACGGGCTCGCGGACGTCGTGGACGCGGAAATATTTTGACAGGGCGGGATATTTTTTGGCGACGGCTTGGTACATGGCGTAGGCAACGTTGCGATAGGAGGCGTGTCCGGCAGGGGTGGTGCGCAGCTCGGAGATGTAAACGGCCTCGGCGAAGTCCATCTTAAACAGCGCGCGCTTGCGGAAAGCGAAGGGGATGACGTACTGCGCGTTTTGCGCGGCTTCGTAGCAATGATCGACATCATTATTTCTGCCAACGTTGTTACTGCCAACGTTATTCGTGCCACTGTTTTTTGCGGCGGAGGCGGAGAGCTGGAGCACGGCGGATTCGGCGCGCTGCATGGCGGCTTCGTAATCGGAGCGGACTCCGGCGGCTTCGACTTCGGGCGGCGTGTCGAAGCCGTGAACGGTGGTGAATTCCTGCATGATCTGGACGCAGCGGCGATGGCGGTGCATGTCGCGAAAGCCGCCGATATCCATGAGAATGTCGAAGCGGAATTGCTGGCCGGCGGAGAAGGGACGCAGCAGTTCGTCGTGAGGGCCGCGATGGCGCAGGCCGAGGTCGACGATTTCGCGGCGGCGGGCTGCGCCGGCGGCGGCGATATTTTTGCGAAGCTGGCGATAGGAGTAATGACAGTGGCCGTACAAAAGTGTAGTGGCGAGTTCGATTTCGAAGGCGTCGTCTTCGCGCAGATTGTTGCTGAGAAGATCGTTGTCCAGTAAATCGACCAGCGGGGCGGGCTCGATGGCGGCGGCTTGCATGAGCGCGGCGGCGGCTTGCTGGAGTTCGCGGCGGGTCTCGATTTCGTACGCATTAGGATCGGCGTATTTGACCAGAGTGGGGGCGACGCGGACTTCGCGCAGGAGTTCGCGTTCGGCGCGCTCGGCGAGTGCGGGAGAGACGGCGCGGATCCCGGCGATCAGGGCGCGCAGCGATTCTTCGTTGGCGTTGTAGGCGGGAGAAACGGCGGCTTGCTTGAGCAGCGCTCCGAGATCGCGGACTTCTTTGTGCGGCTGCGAGAGCAGGTGGGCGACCTGATTTTCGAGGGTGCGGGCGTTGACGATTTCGCCGATGGAAGTGTTGGTCGCAAGCGGCAGCAGATAGCGCGCAACGTCGAAGGCGCGGGCGCGGAGGGTGCGCTCGTAAACGTCGGGCTGCATTTCAGCGGGACGCGGCGTGATGCTGACGAAATATTCGAAGGTGCGCTGGGAAACTTTTTCGTAGGTCGCGAAAAGGGAGTCGATAGTCTCGCGATAGAGGGTCTGGGCGGAGGCAGCGGCAGCGTTGTTAATAAGAACGCCATTCTTGGCAATGTCATTCTCAAAATTGGGAGTGTAATAGCCGCTCTTGCGGAAATCCTGATAGCGGGTGGATCGCTCCTGGCCGTCCCAGCGCTGCTCGTCGGCAACGGCGATGGCGGCGAGGATGGAGAGGCGCTCGATGGCGATGGCGATGTGGGCGAGGTCGGCGATGGAGCGGTGGCCGTACTGAAAGTAAAAAGTGTTGAGAAATTTTTCCGCCTTCTGCAGCGTGATTTCCTTCAGCGACTCCTTCATGGATAGCGCCGAGCGGGAATACTTGGCCATGGCATAGGCCTGGATCTCAGGCTCGACGCCGTAAACGGCGAATACGTCGACGGACGTTGCGACGGACGTTGCCGGAGAAGTTTCGGGGGGAACGGGATGCGAAGCGGCGGGCTTGGTTGAAATTACTTCAGACATGGGAGTGAGGGAATCTTAATTGCGCAGGTGTGCCGGGCGCAAACGGCCGCGCGGCCCCACTCGAACGCGCGCGCTCGATGGAATTACTGCTGTAGAGGTTTGCCCGCGGTACTCACGGCCGTGGGCTTGAGTACGGCAGCGGAAGACAGATGGGCTCGCTTCACTTCCGCGGGGGTTGGCAGTGGCATTGGAGCTGAAGTTTGGGTTTGGGCCGCGACTTGGGCAGAAGGAGCCTCGGTTAAAGTATGGCCGAGGATGACGATATCGACGCGGCGGTTGATGCCGCGGCCTTCCTTGGTGAGATTGGTTGCAGCGGGGTGAAATTCGGCGAAGCCGCCAGCGCTCAGGCGATCGGGAGCGAAACCGTCGCGGACGATGAGGAGGCGGACAACTTCGGTTGCGCGGGCGGTGGAGAGTTCCCAGTTCGAGGGAAACTGGGCGTTGTGAATGGGAGCGTTATCGGTGTGGCCTTCGATGCGCAAGCGATAGTCGCGCTGGCGGAGCGTATCGGCGATGCGGTCGAAGGCGGGCTGCGAAGTAGACTTCATCTGGGCCGATCCACTCTCGAAAAACCCCACCTCGCGCAAACTGATGACAAGACCGTCGGGCTCACTGCGCATGGCGATTTCCTTGCGCTGGATTTCCGCAGCGAGCGCGGTGGCCAGTTCGGCCTGCAACTGGGCCAGATCGCCGTTTTCCACGCCGGTGCCGAGCGCGCCCGTGGGTCGAGAGGAGATGCGGCCCAAGCTGGCCGTGCGCTCCGTGTTTTCGATGGCTTGAGCGATGCTGAAGGGCATGGGTTTTGTGGCATCGATAGGCACCTGGGTGGTGGAAGCCTGAAAGACCCCCATCTCCTGAAAAGCGACTTGAATGGCCAGAGCCAGCATTCCAACTTTTCTTTTGTCGACTTGCGAGGCGGCGTAGAGCACGACAAAAAAGGCAAACATGAGGGTGATGAAGTCGGCATAGGAAACCAGCCAACGGTCGCGATTGACATGACTGGGGCGTCGCTTGCGGCGCCTCATGGGTTGGACTCCGCAGGTACGGCGGCGGATTCGTTGGCTTTGGTGAGGAACCCGAGCAGCTTGGCCTGCAACATGCGAGGGTTCATTCCTCCGAGGATGGAAACGACTCCCTCGAGAGTCATTTCGCGGATGATCTGCTCGTCGCGGAGGCGAATTTTCAATTTTCCGGCGCAAGGCAGCAAGATAAGGTTGGCGGCGCCCACTCCGTAGAGGGTCGCAACGAAAGCGACGGCAATACCTTTTCCAACTTCTTCGATTTTATCCAGGTGCTGCATGACCTGGATCAAGCCGAGCACGGCTCCGATGATGCCGATGGTGGGAGAAAAACCACCGGCGGATTCGAAGAGATGGGGAATTTTTTCTTCCTGTTCTTCCGTGTTGTCCAGTTCGAGCTCCATGATCTTGCGGAGTTCCTCAGGATCGGTGCCGTCCACGGCCAGCATGAGGGCGCGGCGGAAAAAGGGTTCGTGGATGTTGACGATTTCCTTGTCAAGGGAGATGATGCCTTCGCGCCGCGCCTTCCTGGCGTAGTTGACCAGGATTTCCACGGTCGCTTGCGCATCCTGCTCGGGCTCGACGAAGACCTGCGCCAGCCGGCGGAATGCGCGCAGCACCACCGGCAACGGATACTGAATAAGGATCGCGCCCAGCGTGCCGCCAAAAACGATCATGGCCGCGGTCGGCTGCAGCACCTGACCCAGATTTCCACCCTCCAGCTTCAAGCCCAACAGGATGCCGCCAACTGCCAGGAACAGACCGCCGAGAGTCGCCTTATCCACAAGGGCTCCTATTTATCGCCAACGGATTCATCCGTGCTCTCGGCGGCGCTCTCCAGGATGGGCGGAAAAGCGGAACAGTGCGCGATCCCTTGCAGCACGGCGCGGCGGAAGTGCACGACGCGATCGAGAACGTCCTGGGCGCTTTCGCGCACCACAATTTTTTCACCGCCGAGCAGCGTGATGACGGTATCGGGGGCCTGCTCGACGAATTTGATGAGGTCGCTATTGACGACCAGAGGGTGATTGTTGAGGCGGGTAAGTTGGATCATGTTTGGCTCCTGCTTGAATAACATCGACGGAAGAAAGGCCCGCCAGTGGATAAGGCTTCATGCAGGTAACTTCGGCAAAACCGTCCGGTGCGGGGAGAAAAGGCCGGAAAGGAGGCGGGTTACATGAGGACTATGCCGTCCGATACTTGTGGAAATAAAGCATTGGCACGACCCGCCGATGATCCTGAGTGAAACACAATTGGGTTCCGCAGGACAAACGGAACGAGCTCCGGGAAGGTTTCGGGGACGAATCCAAAATCGGAACCAAAAAGGAGCAATACAATGGCGTTAACCATCTTAAACAATATTGCTGCTATTGCTGCGGAAAACCAGCTCAATATCACCAGCAACAGCCTCAATTCCACTCTGGAGCAGTTATCGTCAGGGTCGCGTATCAATAGCGGCGCCGACGATCCGGCTGGTCTGGCCATCGCCAACGGCTTATCGGCCAACATTGCCGCCCTCACGCAATCGTCGAGCAACGCCACGGACGGCGTCGGCGAATTGCAGGTAGCAGACGGCGCTCTCTCTCAGGTCACCACGCTGCTCAACCGCGCCGTTACCCTGGCCACCGAATCCGCCACCGGCACGGTGTCCAATCCGCAACGTATCGCGCTGGACAACGAATATCAATCCATCAAAACGGAAATTGACAGTATCGGTTCCACCACCAACTACAACGGCGGGCAGGTCTTCACCGCGAATACTCTCGAAGTATTCTTGGGTGACGGCAGCGCTACCGGCAGCAGCACCATCGGTGTGACCACCGGTACATTGTCCGCCCCCGGCCTTAACTTAGGGGGAGCAACCGCTGCCACCGGCACCTTGACTGAAGCGGCGGGCACGCCTGCCGCTGCTGCCACCAACACCCTGACCAATACTGCGGACTTCGTGGGCTCAACCGCTGCCACCGATACGCTAACCTTCGCAGGCACCTGGAGCGCCACTTTAAGTGTGGGCGACACAGTTTCGGTCGGTGGCACAACCTACACTTTTGCCGCCAACGGGGGTGGCGCAGCCAATACCGTCGCGCTCGGTGCTAACCAACAAGGTTCCATAAACAATTTGACGGCCGCGATCAACGCCACGACTGGTGGCGCCGGAGTTGCCTATGGAGCCGGAACCGTCCAAAACGCACAAGTCACGGCAGTGGCTACTTCGGGAACGGTGCTCACCGTCACGCAGAGGAATAATGGCAGTGTTCCCACCATCACTGGGACGGCAGATACTCCGATCGGAGGCTCAACTGAAACTTATACTTGGGGTGCCGTTGCAGCCGGTACCAATGGCAACACTGTAACGGTTGGCGGCAAAACCTACCAATTTGTAGCCGCGCTCAGCACCAATGCGACGGCGAATGAGGTGCTAGTCAATGCTAACACTGTGACAACCTTGAATAATCTTGCGGCTGCGGTCAACCTAGGGACCGGCGAGGGAACTTCCTACGGCACCGGAACTACGCAAAATGCTAACGTCTCGGCGGGAACGGCCGCGGGAACATCGCCGGCAGGCACGCTGCTCTTCACAGCCGATAACACTGGCACCGCCGGCAACTTTATCACAGGCGTGGCAAGCGCGAACGGCACTTTCGCTAACGCCGGGGCTTTCACTGGAGGCCTCAATGCCGGAACCGCTCCGATCGCAGTCGCGGGCGATACCGTGACGGTGGGTGGGACAACCTACAGCTTCGTGAACGCCCTCAGCGTCATTCCCGTGGCCAACCAGGTATTAGTGGAGGCTACGGATGCTGCCAGCCTTGCTAACCTGGCGAATGCCGTCAACGGCGGGACCGGCTTGGGCGCTACTTACTCAACTGGCACAAACGCCAATACCAACGTCACGGCAGCGACTGGGGCAACAACGGCTGGGCTAAACACAGTAACCTTCAGCGCAATCACTAAGGGACTCTCCGGCAACAGTATCGCTTCAACCTCAACGTCATTACAGCCGGTGAACCCCAACGCCTTCGCTAATACGGAATTGACGGGTGGCGCGGCTGGATCGATCAACGACCTGTTAACCCAATCTGACGCTCAAGCTGCCCTGTCGCTCATCGACGGCGCGGTCGCGCAGGTTGCCGCCCTTCGCGGCAATATTGGCGCAACCGTCAACCGCTTGCAAAGCGCTTCCAACGTCATCAACAACCAGGTGCAGAACCTGACTTCGGCGGAAAACACCGTCACGGCCGCGGACATTCCGACCGCTGTGGCCAATCTCACCCAGTACTCGATTCTGGAGCAGACCGGCATTTCCGCTCTGGCCCAGGCCAACCAACAGCAGCAACTTGTTCTGAAACTCTTGACGTAAGCGGTTTCGACAACTTAAAGGAGGCGGGCAACCGCCTCCTTTTCGCAATTCCGGAGTAGTGCGCCATGAACATCGCGCCGGTAAAAGGATCTCCGCTCGCAAAGACCGAGCAGGCAGCGAACGAGAGAGTGCGTTCGGGCAGTGCCCAAGCAGGTTCCAAGTCAGTCTCGGCAGAAGCAGCGATCCAGCCCGTTTCGGGAGCGCTGCCAAAACAAAAAAACACCGTCGCTAAAAACGTCCCCGTAACCTACGAATTGCCGGAGGATGTAGTCGAAATGCATCAGGATCCTGAGATTAAGGACCAGATAATCATTCAGTATCTGGATCAGTCCAAGAATGTGATCCTGCAAGTACCGAGCAGCGAGGAGCTTAGCGTGGAGCGCGGAATCGCCCAGGAATCTCAAACAGCGGCGAAACTACGCGCCATCGAGGCCGCCGCGGCTGCCGGAAGCGAAGGAGACAAAACTCATGGGAATCAGCTTTAACGCCGCGAGTCTGTTGAGCGGAAACGGTATCGACGTGAATTCGGTCGTGTCCGAGATCCAGGCCTCCCAGAGCGGGCAGGTGACCGTCTGGCAGGGGGATGTGACCGCACTGCAAACCCAAGCGACCGCCATAGGCACGATCAATACCGATCTGTCCAACTTGGCGAGCGCGGCGCAGGGGCTTACGGGTTCGGGCGGAGCGCTGACGGCGATTACGGCCACCTCATCGGAGTCGGCGATCGTGAGCGCCACGGCACAGACTGGGGCCACGGCGGCCAACTACACCGTGGTGGTGAGCTATCTGGCCTCCGCTGGCACGCTGTATACGGATGAGGTGACGAACGCGACCACGTCGATTCTGCCTTCCGGCCAGACCAGCGGGGAGCTTAATGTTCAGATCGGGGGATCGGACGGTACGACGGCAGACATTGCGATCACGGCGGGCAGCAACGACACGCTGAACACGCTCGCCGCCTCGATTAATTCGCAGAGCGCCACCAACAAGTGGGGCATCACAGCCAGCGTGGTAACCGACGCGACCGGATCGAGGCTGGCGATCTACAGTCAGGCAACAGGCGCTGCGGGGGCGCTGGCCCTCGCCACCGGTGACGGCAACAACACTACCAGCCTGACCTTTGACGATCCGGTGGGCGGAACCGACGCCATCGTTTCGATCAATGGGATCCCGTATTCGAGTTCGACGAACACGGTGACTGGGGCGATCCCGGACGTCACCCTGAACCTGGTGAGCGCCGATTCGGCCACACCAGTGCAGTTGACGGTGGGCCCGGACACAGCCGCAATCGCCAACTCCATCAACAATTTTATTACGGAATACAATACGGTCATTGGCGACATCAACACTCAGTTCGCCGTTAACGCCTCCACGAACACGCAAGGGCCGCTCGGGTCGGATACTTACTTGCGAGACCTGCAATCCAGCCTCTTGTCGGACATGAGCTACACCACGACCGATCCGACTTCTGTGAGCAGCGGCCTGACGAGTCTGGCTGCAATCGGCATCTCCATGAATCAAGACGGAACTCTGACCCTAAATGAGACTCCGATCGACACCGCGACCCAATACACCCCCGGTTTCTCCGATGTGCTCAATACCAACCTGAGCGCGCTGCAGAATTTTTTTACCAATGCCAACTCGACCGGGTTTGCCGACAACTTAAACACCGCCCTTACCAATCTAACCGACCCGGCGTTCGGAATGCTGAACCAGGACCTTGCCTCGAACCAGAGCCAGCAGACCAGTCTTACGACCGAAATCACCAACTTTCAGACTCAGTTGGCGGCCCAAAAGATACAGTTGGACCAGGAGTTCGACACGGTCAACTCATCGCTCGAAGAGTACCCCTTTCTGCTGCAGGAAGTCACCGAAGAGCTGGGATCGATGTCGTCCACTGGGTCTACCGCGACCCCGGTCACGAGCACGAACACGGCTCCGGCAACCGGGGAAAGCACGAGCGGCAGTAGCAGCACCAGCAGTAGCGGCAGCTAATGGAATGGCGTACTTCATGAATATTCAACAGTCGTATCGCGAAGGGACGATCCAGGGCGCGAATCCGGCAGCGCTGGTGGTGCGGCTTTACGAGCAGATGATCGAAGATCTGCGGCAAGTCTCACATGCCATCGAGAAGAACGACATTATGCTGCGGACCCAGCGAATCAACCACGCGATCCTGGTCGTCGGGCATCTGCAGTCGGCACTGGATTTTGACAAGGGTGGCAAGGTCGCTCAGGATCTCAAGAAGTTTTATAACACTCTGCGCCAGAGTTTGGTGTGGGTGCAATTTCATCCCTCGAAAGGCGGAGTCGCGCAGCTCATCACCGACTTGTTGGCGGTGCGAGAAGCCTGGAGCGAGGTGGAGCGAGCCGAGAGACCATCGGTCGCGACCGCGGCCAACCTGGTTCCTTCCAGTGCGCCAGACCCCGGCTCCGATCACGCACACGCGGACTGGCAGGGATGACGCCGATGCCGACGCCGATGCCTCCGGATGCGCTCGAAACTATGCGCCAAGTGAATGACAATCTCCGTTCCGAGTTGCTTCGTCTCCGTCCGGAACGAAAGCACTGTTCCAGCATCAAGCCCCAGGACTTCTCCGACATACTCAGCCAGCTGCTGCGGGCAGTTGAATGTCTGCGTCGTCTGCCGCCACATTCCGAAGCAGCGGTAGCGCTCGAAAAAGAATCACTCGAATACCGCGGCAACCTGGAAAAACTGAAGCATTTCCTGCCCGATCTGCAGGTGCGCCTGCTGGCCGAGAAGTCGCGGCTTGAAACCGCACGGTCCCACGTGACGGCCGCAGCGGCTTGGGCCCGAGCCCGCAAGAAAACGGTGTAGTTAATTGAGTCATTGAATCATTGAAGCATTGAATTCAATCGCTCAATGCCTCAATGCCTCAATGGCTCAATGTTCTCCCTTCTACGTCAAGTAATCGAACAGATTATTCTGCGATAACTTGCCGATGGCGGCCAGCGCAGCCTGGCTGTCGGTCTGGGCTTGGGTGAGGTTGCTGGCGGCCGCAGCCATGTCCACGCCGCCCAGCGTGTTCTGCTGCTGGGCGATTTGCAACTGGGCGGCATTGAGGTATGTGGTCTGCGACTGTGTCTGGTCCGTGGCGTTGCCATAGAACACGGTCTGCGTCGAAAGATAGCTGTTGGCCGCGCTGACTGCGTTCACGGCGGTACCAATGCCAGTATTGGTCTGCACCGCCTGGATGAGGTTGTCGATGGCAAGAAAAACGTCATTGCCGGGAGCGGAAAACAGTTGCGATCCGGGCTGGTTGGCGGCGATCTTGTATCCATTGCCGATCGATACCTCATTGACATCGGTGTTGCCAACGTAGTCGACGCCGGAAGGCGAGGCAGCGTCCACCACGTACGGCGCCGTACTCGTCTTCGTGCCGGCGAATACGTAGTTGCCCTCGTACGCAGTGTTGGCCAGCGACACAAGCTGGCTCTGAATGCTTTGCAGTTGATTGGCAATTCCGTCTTGGTCGCTGGCGGAGAGCGTGCCACCGCCGGCCTCGACGCCGAGACTGATGGCTTGTTGCAGCGCGGTTGTGATCGAACTCAGCGTCGAACTGGCGGTCGAGAGCTGGCCCTGCACCGCGCCGATACTCTGGAGATAGCCGCTGGTGAAAGTTGCCCGATCGTTGTTTTCGACCAGCAGGGCAGCGGCGGTCGGATTGTCGGAAGGCTCGTTCACGCTCTTGCCGGTCGAAATCTGGAGCTCGGCCTGTTGCTCTTCCAGTTGCGTCTGGTTGAGCGCCGCCAGCAGATCGGGCATGGGATTCGGATTGACGCGCATGGATGTTTACCTCCCACTTACTCCTCAGCCGCGTCCATGCCAAGGTTGACGGCATCGAGAAGCATGAGGTTGATGGTAGAGACGACCTTGGCCGCGGACTGATATGCCGTCTGATACTGGATAAGATTGGCCGCTTCTTCGTTGAGCGATACTCCGGAAACGCTCCCTTCCTCGTCGTTCAGTTGTTGCAGAATCAAGTTGGAGGAGTCGGCGTCAGCCGACGTATTGGACGCAGCGCTTCCGACTTGAGCCACCAGGTTGGAATAGGAATCGATCGGCGTCTGCCCATTGGCCAGGGGTGTATCGGCAACTGCGGAGAGATTGGCCAGATTTCCGTTGCTGCCGGTCGTACCGTCGGAACTGGCGGCAATCAGCGACGGATCGGTCATGGTGACGGTCATCGTGGCCGCCGCGCCCACCCCACCCACGGGCGGAGTCGTAAAGATGTTGCCGCCCTGTATGGGCGGGTCTTCAAGATCGGTACCCATTGCATTGGCGGCGTTGAGGTTGGTGGCCAGACCGGCTGCCAGTTGATCGAGACTGCTGCCAATGCTGGGAATTTCCTGGTCGCGAACCTGAATCAAACCGGCCAGGCTCCCGCCCGTTAGCGAACTGGTGATGTCCTCGGTTCCGGCCATGACGTGCTGCATGCCGCCGCTGCCGGACTGAGTGGTGAGCGCGAAACTCTGCGATCCGGATACCAGGGTCGTCCCGTTCGAAGTGGCCAGCGTGATGCCCTGGCCGCTCGGAATGACTTGCACGTCGATCAGTGCGGAAAGCTGCTGGATGAGGTTGTTCTGCGTGTCCACCAGGGTGCCGGGGTCCTGGTCTGTGCTCTGGAGATTGCCGATCTGCTGGTCGACACTGGCGATTTGCGACGTCAGGGAATTCACCTGGCTGACCGACTGCACGACGTTCTGGTCAAGGTTGCTCTGCTGGGTCTGAAGGCTGCTGGCGGCGGCGTTGAAGTCGGTGGCCAAGGTGTCGGCCGCGGTCAGCACACTCTGCCGCAACGTCAAACTCGTGGGATCGGGGGAGAGCTGCTGCAGGCTGTTAAAGAAATTGCCGATATCGGCGCCGATGCCGGAAGTGGAGCTCGCGAACTGGGTTTGAATCTGTTGCAGTTGCGTCAGCGAGGCGTTGAGCGAGCTGTTTTGCTGCGTTGCCTGATTGATTTGGATTTGCAGCATGGGGTCGCGCAAGCTCTCGATTTTTTCCAGGACCACTCCGGTGCCAAGACTGAGCGATCCCACTTCCACCGGGTCGCCTGCGGCTATGTCGGTAACCTCCCGTGTGTATCCGGGGGTGCTAGCGTTGGCCACGTTGTTGGAAGTGGTTGCCATCTCCTGCTGGCTGACCGAGAGCCCGCTCAGCGCAATCGAAAGAGTCCCGAACAAACCCGACATGGCGATTCTCCGTTGTCGTTATTCCGCAGCCCGGAGCCGGACTTCTGGCTTAAGCAAACCGGGACTGAGCGTGTAGGTGGCCGCGCAACTATCGACCACGCGATGCAGTACGGCGAGACTGCGTTCGAGGTGCCGCAGCAGCGACCAGTGCACGCGTGTGAGATAGCGAATCCGGGCTCCGAGCGCCTCCCACTCGGCTTGTAGCCGCGCCGAGTGCTCGGCTTCCGGAAAATTGCCGGATGCAGCGGCCGGATGCAGCGCCGAACGGCGGCCTGCCTCGCAACGCAGCGCATCTTCAAGATGGCCCCATTGGCGGCAGAGCTCGGCCTGGTGCGCCGCGCCGCGCGCGATCGCTTCCGCGTCGTTGCGCGCCAGCGCCAGCGTGCTGCCCTCCAGACTCTCGGCCAGGCTGCGCAACAGCGCCAGCCGCTGCTCGATCAGCTTGCTGAGTTCGGGGAGCGATGTGCCGATATCGTCCATAGCGGGAAAGCTCTTCGTCAGATCAAATCGACGGATCGAACTGCCGGATCGAATTGTTAGATCGAACTGTCAGATCAAATCGTCGTCAGGCGGGATAGCGAGGCCGGATCGTCAGGCCGCGCCTTGGTCGCGATCAAGATCCCAATCACGTTCACGCCAGGTCGTCCAGTGTGTGTTTCGGAGTGTCGGACCCAGGCTCCTGTTCATTTTCATCGTCTTCCGCGACTGTTTTCTCGGGCACCGGCGGACGCCTGCGCCGGGCCGCCGGGTCGCGCTCTTGGCCCCGCTTCTCCAGCACGCGCAGCAGCGCCGGATCGACCCCGTTCGTGATCAACGGATCCATCGTTCACTCCGTCGCGCACTCCATCGTTCGTTGCATAGTTCGTTGCATGGTTCGTTGCATGGTTCGTTGCATGGTTCGTTGCATGGTTTGCTCCATCGTTCGCATCGTCGTTCGCAACATGGCCCGGTCCGCCGATCGTTCCGCTAACCTTGGGCTGCACTGAGCTCGGCAGTCATGGCATCGGCAACCTGGCTGGCAGGAACGGAATATTGGCCATTGCCGATCGCCTGCCGCAACGATTGCACTTTGTCCGCGCGAATCTCAGGCTGCGCCAATACCTGGGCTTCGAGCGACTGAATCCGCGTCTGATCGAATGAAAAGCGGGTTTGGTCGAGTCCCGAGGTGGCGCTCGACGGGACGCCCGTTGCCGCAGTTTCCGCAGCCGCCGTCTGTCCGGCGCGGCCCATCTTGTTTTGTTCCGCTGGCTCCGATCCAACCGTTGTCAAATCGACTCTCATGAAATTTCTCCAATCCCCTACCTGCCTCTCCTATCGGCAGATTCTTAGAAAATCTTAATGCGGGGCAGTTCGTCCGAAGGCATACCGCACTTCAAGGCAACTATCGGCAGAGTTTTCGAAAAACTTTAACCCTAAAAGCCAAACTCCCGTTCATTCCCCACCCGGCACCTTTGGCGGCTGCAAATGGCGCAAAATAAGCTGCGCGATGCCAATCCCTCCCCGGGCCGCTATCGCCTGCGCCAGCGCCTGGTTTCCCATGGCGCGATAGTCGCTCGCCCCCGGGGTTTTCGCGTCCTCGTTGCCGGCAAACGTCTTCTGCAAAGCGTCGAGCTCAGGGGTGAGCAGCATGGCCTCGAAGTCGCGCGCAGCCTTTTCGTTTTTCAAGGCCGCTTTTGCGGCCGCAGGGTCGGCCGTGGTCATACGATCCACCCTGGCAGAAAGCGAGACATTCATAAAATTTCCCTTAGCATCGGACCGCCTCCCGCATCAGATGATTTCGAGGTCGGCGTCGAGCGCGCCCGCCGCCTTGATCGCCTGCAAAATCGAGATCACATCGCGGGCGGTCGCTCCCATACTTTGCAATCCGCCGACCAATTGGTCGATATTGGCACCTTCGGATATCTCGAGCCGCCGCGCCACACTGTCCTTGGCCTGCACCTGGGTCTGGCCTACGACTTCGGTTTTCCCCTGCGATTGTGGCGCGGGCTGGGAAACGGAATACTCGGTCGAGATCTGCACCGAGAATCCGCCGTGCAGAATGGACACGGCCCCGAGACGCACATCTTTCCCCATCACTACGGTTCCCGTGCGTTCGTTGACCACCACCCGGGCGCGCCGGTGCACGGGAACGGTAAGGTTCTCGATTCTGGCGAGGACGGCGGTCAGGTTGGCCACGCCGGTCGAGGCGGGATCGACTTCAACCCGGCCGCCGTCGCGGGCGCTGGAGACGGCGTGCCCGAATTCGCGGTTGATGGCGTCGGAGATTGCACCGGCGGTGGTAAAATCGGCCTCGCGCAAAAGCAGCGAAACCGGCGTCAGGCGGTTGAAGTCGAAGGCCAGGCTGCGTTCCACCCGCCCCCCCGACGGAACTCTTCCCGTGGTGGGGTGGTTCATTTGCTTGCTGGCGCCCGCACCGCCAGCGGCAAAACCGCCGACTGCGATGGGGCCCTGAGCGGCGGCATAGACCTGTCCGTCCGCGCCATAGAGCGGAGTGAGCAGAAGCAGGCCGCCTTCCAGGCTCTTGGCGTCGCCGATCGAGGAAACGGTCACGTCGAGTGGCGTGCCGGGACGCGCGAACGCCGGCAGGCTCGCGGTCACAAACACCGCCGCCACATTCTTGACGATCGCCGTCGCCGGCGGCATCTGCGCGCCCATGCGCTGCATGATGTTGGCCAGGGTCTGCGTGGTGAATACGGTTTGCTGGCTGTCCCCGGTTTGCGTCAGCCCCACCACCATGCCGTAACCGATCAGGGGATTTTCCCGCACTCCTTCAACGCTCGTCAGATCGCGGATTTTGACCGCAACGGGTTCGCTGGCAGAAACGATGAGCGATCCACCCAACGCGAACAGCAGGAAACCGGCGGCAATAGCGGCTTTCATAAGAATGAGGCTCCTAGAAATCCAAAAAACTCAAAATGGTGCGCAGCCACTTGCGCGGCGGGCGCACTCCGTCCGAGACCACGCCTTTGCCTTTGATCTCGAGTTCCAGTTCGCCGACGGAGTCGGAAGCAACCGTGTTGTTCGGCCCGATATCGCCCCGGCGGACAATGCCGCGCAAGATGATGGTCTGCTTCTCGTTGTTCATGTTGATGGTGCGCTCGGCCTCGACCACCAAATTGCCGCTCGCAAGAACGGCAACCACACGGCCCGACAGGTTGGTGGTCACGTTCGTGGCCGTGGAAGCCGCGCCTTTGCCGGACAAGGCCTCGGACGAATTCAGCCCAAGCAGGCTCGAGACCCTTCCGACACTGATTTTGCCGGGGAGAGAACTAATGCCCGAACTCGTGTTCAACGTGCGCGCCGTGGCCACGGTGTTGGCGTTCGACGAGGTCACGCCCTGCACCACGACGATCTCAATCAGGTCGCCGACCGCCATCGCCTTGTAATCGGCACTGAGAGAGGCCATCCGTCCCGAATCCACCCAGATGCTTCCCAGGGAGAGGGTGGGCGGGGCCGGCTGGCCCGTCTGAACACGGGCCAGGTACTTGGCCAGAGTGCTGGCCTCGGAATCCCGCTTCGAGGCATTCAACCATGCCGTTGTCAGCAGGAGTAAACAACACAGCGCCGTTTTCACTTGCGTTCTCTCTCTCTCGTGTGGAAACGCCCCAGCGGGGCAAGCCCCGCCTCGACACGAATTACTGCGGCAATGCTTCCAGCAAACCGGGGCCGGAAACTCGCGCCCGGAAAATGTATCCATCCAGGCCGCGCACCCGGATGACTTCGCCCGCGCGGCCACGATCGAGACAAATCACACTTGCGGTCATGCGCAACCCGTTGGCGAGGAGCACGGCGGTCGCGGCTTCTCCGGGGCGCACCGTTGGTTCCGGCGGCGGTTTCGGCGCGGGCTGAGGGGCCGGATGCGGCTCCAAGGCCAGCGGGCGAGACGCGGGTCGCAAACACGCGTCCACCAAGACGGAATCGCGGATGGAGTCATGGCGATCGTCATGCAAGTCAGCGTGGTGCAAATAGGCCAGGAAGGGCAGACACTGGCCGGGCTGGCCGCATTCCACGCGGAATTGTGTGCGTTGGGGAGCCTCGTCCCAGCAGGCAGCCGCAACCCGCAACTTCCGCCCGGCAACCGCCGGGATGGCGACCGGCAGTTCGAGGTCCTCGAGCCGCGGCAGCCGCGGTTCGGATAGCCCGCGTTTGCGGAGTTCCGCGGTTACCGCTTGCCACACTTCCTGCCGCGTCACCGGAGTGGGCCGCGCATCCGGCAGCGCGCTGGAATCAGCGCTCGAAAGGCGGTCCGAAAGCCGGTTCGAAATCTGGGCCGAAAGCTGGGGCGCAAGTCCCAGCTCGAGCAGCGCGCACGCGGCGATGGCGGCGGCGAACAGAAAGCGCGCGTAAATGAATCGGACAATCACTCAGGCCCCCCGGCTTTCTCCGGCTGCTTTCTCCGGCAACTCTCTTAGGCTACTTTCCCAATTGGTTGACGAGTTGGAACATTTCATCGGCGGCCTGCACCACGCGTGAAGTGGCTTCGTAGGACCGCTGCGCCACGATCATGTTGATGAATTCATCGACCACGCTGACGTTCGATTGTTCCAGATACCCTTGCTCGATCTGTCCCATACCCGAGGTGCCACCAGGCGTGCCAATGACGGGATCGCCCGAAGCGGTGGTGGCAAGATACAGATTTTGCCCCACACTGTTGAGTCCGCCGGGATTGGGAAAGAGCGCCAGTTGAATGGAGCCCACTTGCTGCGCCGCGGATTGCCCGGCCAGCGTGACCGACACGGTCCCGTCGGAAGCGATCGTGACCGAGGTGGCGCCAGCCGGTACTGCCACTGCGGGCTGCAGCGGATTGCCGGCGGCCGTGACCACGTTGCCTTGCGCGTCCTGGTGAAATTCGCCGCTGCGCGTGTAGGCAGTTTGACCCGTCGGCAATAGGACCTGAAACAATCCCTGCCCTTCGATGGCAAGATCGAGCGGATTGCCCGTCTGACTCAGATCGCCTTGCAACTGAATGATCTCCGACGCGGAAGAGCGCGTGCCGAGGCCTACCTGCAGGCCGTCGGCCACGGTGGTCTGCTGCGAGGCAGCCGCGCCCGGCATCACCATGTTCTGGTAGATCAGGTCCTGGAACTGCATGCGGCGGCTCTGGAAGCCGGCGGTGCTGGAGTTCGACAGGTTGTTGGCAATGGTATCGAGGTTGGTTTGCTGCGCCTGCATTCCGGTGGCGGCGGTATAGAGTGCTCGAAACATGGTTCCTCCAAAGTGCTTTCGCTGTTCGCTCTTCGCTTTTGGCTTTTAGCGAAAAGCGAACAGCGAATAGCGCCTCCTCTAAACTTTTGCCAGGTCGGTGCTGGCAATGTGATTGAATTCGGTGTCAAACAGCGACAAGGCGCGCTGCAGCATTTCAGCCTGGCGCTGTACCCCGATCAACTCCACCACCGAGGCAATGGAATTCACGTTCGAAGATTCGAGCGCGCCCTGCTTGAGATCGAACTGCTGCGCCGGTTGGGCGCTGCCGACGGGAGCGGCGATCAAGGTCCCACCTTCAGAGGTGAGCGCAGTTCCGGGAGCGAACTCGACCAACTGGATTCTGCCCGCGACTGCGCCATTCACCGAGATGGTGCCATCCGTGGCGATGGAGACGGCCCCGGCAGGAATATTGATCGTGGCTTTCGCTCCCAGCGCAGGGTCGCCGAGCACGGGATCTCCGGCTTGCGTCACCAGTTGCCCGGCGCTCGACATCTGGAAGCTTCCGTTGCGGGTGTAGCGAGTGCCGCGAGTAGTCTGAATGGCAAAAAATCCGCTGCCCTCGATCGCAACATCAAGCGGGTTCCCGGTCGCTTCGAGATTGCCGGCGGTGGTATCGAGACGCGTCCCTTCGAGCACTCCAAAATTATTCGTCGCCAGATTCAGCACGTTCGGGACCGTGGGGCGCGACACGGCCAGGAGCGATTGGAAGGTGGTTTTCTGACCTCGAAACCCAGCGGTGTTCAGGTTGGCAAGATTGTGGCCTAACACTTCGAGCGCCTCGCTCTGTGCCCGCAGTCCCGCGCACGATGCATAGAATCCGCTGTCCATGTTGGCTCCTTGTGGTTAGACAAGGAGCAAGCCGAGCGCCATGACCGAGAAATCGACGTTCTCACAACGCACTGTGTTCTGAATCGCTTAGGAGAGGCTGCGGAAGAAGAAACATTGGAAGCGGCTTATAGTTTGCGGGTGGGGAAAACTCTGCCGGGCATGACCCGGCAAAAAGAGCAGGTCTCCAGAACCAGGTGTCAGGTCTCAGATCTCAGGAAGATCGCGCCCACTTTTTCCTGACACCTGACACCTAAGACCTACCTCAACTGTGCAGTTGAAGACGAATGACAACCGGCGCTTCCTCAAAGAGCAGGACCGTTTCCAGGCAAGTGCCATCGGCGAGCGAACGAAAGGCGTATTCTCCGCCGGTGATGACGCTGGGCACGCTCAACATGCATCGTTCATCGGTGCCGGCGAGTTTGTTCTTGAAGTTGCCCGCGATCATGTTACAGATCTCGCCCAGAGCATCCGCCACCTGTTCTTCGGAATCGGCAGTGTCGCCCAACATGCTCTTGGCAAACTCGCCGGCGGTCTTTTTATTGCAGCGAACGGTGAGAACGCCGCACAGCGCCCCGGCCAAACCGACCATGGCGGTAAATTCCCCGTGTTGCTGCTTGCGTTCGCACGGGGGTTGCGCCTTCCCCTGGCAGCCCAGCATGATCTCGAAAACTTCCTGGATCGCAAGTTCGAGAATGGGGAGCCAGCCCTCTTGTTCAGAACGCGTCGCCAAGGCAGTATCTGTGCTCATGATTGATTCCCTAGCACGGGTAACACGTGCTCTTTCACCTGATCGGGAGTGAAGGGCTTGCGGATGTATCCGCGAGCGCCGGTCGAAAGCGCCTCCACCACATGCGATTCGCTGCCTTCGGTGGTGATCATGACGATGGGAACGCCTGCGGCGCTTCCCATGGTCGCGACTTGGCGGACAAACTCCATCCCGTCCATGATCGGCATGTTGATATCGCACAGGATGAGGTCGACCGCGTTGTCCTGCAACACCGCCAGCCCTTCGGCCCCGTTCGAGGCTTCCAGGACCTTTTCCAGCTCGATGCCCGCCTGCCGCAGCGAGCGCTCAACGATCTTACGCATCACCGAGGAGTCGTCCACAATGAGCGCTCGTACCTTTCCCATGGTTTCCACCACTCTGCGTTTCACACGGTCGGCCCGCGAAATCGCGCGCCGCCATTTTCGGGCTGACTTGCTGTACATCGGCAGTCCTGGCCGGCGCTTTAGACTCATTTCACCTTGGCGTACCCCGCTTGTGTAGAGACGGGGCTTGTCCCAGGCTTGTCCAAATTACGGTTGAATCAATGGGGCGGAATCTTTGCTAGCTTGGATTGAGTTTTTCGCGAAACCAATCC